>TARA_B110000285_G_scaffold167655_1_pt1 | contig 32766 bp, 34 predicted proteins | sample TARA_B110000285 | Tara Oceans TARA_B110000285 (sample SAMEA4397756) | marine metagenome | biome: Polar Biome; feature: [SRF] surface water layer (ENVO:00010504); material: water (ENVO:00002006), including particulate matter (ENVO:01000060) such as... | depth 5 m
AACTGCGAGTCAACAATGATCACCAACCAGTACAAGATCCGTCCCCAGATAGACATCACCCGATACAACGACGAAGGGGGTACATCCACGTGTAAAGCAAACAAAGAAGTTAATCAGACGTGCGACGTGATGAGCAACGACACGCTGCAGTGTGCCATGTGTGCCTGCCCGCCCACCATGTACAACGGGTTTTGGGGTGGATCGGACTGCCGCACCTGCATGCCCGGGTACGGTGGTACCCACTGCAAGGATTCCTGTCCCGGATTTGACGGTACTGATATAAAAACGGCGTGCGGCGGCATTGGGACTTGTATGTGGGGTTCCACCAGAGGTGAAGGTACCTCTTTCAAAGCTCCCACATGTGTCTGCGGCGACAACCCCCACGCTGCTCCGGGTTACGAATATTGTGATCTGCACGTGGATGGTAACCAAGATGTATTTTACAACACCATCCAAACGGGTGAATGTACAATTGCCATGACACTGGAGGAGTGTCAAACCGCACTTGCGTACATACGAAATATTGATCCATCATATTCCACAGACGTTGTTGTTTCTGCCAGCACTCCACAAGGTTGTTCCATGAGTTCCATGAGTTCCATGAGTGGTAAGACGGTTTCTTATAACCCAAGTTCAAACTCAGATTGTTCCATACAAAACAAGTGCATGTGCAAGTCTGAATACATTCAAAACGGTCAAGACGAAGACGAAACATGTTCCTGTAAGAAGGGTTATTCTGGTTTCAAATGTGATCAACCCACACCAACATGTTTGTTTGGCGGCACAGTCGCAGGGGTTCAATGTAATTGCACAGATACCAGACTACTGGACGGGCAGCAAAACTGTTGTCCGCAAGGGTTGAAAAGTACGGGGGTGCTTGCCACGCGGGAATTGCCAGCTTACATCACAGATTCAATGGTATTCACCACATGGGAATTAATGTTAGATAGAACTAAAGAATATGCAGAACTGTGCGTTGCAAACATTCCTCTTCCCAATCATTTCATTGAAATTGAAAATGCATATCCGAGTGAAACCAATCGTGTACAGGCTTCAAATTTTGGTGCTGACGGATGCAAGACTGAACTCAGTGTGAACCCAGTATTATGCAAACAAAAATGTATAAAAGAGCCCACATGCAATGCCGTATTTGTACATGCTACTTCTGGTACATGTTGCTATTTTAAATCGTGGGACAACGACAATTTGGGTGGAACACCTTCAACCATGTGCCCATCCAATTATCCAATTGCTTACGGAGGGCGGTCTGGATATATTAATCAGTATTTCATAACTAATAATATTCAGAATCATCAAAGGGGTTTTGGTAAACCTGGAATACACAACCGGTGTTGTACTGAAAACAAATTCTTTAAAGATTATGATGTAACTGGAAACCCACAATTTACTACAACCACTTTATTAGACTATCCTGCTCGTCGTTGGAATGCTGGTTACGACAATGAATTCGACGAGGCTGAATATGATGTGGGTTGTTGGGGGAAGGGAGGGACAGAACTAGCACACCACGTCCTTACCCAGTACATGACGTGGGATGATATCCAGATCAATAATGTAGCTTGCAAATCGCCCCCCTGCATTGACTATAAAACTACTTCAGTACAAGGAATATTTTACATTGCGGATGGTGTAACACCTGTGGCACAGGTATGGGATTACATTGCCAGGGAAACACCACCTAAATTTAAGGAATGTGTAAACGGGAATTTTACAAACGGGGAATGTGCATGTGATGATGATTGGTTCAACACATTTTGCAGTTGTGAGATAGGTACTCCAACTACACACAAATACATTAACTTGACCTCTGGAACTTGCGAATCTGAAGGGTACCAACCAATAAAAACTCCTGCAGTTTGTAAGGCGGCTGCGCAGGCTCTGGGTATCACAAATGGCAAAGATATTAATTCAACTGGTGTGGTTGACTACCCTCAAGATTGTTATTTGTCTGACTCGTTGCATTTTAATCCAACCCCTTCCGTAACTCCTATTACAGATGGTCAAATTATTTGTTACAACAACATGTTTATGCAAGAATTTGTATGTTCTTCAGAAGAAGGATGTGGAGATTACCGCTGTGCATGTCTGGCAGGCAAGTTCGGAACTACCACGTGTACTAATTGCACTGCTGGCAAATATAGAGGCATATACGATAATTTATATGATGATATATACGATGATTTTCCAACCGAGTGCAATGACTGTCCAGCAGGTTTGTACGCCAATGCTGAAGGGTCGGCGGAATGTGACGTCTGTGCCGCCGGTATGTACCAGGATCAAAAAGGTAAAATTGGGTGTAAAGATTGTGCCGCGGGCAGCATTACAGATACTGGGACCATGCCCGGGGCAACATTGTGTACTTCTTGCACTCCTGGCAAGTATTCAACGTCTTCCGCCGTTGCCAGTTGCACGGATTGCACTGCTGGTGGTTTCGCCGTTAACAGTGATCAAAATGCATGTGAAATATGTGCCAGTGGCAAGAGGGAGAAGGATAATGTGTGTACAGATTGCAGTGCTGGTAAATACCAAAGTCAGGAGGGTAAGCAGAATTGTTTCATGTGTGGCAGTGGGCAGAAGGAGGTCAACCATGTGTGTATAGATTGTCCAGAAGGCTATGCTCAAAGTGAACCTGGAATGGCGTCATGTACAATGTGTGCACAAATCCAGGTGGTGGATACTAGTTACAGTAACTATGGAGAAATTACATCCGAGGATAATAGTCACAGTCCAGCTGGTCACAGCCACTGTGTATATTGCAATGTTGGTTCGGGGTCATACCATAAACCCATCCCCTATGTTCCTAATTGCCACTGGACAAATACCTATCGTCCTAGAATGAAAGATGGGGTATGTGTTGGACCCATGTATTCAACACACTGGGGGGCAGACAAAGAGACGTATTGGGTAGATGGTGGTTATGATACGTTTTACTCAGGGTCGTCCAATGCTTGTAAATATGGATATACGCGGCAATCGGGAGGCGAATTGATTGGGCAGTGGGGATGGGAGTATTCCACCCGTAAAAACTGGAGATTAGTTGGTTATAAAAAGGTGTGTGTCTCAGCATCTATACAATTAGCACCTCCTACTAGTGATTGTACACTCGATAAATGTGCAGCGTTGTGTGCAGGAATAGATGGGTGTATATATTTTGGCTTTAATGTTATACAGGACGGTAGTGGACTGTACGTAAGTTCATCAAATCGGTGTGTTTGGTATCCAGGGGTTACAGAAGATGGAGATGGGTGTGATATGGAAGATGGACATTCCTACCAGTACTGGTGGTTGTCATTGTTTCATATATAACTGGGTATAAATACGAGATCTACCATTTATAAACATGGAAGGGGGGACGTGCTACGTGTGCCTGGAAGAGTGTGTCACAAAATCCCCTTGTCAATGTGCTCAACCCCTGCACCTGCACTGTTTTTTGGAACTGCAGAACACTGACACTCAATGTACAATATGCAAATCGCGTTTTGATTTACCCATACAACCACCGCAAAGCGACAACGAAGACCCCCATCCCCCGCAAGATGAAGACCTCTGTGCGGACCCCTGTGTGGATCCCCCGCAAGATGACGACGTGTCAGAGTGGGTCGATGTGTTGACATTAGCGCCTATCGTTTTATTCTGGTCTTTCTGTTTCTATCTGTTGTCTGGGTACTGTGGTAAATGTTTTTTACTTCCATTTTGGAATTCAGGTTGGTCAGAGTTCTTTATATTTTGGACAGTGAAACATTTGTTATGTTGTATTGGATTTACAGTGTTGATGAACATTATTATTCAAGTGTATGCATTATTGAAAGTGTAGATTGTATTTTTTGAAACCCCCTGTATCCGGTCTTCAAACAGAAATATAAAAAAAGTAGAAAAAAAAGAGGTATAAATAGAGTTTATGTTCTTCTAAAAAATAATGACCCACAAATATGTTATCCGTGTGATGAATACTTCGGCGACTCAAACCCCGTTTGGTCCCTCCGTCGCCGGACTGGAAGCCGGTTCGGCGGTGATCTCTCAAGAATTCACCAACGACTACAAACAGTACCACCCGAATTCGGACTGCTGGGTGGCGATCACCAACCACCACGTGGTAGGGTCGCAATCCGTGGTCATGTGCAACTTTTGCAACGACCTCACACCCTTCTCCGCCGGTGTCTACAAAATCAACCCCACCAACGACCTCGCACTGCTGCTCATTCCAATTCCGCACGAGTTGATCGGCGATCAACCTCATTCCGATTTCATGGTGGCGGGGTCGCCCATTACCGACGTCGTGGGCACCCGAGTGGATTTGGTGGGGTACCCGATGGGCACGGACTGCCAAACGCTCACTTGTGGCACGGTGGCGTCGTTCAACGTGATTGGAGGCAACATGGTGTACGAAAACACGGGGCTGTGCAACCCGGGGAACTCCGGCGGTGCGATGCTCGCGGACGGCAAACTCTTGGGCATCAACACCGCCATCATGAACCCGGGGTCGGTGGTGACGATTGCCAAAACGTGGAACACGTGCAAATCGTTGTTGACGTACATCAAATCCGACCCCTCTCCGATGTTCAACGTGTTTAATCTCGCGCCGCACCTGGAACACAAACTCCGCATCTGCTACAACACCTCCCTGCATCCCGACCAAGTGCAGGAGGTCTGGGACAAACACTGCGACGTGCCCCTTGATCAGTTTCTCCAAGATGCCAACTACCACAAGATCTCCAACGTCCTGCACCTGGTCGAACACAATCCCCATCTGGTCCAGGAGGTCCTGGAGGGTCCGGGTCCCGCCCGAGTGAAAGGGAGCCCGGTGAAAGGGATCCCGGAGTTGATTGTGTTTGATTCGTACTTTGAAGTCACGCCTACAATGATCACGCCGTCCATGAAGATGGTGTACCCAAAGGGGGTGTCCGGGGCAATGATCTCGAAAGTGGGTGTGCACGAGAAGGGGCTGCAACAAAGCGACGTCCTGTGTGCAATCGACGGCGTGCCCGTTGATCACTTTGGCAGGTTGCCGACCGGAATACCCTACTTCACCTCATTCAAAAACAAGCCCGCCTCTCCGGTCGTTCTGACCATTGCGAGGCAGGGGGAAAGCGAACTTCGAGAGGTCGTGTACCGCTACGACCGAATCCAGCCGAGCAACTTGCCCCGAATCCACTCCAGTGCGCTGACCCCCTTTGAACAACACGCGCCGGTGCCCTTGGGTGGTCTGGTAGTGTCTCAGATGACGTTGGACAGTGCCATGCAGTACGGGCATACAAAATACTTGGAGACCGCCTACCACAACGATCTGGTGTTTCTGGTGCAGGCGGTGCACCCGGCTTCGCAGGAGTGGATCATGCAGAGAATGATGCCCGGAAGTCTGATGACACACATTGATTTTAAACCGCTGAGCGACTACGGCAACACGGACCAGGAGGTGTGGAGCAAGATGCAGCAACGGATGAGTGCCGAAGGACTGCAACACATTACAGCGACGTTCGAGTGTCGGGGGTTGCAGGGGGAAACAAAAAAGGTACTCAACGTGTACGCAGTGAACAACATGAACAGTGTGAACAGTGTGAAACCGGACGGAAGTTGTAGATGTGAACTATGTAAGTATTAATACCGATTTATCATGTAGAGTACTCCGTACCCGGTGGCACCCATTACTACCAGTTGGTCCAAATTTTCCAACACCGCCATTACCAGTGTCGCCCCCACAATCTGTCCTACCCAACAGAACGTCGACACCACCCCGTACACAAACTCCAACCAAGCCAGGATACCCAATCTAAAAAACGACTGCGTGCACAGGGCGGCGTACACCGCTACAACATACCTGTATCTCCACACCATTTCTCTGAAGGTGAAATTGAACGTGACCATTGTGATTTTTTTTGGAAAACCTCCATGCTCGCCATAAGAAAAATGGAGTATTTAAGTGGATATTTTAGTAGAAAAAATATGCCTCGTCCAACAACACCAGAGAGAGGAGGTGAGAAAAGGAAACAAATATATGACAGGACTATGAGAGGTAATAGATCAGCAAATGAAATCAAACTCGAAGCAAAAATTAAACAACTCGAAAAAGAAATCGCGCAGAAACGAATTAATACATCACAGAGTAATTTGGATGGGTCTGAAATTACAGCGCAACTCAAAGCTATGTCTGCACAAATTAATAGATTACAGCTTGCTAATTTGGATTTGTCCAACACATGCGAAACTTACAAGCAAGAAATTTTCGTCCTAAAAGGTAACCTAACAGAAACCGAACTGTACATGCATAGGTTGATAAAAGACAGAACAGACGACGGTCTACCTCATTCACCAACTACGTCAAATGGCATGTCTAATTCCCCAGTCGGTAAATCCCCAGTCGGTAAATCCCTGAGGATATAGAATTGTCACATTTGAAACACTACTTAAGTAGCAAAAAATACTGATAAAAAACATGCCACGTGGTAGCAGAACTCCAAACAATATAGAAAGGCAGAAATTAAGAATACGAGTAAAGGCTCGAGCAGAGGCTCAAAAGGCTCAAGATGCTCTAGAGTTTAAATATATACGACGTAGACAAGAGAATGAACGAGAGGCTCGAAAGGATATGCTTCGACGAGAGGCTCGAGAGACTATGTTTAAAGAGGCTCAAGAGGCTCGAAAGGATATGCTTAAAGAGGCTCAAGAGGATCAAGATGCTCGAAATAAATTTCAACAACGAAAGGATCAAGAGGCTATGCTTCGAGATGATATGCTTAAAGATGCTATGCTTAAAGAGAAGCTTCGACGACAACATGTTCAAGAAGCTAGGCTTCGAGAGACTATGCTTAAAGAGGCTCAAGAGGCTCAAGATGCTCGAAATAAATTTCAACGACGAAAGGATCAAGAGGCTCGAGAGGCTCAAGAGGCTCAACGAAAGCGACGAAGGGAGGTGTCTGAGACACCGGGTGGATCTCATAATAATACTAAAAAATGGGAAAAACGAGAAATTATGCGTCGTTTGAGGGAAAAGCTGGAGCAAGGGCAGCAGGAGCAGAGCAAATGTAATAAGAAATATAATAAAAGACTTCGTGCTCTGAGTAATGCTATTCTGAGTAAAACACCAAGTGGATCTCATGGTGAGAATGATCATAAAAAATGGGACAGATCAATTAGGGATGCTGTGCGTGAAAAGCTGGAGCAAGGGCAGCGGGAGCAGAGACTACGTAATAAGATATTTAATAAAAGACTTCAAAATGCTCGGACACAAACAGAGCTTGTTAGTTCGCCTTCCAGTTCTCCTACTCCTAGGTTTCGATTTACTTAAAAAAGAATATTAACAAAAAAAAAGGGGAGTATTTAACATCTGAATATATAGAGCAAAATGGATTGCAAAGATTACAAAGAAGCAATTGCATTGGCACGAGAAGAGTTACGCTTACTAAACAAAGAAAAAATACAAGCAGCGGAAAATCATAATAAAACCTTAGAAAAACTGAATACGACAAAAGCCAATTACAAAGAAGCAATTGCATTGGCACGAGAAGAGTTACGCTTACAAAACGAAGAAAAAATACAAGCAGCGGAAAATCATAATGAAACCTTAAAAGAACTGAATGCGGCAAAAGCAGAAATAAATATACTGAAGGAAAAGAATGAGAACATGGTCGACATGGACGAAGGCAAGAAATGGTTAGTGAGACGGTATAAACAGCAATCATTGTTAGATAAATTGACCATTGTCTCTTTGAACGCAGAGATTGTGAAATTGCAGGAGGTCAAAGTTCCTCCGACGCCTACTCATCCAAGTAATCCAGCCCTGAAATCTAATCAGATAGAGAGGGATCAAGAGCATTCGAAGCGTCTTGAAGGTATTATACAAGAAAACATCGATAAGAAATTGAAAGACGCTGAAGACGTTGAAGACGTAAAAAAGGGTAGTCTCGGTAATTTAAGGTATTAGATGTACAGCTACGCAGACGTCGTCGATGTTGTCCTCCGGGAACTCGAGTCCTTTGTGCGGGGTATCTTTTAAATCCCACTTTTGGTGCCACCGTTTGCTGGCGAACTCCGCCAAAGCATCGCTGTCGTTGTTGCGATCGGCGATGAACGGTGTATCGTTGTCGCAGGTCATTTGCCAAAACCCGTCGGACCCCGCGACTACTTTGTACTGTGCCTCCGTTCTGGGCACGACCGCGTGGTCAAAGTTGCGCGTCGGACCGTGGAAGAATCCTCTGTGCCCAAGGCACCGGGTCATGTTGGTGTTTTCACCCTCTACCGTGAAATTTTTGGAGTCGACCCTGGTCGCCGTATGTTCGTCTATGATTTTGATGTCCTGCCTGGCGACGTGTGGCAGGTGGACGGCGTCTTCGTGGTTGTAGTCGTGGTCCTTGGTTTCAAAGACCACTTTGTCTCCGCAGTAGATTTTCCCCGAGGAGTCACCGATCCAGAAGCATTCGAATCGGTCCGGATATATTTTGAAGACGGTGAGGGTGGCTCCCGCGTGGGCGGTGCCTTGGGAGGTCTGTGCCAGGACTTCCGGTACCCAGTCCGTGTCCAGTTTGTGTGCCCAATTGTAGTTTTTCATGTAGTCTAAAAGTACGTTTTTGTTCCCCCCGCTGCCGTGGCAGTCCGACACCACGATGTAGTCTTCCCCCGCCGTGCAAAAGTCTTGCTGGGTGGACGCTTGTATGACCGACATTTTTTGTGTACGTGTGTAAGCCTCACGCTCGCCATATCTAAACTTGTTTCATACTATAAATGTTAAAAACTGTTGTAAATTGTTATTTCATCACATCGTTTATCCAAGAAACGTACACATGTATCCAGAAACTGAAAAACGTCTTCATAATCTGTGTCCAACTGTAAGTGTACATCTTGTAAATGGAGATCAGTTGTATGATGGTGTAGTGGAAACTCTCCTCAACAGATGGTACGCCTGAATGTGTACCCGGAAGAAGACAAAATACTGAAAACGGTTGGGCTGAGTTGTGACAAAGTCTTGACAACGGATGCACCGGTTACTTCCAAGACCCCCTGAATCCGTGTTTAACAAGTGTTTCCGAAGTGGGTGTACGTGAATTTGAGTAACCACCATACGCAAATGCGTTACCGTTCAAAATCGTTAAATCTGTGGTATTTGATTGTTCAATGGCGGTTGAAAATGCTCCTGGTCCTGTTTTAATCAACGTGTCTGTTTCACCCTCTGCAATTCTTGACAATGCAATGTTAATGGTTACATTTAAAACAGAATTTCCTGGACAAAATGCAAATGTCCATTGACAGTACTGTGTCATGGCAACAAAGCGAACCAGATGCATTTCCTCTTTGGTTTTCATAATTCCTTCTATTCCAATTACGCCCGATGTATCTATACCTGTCCAACTGTCAATGGGGCGTACGCATTCTACATCCAAATCTGCATAAACACCGCCGTGAACATACACGACTGCGTATCTGAATAAGTCAGCCTTCTCAACGGGTTTAAGGGTGTCCCATACTGACCATACCTGTGGAAAATGTGAAGCAATGAACTCTGCTACTTCAATGTCGTCCCAAAGACGATGTCTCCATGTCGGGTTAAGGTTGATCCAGGAATTGGACCTCGCCCAAACTGGAACTTCTTTGGTTTTCCAAGTCTGGTGAATGAGACGGGGGATGCGCTGTCCAGAGTCAGGCTCCACAGGCTCCACAGGCTCCACAGGCTCCACAGGTTCTTCTCGAATGTCTCTTTCCATACCATGTAGATCTTGACATATCTGACAAGCATTTTTACACTTGTGGTTTAGTTTAGAAGTTATGTAATCTGGTAGAGGCTTTTTACGCCAGGCTAAGTAGGATTCGTATAATTCCTTATCATTAGCGACATTCTTCAAATAGTCACCCAATTTAGAGCCATAGTCTGAAGCCTTTATAATAGATTTTTCTGGTACATACTCGTCGATTGTATCTGATCCGTAATATACAGGTATTGAACCTGCCATAAACCCGTGATATAATTTTTCTGTGTGGTAAAATGGTGATATATTATTTTCTGCAGCGAATAAAAACAGGTGGTTTGAACTATGTGCAATTTTCTGATTACCACCAGACTTTATTTTATCCCAGATATCCACTTCAGGTGAACTAATGTGTAGTTTAGACTCAGAGTGATCCTGATTACACCTCCCATACGATGCAGTCGTTATACCCTCTTTCTGTAATTTTTTTAACATAGAATTACGCCCATATCCTCCACAGTTACTTAACCAAACACTCATCCACTCTATATTAATTTTTTTCTCATAGGGCAGTGGTTCTATCATTTTTTCAGGTTTAAATGTATCGGTTATCATTGCATAGCATGGGAATGTGGCATCCTGACGATATGATTTAAAAGCATCAAAATTTTCTGTGTTGATATCCGGGTAAATTCCTTCACTCTCCCAAAATTGCGAAACCCACATTTGATTTGGATGATACCTTTTAATCTTAGTCTTGTGTGGATGTGCAAACACAACATCAGCTTTCTTTATATCATATTCGTACACACAATTATCACATTTAGCTTTCTTCCATATATTATTGTTATACTGTGAAGATACTTGGTGCCATCGAATAGGATTCCGAACTACAGGTTCCACAGGTTCCACGGGTTCCACAGGCTTCCGAACCACATTATCAGGTTCCAGATGAGGTGTTTCCATGTTTACTACTTTCCGCGTGGGTCGCAAATTCTCCGATACTTTGTGCGTGGTACTCGTGCCCGTGGCGCGCGTGAGCAGTGCCCATCCGGCGTCCACCCTCAGTACGGAGTGGGTGGTGCGTCTTTCGTACTCCTGAACGGACATTCCGGGATGTTCCCCCGTTGTTTCGAACTGCACGGTGATCTGATCACCGCAGATAATCTGTTGGACGTTGATGTTGGTGAGGTAGTACATCTGGCAGTAGAGATGCAGATCGGAGACGTCCGCGTGGCATTCCGGGTCCGGGTCAGATGTCAAGTAAGACAGTGAGAACAGAGTAAAGAGTCCCCACACACATACAAATGCAATCAGAACGCGCCACTTCATGTTTTAACTGTGATGATGGGTCTATATAGGTGTTTGGTGTATACATAAACATGCATCCGATTGTATTTGTCTCTGTATTGTTTTCTACAAATCCCATGATTTTTCCCAAACATGCATTGCGTATATATTAGGGTTGTTTATATATAGATCTGACTTACATTTTAATTTATCAGTATAATCACATGGGTAGAATGTATGACTAGGCAATGTTTTAATGGATGTATTTTGCATAGTTGTGGTTTTGGACCAAAATAGAGGACCTGTCATACCTACCTCATATGGATCATTTGGTCTATTTTTAATTTGTTTTTTGGTTATACGCAATGATTCAAATGCAACAGATATTATCTCTTTATTTTCACGGGGTGATCCTATCACAGCATTACATGCTATTTTACAACGACTTCCATCTCTTGGGCGTTCACATACTGTAAATGGTGTTGAAAGTAATTTTGACGGCAGTTGGTGTATAGGTTCAATGTCTGTATCTATATATAACCCACCATACTTTGCAATAATATGGTATCGTAAAATATCCGATGCCCATGCTGCAGTTTTAATTTTTGTGATAACTTTGAAAACCAATGGAAAATATTGTTGTGCCATAAGATTGTTCCAGACCAATATTTTCCATGATGGGTTTAACTGTTTCCATTTATTAATACGTGTTATAACCCTCTCAGGGATAAACGATTGTTTGTTTCCCCATTCTACTGAAATCCAAACAAAATGTAAAATTTTTGGGATTTCATATGTGGAATACTGTTTGTAATTTAAGTGGGTTGCAATTGTTAGTCCATTATGTATTGGTCCATTCAAGTCTTTCAATTTTATTTGACGGTTCATTGACCTGATAAGGGATGTTGAAGCACTGTTTGATTGGTCTACCAGTTTACCAATTCTTCCTTTTGACGTATACACATGCTTAGCATTGAGAAAAATATCCATTGGATTATCTATGCCTGTTCGAACAGCCTCAAACACTTGTTCTTTTTTGTGCCCGTTCCACACATTAATCATGTCACCACTTAGACCTAATCGTAATATGGGAGTGTCCCATCCTTTGGATATATAACTATACATCAATTCAATATCGGACTTTGTCAAAACAACATCATCTTCAATGAGAACACACGTACCATCACAGTCTCTTGCAAAACAAAGATTGCTACACCAATGACCTAATTTCCCTTCTGTTATGTAGTCCCATTTGTCCCAGTAATACTCTCCAAACGTTGCACCTGTTTCTTTGAGAATCTCTTTGCACGATTCATCGTAACCTATACTACCTCTGTATGTTTTGGCATTCGGAATAACTTTTTGAAGCTCTGAAATATCTCTGTCACCAGTTGTTAATATGTATACGTCGATCGGTCTATCCGGTTTCTCGTTATCCAGAAACACCCGAGCCCTCCTTGAAATGTCATCCGGAAAGGGTGTAAAATCAAAGGTGTTGGCGACTTCGACATGATTGCCAGATCCGTGCGCCCCGTACATGCCGTAGTGCAGTGCCAGGCTGTTTTTAGGGACAATGATTTTGATCCCCTTCTTTTTAAAATAGTCCACAAACCCCCAGTCGAACGTCCCCGCCGCATGCTTTGCAGCATGCATGTTGCGCAGCATGTCGGTGACCACTTTGCGCGTCATTACCATGCCCATTGACCCCGTGCTCCTTTTCTCACACGTCACGTTGTTGCAGTTGACACTCTTGTGATATTTTGCTGCCGAGTGGTACAAACTTAGTACACCACTTGTATCGATGTGTGTATCTATAAATTTGTGCCAATCTGGATGCAACATCGTGTCGCTGTCTATTGTGATCAAAATATCATCCTTACTCTCACTTTCAAACCATTCAAACGAGTGACGAATAGTCATGTCCGGGTTTTGATGGTCAGACTCATGCACATGCGCGTACTCAAACCATGTTTTTAATTCTTCTACGGAAAAATCTGTGGACCCGTCGTCAAATATGTGAATGTGTGCATGTTCGTACGCCTTCATCCATGCAAGAGAATCCGCTAGTAGACGAACATACCCGTATCTGTTCCTAGTGGTAAACACAATGGTTTTTGTCAGTGCCAAGGGTTCCGACACAAGAGTTTTTTCGAGGGGTTCCGGTTCCACGGGTTCCACGGGTTCCACGGGTTCCACGGGTTCCGGTTCCGGTTCCGGTTCCGGTTCCGACTCAAGAGTTTTTTCAAGCACTGGTTTCGGGGGTTCTGGGGGCACAGGTTTCGGGGGTTCCGGGGGTTCTGGGGGCGCGAGCACTGGTTCCGATATTTTCCACCCATCAAACGCCGGCTCCAAGACGGGTTCCACGGGTTCCACGGGTTCCAGGTCCCGCACTCTCATGCTTTTGACGTACACATTGGTTTGCGTTTTGGTTTTGGGCAGGTTGGTGATGAATACGACACAGACGACCCCCATGATCATAAACGCGACAAGATGCAATTTCATTTTTTTGCATTGTACAAGTCGCAGCCTTCTCGCCATAATGTGGTTCCTGTGGTTCACTGTGGTTCCATGTGGTTCTGTTTATTATGGCGAGAAACCTGGCGATAAACCTGGCACCCCCTTAGGTGTGGATGAAGCATCGTTACGACATTAATGTGTTGTCCGACGTGCCGCCCGTGGACGAGATGCCTACGATTCAGAACTGCGTGGCTACGTTTTCATTGGGGGTGAAGAACATTAATTTGAAGGCACTGGCGCTCCGGTTAAAGTACTGCGACTACAATCCTCAGCGATTTGCGGCAATGACCATGCGCCTGTGCAGCCCCAAGACCACCGCCTTGGCGTTCGGGAGCGGCAACATGGTCTGTACCGGCAGCAAAAACATCAGTGAGTGTTTGTTGGCGTGCCGCAAGTACACTCGCATCCTGCAGCGGGCGGACGTGCACGTGTGCTTCCACAACTTCAAAGTGCAAAACATCGTGGCATCCGTCAGTGTGGGCTATCCTTTGAAACTGTACGAGATGAGTATTGAGCACGGTGCCAACGTCAGTTACGAACCCGAACTGTTCCCCGGGCTTGTGCTGCGGATCAGCCGACCCAAGGTTGTGTTCCTGCTGTTTCGGAGTGGGAAAATTGTCATTACCGGTGCCAAGAGCATGGACGAAATCAACCGCACGTACTCCAAGGTGTACCACCACATCATCAAGACGTTTTTCGACAAGGAGAACCCCTGCGGATCCAGTGCCAAGTACAAAACCGTGGTCAAACAAAAGAGATCCAATACTATTTAAAGTCTGTGTGTCTGTAAAATGGAGGATTCCAAAAAGGTGCTGGCACACAACGCCATGGTGGAGACGTACTCCTTTGTGAACAAGACGTACTGGATTTGTGTCGTGGGAATATTGGCTCTGATGGGTGCCATTGTCGTGTTGACCGCCAACGAGCGTGACCCACTCAAGCTGACCGGGTTGCACGCTTCCGGCACGGGGTGTTTGGTGTTTTTGATAGTGTTGTCCATATCTAGATCGACGACGGCGTTAAAGGTAGTGACCATTATAGGTGCTTCTTTTTACGCCGGTTTAATGGTTTGTTTACTTTTTTAAAAAAAAAATGTATATATATACATGTACTGTACCTGTAAAATGGCACTCATAGTCACTGCCGGTGGGCGCCACAGTGGGACCGTCCTGGGCATGATGTACGAATTGTTTGTCCACGACCCCCGATGCGACTGGACATTCCTTGCTGGCAATTCAGCGGGTGCGTTGGTGTGTTGCGGGGTGTCTACGGTGGACAACAGGAGCGACTACGTGCGCATGATTTTACAGATGTTCGAATCGATGCGCACCAAAAAAGTTGCTCTGGAATGGAGTGTTTTGGGGTCTTTGGTCAACTTTGGGCAGTCCTTGTTTTACCACAAGTCGGTGTACCGCACGACCCTGCCGGGCATGGTGGCGTCGGAATTTGGCAACCCGGTCCATGCCCGGCGTCTGCACATTGGGGTGTACAACCAGACAAAGGGACGGTACGAGACCATGGGGTATTCCCCCGAGGCGGTTGCGGCGTCTTGCAGCATTCCCGGGGTGTTCGAACCAGTACTGATCAACGGCGACGAGTACGTGGACGGTGGGATGGGGCATATCATTCCTACCCCCGCCGTCATGGAGTGGTGCGACGAAGCCAAGCAGCGGAACGAGGACGACCGCATCGACATTATGTGCTGCTACCCGATTGTATCGTTTAAAGAGTTCCGCATTTCGGAGTACGCGGGTTCAAGCATGAAGTTGGCGAACGAGGCGTTGGAAACGTTTATTTGCGTGTTGTGGAACAATTTGCAGCGGGACCTGGACGAACTGAGCCGATATTTTGGAGTAAATGTCAGAGAGCGCCGGATGTTTAAGGTGGGGAAGATCTCCGTACGAATATTTGCTCCCAAGATCGGGGTCTATTCTTCGTTCGTGCATTGCAACCCTGCAACACTGACCAAAATGTACCGGCACGGGAGGGAGGTGGTAAAACAAATGTTTAAAACAGATGTAAAGAAACATAAATTAAAGATTTAATGTACATTCTAATGTACATTCTGACTAGATGTCCTGCAGGTGCTCGGGCAGTGTTCCGAGTCCGGGTCGATGCTGAATTGTCTCTTGTGCGAGGACGACTCTCTCCTTAAATCTTCGTAGCTGCCGATGTTGACCCCGGCGTCTCTGAACAGCTGTGCCGACGCTCTCTGCATGTCTTGATCTTGCAGTTCCATCGCTTTGGTGGCAAGTTCCGCCGCTGTTTGCAGGGCGAGGACGTGTTGGACATGGTGGCAGTTGGTACCGGTCACGTTCACGGTGTGGGTGAGCGACACGGGCGTGGCTCTGTGGTCCAAGTACGTGACGGAGACCGGTCCAAAGATTGGTAGTACGTAGTGCGTGCTGCAGCCGTGTCGGATGCTCGGCAAGTTGGTCAAGGTGTCGCCGTGTGCCAGCACGACGTTGGAGGCTCGAATCGGGGGTGCGGACAGGGCGGACGCCAGCAAGCTGTACATGTGTTCGGGGTCTTGGCAGTCGATCGTAAAGTACGTGCCTTCACTGGCATCGGACAAGTCGGACATGTCCGTGCCCGGCACGATGCTGCCGCACAGGATGGGGTGTTGGACAATGTCGTGCAGGGTGAGGGGGTCGGTGGGTCCGTCGTTGAAGGTCCCGTCACTGAGCAGGAGGGTTTGGTCGCACGCTTTCAACAGGTTGAGCGCGGCGGCGGGGTTGGTGCGACCCATGTACCCGTGGGCTTTGAGTTTCTGAATTATGTTGGGTATGGTGTCCGGATGGCTTACCACCGCATTTTGAACAATGGTGTCGGCGTGTCCGCCGTACGCCACGACGGTGACAATGTCGTCGTCGTTCATTTGTTTCAGTGCCGTTTCGGTCGCTCTGATCAGTGTTTCTTTTTTGGTCACTCCGTTGGCAAATTGAGCCATGGAACTTGAAAAATCCAAAGCAATGCCCATGTGCTGGCGTATGTTGGTGCCGGTGTGGGTGAGCGAGACCATGGCGTAGTTGACGCCGTTTTCGGTGTGCGACGTGGACGCTACGGCAATTTGTGGTGGGTTGAACTCCGACGTGAGTCGTGCAATGTTGTTGGCGATCATTTTTTTACGAAGACATCGTGACCAATTGCTCGCCATAAGTGAACGCAAAAAATGCGATCAGAAGGTCCGTCAGGATGTACATGGCTAGAAACCCGCCGGCGACGGTGTCCGTCTGCAAATCCGTTTGCAGAAGAATGTAACTGTCGAACACGACCAGTGCCCCCGCCAGACCGACAACGACGTAGAACTTGACGGCGTCTTTCGAGGACGAGATCCAAAACACCAACATGTTGAACACCGGGTGGGCAAGGATACCCCATTCCAACCCTTCCGGCGACGTCGTCAACCAACACACGTCCTGCACGAAGAGAAACCACGATATGACCCGAAGCCGTCCCGCCGCGTTGGAGTTGTTGCGTTTGAGAGTGGACAGGTTAAGGACCTGAAACACGTCTTCCACGACGTGAACGGCGGCGACGGCGGCGACCACCACCTCCGTGAGGCTCTGCTGCACGCACCCCGGGTTGATGTTGGACACGCAGCGGGAAACGACCGTGAACGACGACGTGAGCACCAGGACGTCGAGACCGGTGGCAAAGAGGAGTACCCAGAGTGCCTGCCTGGACCAGGTCGGATCCAGGGTGCAAAAGAAAATAAGGGGTTGGACAAACAGGTGGAGGCGATGCATCCACGACAGAGTGCTGGTGTAAGTGAGAAGAACAAGCTGTATCAACACTTGAATTCTTAGTTTGTTGTTCGAAACAGAAACCATTTTATCTACTCTTGACGGTGTTATATAGAGCAATATAAATATATTACCCATATTGTAAATACTACAATCATGACTATTGTAAGCTTGGTGATGCGCGACCAGTTGGACCTCTTCATTTTTTTAATGGTTTCGTGCTGCATGGCAATTTCATGCCTGACCTCCTCCAACTGCGACGTCAGGTTGGTGTCCATTTCACGCCCGCTTTCCAAAATCTCCATCATCACGTCCTCCAAATGGTTGAGCCTCTGGTTCATGACCGACAGTTCCTTCCGATTGTCCGGTTTTTCCATCATTTTGATAACCGTTGTGTAACCTATATACTTCCCTGATGGATTTCTGTGCATCTCCGGAAATCCCCCACGGCAGGGTCTCGTCCAACGGTTCTAACTTCTCTCCCTCCAACTCGTTCAGGATTTCCAATTCCGGTGTGGCTGCCAACGACAAGTACAGCGCTCTTTTTGCCAAGGGATGGGTGTAGGCACTGCGCCCTGCCAGGTACTCCAACCGTTCTCGGATCAGTTTGGGCACGGCTCTCATTGTGAGTGGGGGTACGTCTTCAAGGCAGTCGATGCTGGTGGTACCGGGAGTCACACACCCCACGTAGTACATGGTACCCATCAGTTGCAGTACAACGGCGGTCTGTGGATAATTTGTCTGAAACGTCTCCGACGTGGAGTAGACTGTTTTGATGGTGTCCGGGTTGCAAAATTTATACACATCCTGGACGCCAGAAATTTTTTTCATTCCTTCGTCTTTTTCGGAACAGTCTCGTCTCGCCATATTTGACTTTGACCTCTGCCGCGTTTTCTAGATTTGCGTGCCGGGTCTACGTTGAAGAGTTCTCGCTGGTGCTCCAACTGTGTCTGGGTCTCTTCCGGAATTTGTCGCAGGGTTTGCAGCAGTGCCTGGGGTGATGCTTGCGATGCCTGTGATGCCATTTATTTGGTGGTAGTCCCCTTTTTATAGTTACAAATTGTCGTTGCGTTTAATATGGATGTTAATGCGTTGGTTTGGAAAATCAAACACAATGTCGGTAATAAATGCCGACAGCGACGACGTCATGGTTTCGACGATACTGAACGGGATGGCTTCAATGTTGTGCAGTTCCAACGTGTACTCGTCGTCCTTTTTGACACTGGCGTTGAACATGCACATGTTGGGGTGGCTGCAGACGATGTTCAGGGCGGTGTCGATGACTTTTTGATCGTCCGGGTGTACCGAGACGTCAAAGGGGTGCTTGACCTGTTCGGGTTCTCTGGGACGTTTTTTCGAGACTTGACTGCCCTCCTTGTAGAAATCAAATGTAAACTCCCTGTCGCGGACGTCAATGGTCATTTTGCATTTCCGCATCAACTGGATCTGTTTCAACCGGTCGAGGGCAATCTTAGGTGGTTCGGTGATCACACACTTGATTCGATGAGACGTTTCGGAGGTCTTGTAGGTTATTTTGCTGTCGAAAAGCTCGAGGGTTTTGGTTAAAAACAGTTGGTCTTTGGAGTGCATTCTTACAACACCGTCTATATTAAATACTTTGCTTACACGTAAAGATATCTTACAAGCAACACCACTCCTGTCAACACGATTCCAACGGTTGTCCACGACACTCTCTCTTTCACTCTGCAGTTGATCGTAACGTGTCCGGCAGAGATGTCGTGCTCCACGACGGACGAGTACCCCTTGCCCTTCATCACTGATTTCCAATGATGAATGACCTGCTCGTTCACGTACTCCACGTTGGTCAGTCGGATTTTAATCCCCGTTCCGTTTAACAGCTCGCCGTAGATCTCCACCTTCATGTCCGGGTTTTCCACCACTTTCAGGTCGTGCAGGTCGTGCAGGTCCATTTGTTTCCAGGGGGTTGGCTTTATAAGGTCATGCTTCTTCGACAGAGTGGACACGTTGCAGACTGTGGCAACCACTGCTTGATGCAGCGCTTGTGGAAAAAATGACCGCACTGCCCGTGCATGTCGCCGTCGGAGTCCCAACAAATCGAACACATGGTGTCCAACAACACGTACCGGTGGTTCAGGAAGACCCGGCGTTGTTGGTAGGAGGGGTATCGAGCGTTGACCCAGTCTTGGACCTGTTGGTGGTGAGGCTTCTTCCCCAACATCCATGTTTTTAAGGCGTCGACCACAACTTCATCGTTTGCGTGCACTGGGAACCACAACACGATCATTTTTCTTATCGTCAAATCTCTTAAATACTATCGGTTTCGGAACCGTAAACGTTTGCTCGTACTGGATCCATTGGTGGGTACCCGATCCAAGTTAGTATTCTTTCGATCCACATTTTCTAGGGTGGCTACTGCTTTTATAGGTAAAAAAGACTTCAGAGCCCTCGGCTCCGCATCCATAATTGGTTCCATTTCCATTGTAGATCTGTCCAGTGATAGGCAGGTGGAGTACAGCAGTGACAACAAACTCAACACCAAATTGATGGACGCAAATGCCATTCGTACCAACAGCCCCACCATGCGTGGGACCACAAATATTCCAATGAGCAGGGCGGCAAGAGGGTAGGACAGGTCCAAGACGTGCAACTGGGCACAATCCTGTTCGAGCTGGGTCACCGGCAAGTCCAACGTAGCCATCCAGGCGGTCAGGGCGGTGTTTCTGTAGAGAACGTAGTGCACCCACTTGAGGGTGTCTGGAATGTATTTTTTGGCGTAGAAAAACGGTACCCACAAATAGCCAAACTCTTCGATCTGCGTACAGCTGGCAAACGTCGTCGACCCGGAAATGAAATGGCAAAACCCGGAATGGCATGTGTCGGACAGTGCCGGAAAGTAGGAACAAAAACAGTTGGGGATCAGGTACGTCTCCACGAACGCGTACAGGTCGTCCGCAAAGCAGAGAGGGACGTTGGGGTTGCACGACAGTGTCCAGTTCCAGGTGTTGGTCAGGATGATCAGTGCAAATATGGGCACAATGGGGATAAACATCATGGTGGGGATCCCCGTCAACACCTGCAGCCCCGTGCAGACCAGAATGGCGATGAAACAGTACCACAAAGAATCCAACAGGCGCACCAGGCGTTTGCCGGTACTGTCGTTGCAGGTGATCTGTGCCATGGTGCAAGTTTTGAACTGGTAGTCGATCAGGTATTTGAGGTTGCGCCCAAAGTAGGGCACTTTTGTGTTGCCGTCCGCGGTGATGAAACACTTAAAGGCTTCGGTGATGTTTGCCGGAAAGACCACGTCGCCAAATTCACACTCGTTCATCTCCAACAGCGACGGGTCGGAGTAGCGCGGGTTGGAAGAGAACCCCTGGGTGTTGAGGTCGGGGTTGAAGTCGAACGGATTGGGCAGGTCCCCCAGCTTAAACGAGAACGACCCGATCTTGTCAATTGAAATTGTTCCTGTAGTAAGGTCAATTTCAAAATCTGTGAGTGATAGGTCTACAAGCAGCCCACCGTTGGGTAAACTAAACCCTGGTTTCCATTCCGGTCCAGTCCAAAACCCATCCAACGAGGGCGGTTTGAACGCCACGTCAAAATTCACGTAGCCACTCGGCAGCAGAATCTGCCCGTTGTGGATAAAGAACTGCTTTTTAAACTTGTCCAGAGCCTTGCCGATGCGGTCCTCCATTACACCCATAAAATCGTTGACCCACGGGTCCCTGCCCTCCAACCAGTTGACAAAGTGCGGCACGGTGATCGGGGCGTAGATGTCCGTGTAGTAGTCCATGGTCACTTGGGACTGCTCTTCCAACGTCTCGATGAAGTTCGACAAGAGTGGGCACGTGCCACCCGTGCTGGTGTTGAGACCCCACGCGTACTGCGGGTTGGACATGGTTTTCCACATCGGCACTTTCCAAGAGTTGGAGGCACCGGCACCGAACACGTACGTCATGTTTGCGGGGGGTTTCCACGAGTGCGTCATGTTGTGTTCGGTCCAAATTTCACGAACACTGGAGGCGAGGTGCAGTGTTTTGTCAAAGACATTGACAAGAACTCCGATTTCCGGCTCGTTGCCCATGCCGTGGTGTATTTCATGAACCAAATCGGAAATGCTTATTTCCCCCGCCGCCGCCACCGTCTTGGAAAAAATGGGGATCCAGTACTTGGGGATGTTGTGTCGTCGCCACTCCTTCATCATGTTCGACGCCGATTTGTGTTTGTAGTAAATGAAAGCACCCATCACCCCGTGGTACGCCATCTCAAACTTCCGCTGCCAGTTGTAGACCATGTCCACCGGCAGGTCGGCACCCACCAACTGCCCGAGCTTCACGGCGACAGCTCTGTATTCCACACATTTTTCAACCATGATCTGTTCGACCGGGCGCATGTCCCCCCACTTGTAGTGCTTGTAGGCATGGACCATGTAGTCGCACTCGCTGGTACCGTTCCACCCCATCTTGAAAATGTCCGGCATCATGCTGTGGTGGACCGGTTCCGCTCCCAAGTTATCCAACGAACTGCATGCGCTCAAATCAATTTTGACTTTAAGGAATTTAAACGCCCCCTGCAGGGTTTTGCAAAACGACGTCACGACCGTGGTCAGAAACTGACCAAACGGACCCAACATTTTTAAAAACCCGCCTAATATTCTGGTGGCGACGTTGGCGATCAATTCCGTAAATTTCAGGAAGAGCTTGACCACACGGTCCAACATGCCGCTGCCAATGTTGCCACTGCCTAAAAAGTCCAAGAAATCGACGGACAGTCGAAGCACCATGCCGAGGAAATCAATGAGCGGTTGCGAGAGGGCATTTTTGGTCGCCACCAACATTGCTTCGATTCCTCTGAAAAAAATACCGTACCCGTCCTTCACGGAGTCGAACAACTCGCCAAGGGTGTCAAACAGCGTAATGAGGTACCCGAAAAACACTTGCAGCTCCACCACAATGAGTTTCAGAAGTTTCCCCGTGAACTCGCTGTTGGCGGACATGCGCACCGGTTTGCACCCCTTGCAGGGGATACCTTCCATGCGTTTTTCCCAGTCAATGTGGTTCTTGGTGAGGTCCCCCACAAAGTCATTGACGTACTTTTGAGACCGAACCACTTCGGGTGAAAAACGCAACAAAGCGTACGCCGCGTTCATCATTTTCTCTTTGTACGGCAGGGGCAAAATCCCCAACCCGCCGTACATAATGTTACCAAACTCGCACAGCCGGGAGTCAATGGTAAAGTGCCGCTGAACATAGCCAAACATCGAACTCATCAGTGTCGCGTACACCTGCCTGTAAATGTTCAGCGGTAACCTGGTCACTCTGGTCAGTGTCGTGGTCAACGCACACAGTGTTTTTGTGTTGGAGGTCACCGTCTTGCTCGGACACATCTCTGGGAACCGAATCTCCGACGCCGGACACTTCTCGGTCCGGATCTTTTTCAACATGTTTACGACCCCCTGCTGCAAATCGTCGATCTCCTTGAACACAAATTCGTACAGCAGGGAGTTGCACCACTTGTCGCTGTTGGCGTAAAACGACGGCATGGCACCCGGCATCACGTCGTCCGGGTAGGTAAACATGCACTGGCAGTTGTTCATGCTCGTCGCCGGGTTGCACTCGCAATTGCCGCCATTCTGACCGCACGCCGCCGCTCCGGTGTATCTCTTGCCGCACGACGACTCCAAACCGTAGTTGCAGTCCAAAGGACGGTCGAAAAATTCACCCGCTACTATTTGGTCCCCCGCCAACAGTGTCCGGATGGCGATGCGCAGCACCTGGACCGGAATGCGCAGCACGGACTTTAATGGCAAAAACACCGACGGTATGAACTCAAACACCGCGTCCATGGCATTCTCGACAGGGTCAAACACATGTTTGTTTAACGTCGGACGTCCTTGCAGACTGAACGCTTCGCCCCACTTGCCGTCGTAAGCCTGGACGGTCTTGATGATGTTCTGCTCGTTGGTGAAAAAGGATTTCCAAGCCAGTTCGTTCAACAGACCGGTGGCGACGTTTGGCAGCCCCAGCAGTGCCCGCCCGGACCAGCGTATGACGTCCCCGGCTGCCCGCGACTGTTGGTCCGTCAGAATTTCCACCGTCGTGCCGTCCGGGACCCGGATTTCCGACAGGGATCGACTTACTGTGTTCATCAACCAGGTGACCAGGTGCCCGGTGCCGTCCACCGCATGGTCCAGCTCTTGAAACACGTACTTCAAAGACGTCACCCGCATCATGTACGTGGCATTGCTAAGTTTGCTGGGCACGACGATGTGGGCAACGGTGGACACACCCATGTTGACCAGCTCTATCGCGGCTTTTGGCAGGTGTGCCGTCGTGCCAAACACAAACGGTTTGGGTGCGTGTAAAGGTTTGTTCAGAATCAACTCGGTGGACTTGACGACAATGTCGTCCATCCACTGACCGAAATGGGTAAACACGTCCTTGGAATATTTAAACGTCCGGTAAAAATCGGGCACCAACATGTAGGGAGGCATTACCCCCACCCCCTGCTGAAACACCGACAGCGCGGCGTTGACACCGGCGTTGACGCCACGGGCGAACGAAGGGGACTTGGTCGTCTGAAACAGCACCTCCCAGGGTTCGCTCAACGCCTCGCACATGCACTTGGCGGTGTCGCTCTGAAGGGAAATCGCCTGTTGCAGGTTCCAGATCGGTTCGGTGATGTTCAATTCGCGTTCGACAATCGTACCGGGAGCCAAGGGGTTTGCCCACTGGGTCGTCACGGTGAGAAACCCCACAAAACTAGCCGTGCCCAGTTTCGCCCCCCCCACTAGGTTTCCGACACTGCACTTGCCAGCCAGACCCAGCGTGCCGGACCTCATCTGGGTCGTCACCACTACAAACATGTTGTAGAGCGGTGCAAATGTCCCGTAGGTAAATTTAAACACCATCAGCGTGTTCAACACACCGACCTTCATTGCGGGGTACACAATGGATCTCCACATGGTGTCGAGAGCTTCCAACAGCGTGGTCGGACCCTCGTGCACCAATAACCCCAGAGACACCAACACACCGACCCGAAGCACCCAGGTCCAGGGCAGTCCCGCCATGATCAGGAACGGTGCCATGGACGCGTCCACCAGTACGTTTGCAATTTTGGTGGTACGTTCCACCAGTGTAATCATGCCGTTTGTCACGACAATGTCGTTGCCGGAAGATGTGAGATACGCCAATAAAATACCGCCGACCCAGACACTAATAATCAACAGGATCGACAAGAACATTGAGGACATTTTGTTAACATACGACTCTTTATATAGAGGCACCAAATCAATTCCGAAATACCATCGGCGGTCAAGTTTGAGACTCGGTGCAGTTCGTGCCCCAACCAAGAATCTTCGTGGTCGAGGTCTTCGCCGACCCGCACCACCACGGGCGGCAGTCTAGACACACCGCAGTACGCCCTCCACAAATGTTGCACGTCGCTCTGTTTTCTGCACAGCAGCAGAACCACGTCGCACTTGATCACGTCCTTGGTCTCCACAAGAACCATTGGCATGTTCCCCACGAGGATCTTGTGAATCTCCGTAAAGTAGGTGGGGGTGTACTGCAGAGAAAAGGAACCACGAGTGATGCGGTGAACGAGAGAACTTTTGCCCACGGACGGACCACATACAGCAACCAACATTTATTAAAAAATTGGGTCATTTATATATTACAATCTCAACATGAGTTTAGTACCCTTCTTACTCTCGTCAAGTTCTTCAGCAAGTTCTTCAGCAAGTTCTTCAGCAAGTTTTTTGGTAAGTTCTTCAGTAAGATTTTGTGCTGTTTGTTCTACTTCTGCTGAATTATCAAGTGTGCGTAATTCATATTCATCTAAATAAGAAAGGTCATCTTCATGTGGTTCTGATTCGCCTCCAAACCTACTGGATAAACCAATAAAATCTTGTAGTGATAATTCCAATCGTTGTGAAAGTTTTATGTCTGGTCTGTTGTAATGTATGAATTCAAGTATTTTTGTATGAAGTTGTGATTCAATACCAAGTTGGTCATTATGATTTGCAGTACTAAGTTTGTTCCTAAGCTCTACAATCGATGTATTGAGATCATCGAGAATCCTTTCCCGCTCCTTCGGACTTATATTGAGTCTTCGTTTTTTGTATGGTTTTTTGGGTGTCAAGAAAAGATCCATTTTATACTGCTTTTTCCTGTATTTATATGGCGACAATTCTCTTTTCGGATGTAATGTAATTATGATTATATTTCAAACTTCTGAACAACTGCATTCTTACTTGGGTTACAGACCCGTCTGCAAGTCGTTGACAGTATGTCATGAGAATGGTGTGTTCAAGAGAGGGTTTGGAGGGGAGTTTGTGTTCTTTGCACTGTACAAGGGGGAGTGCACGAAAGTATTTTACAAGGAGGGGTTTTATTTTCAAATATCTTGCTACATGTATGAAGCAGTGGAACCGGTGGATCCAAATGTGGTAGATCTAGTTCAAAAACATACTAATGTTGGCATTTGCAACACAAACCATGTTTTCTGGGCACGCCCCTTTAAAATTCACACAGGTGTTCACACAGGTGTACCAGTCTAAAAACGAAGTTTCGGTGGGGTCGGAGTCGTCGGAGTCGGGTCCGGGGTCGGGGCTCTAGATGATCTCGGGGTCGGTTCCGGGGTCATTTCCGGGGTTGTGGACGCTCTCGACGATGGTCTCGACGGTGCCGGGGTCACAACCGGGGTCACTTCCGGGGTCGGTTCCGGGGTCATTTCCGGGGTTGTGGACGCTCTTGAGTCTCTTGAGTCTGACGCTCTCGACGATGGTCTCGACGATGGTCTCGACGATGGTCTCGACGATGGTCTCAAAGGATCCCACTGGTATCCGTCTCCCACTGGTGACAATTGAAGAAAATCCTCAAAGTTTGGTTCTGTAAATAAAGGAAACCGAAAAGGATCTGTATCTGTAACAAACTCAAACTCTGTAATAACCACCTGTAAAATTTTTTCAATGGAATCTTTCAATATAACTAAATTGATGTCTGCCGGGTCTCTCTTCACTCGGTCTAGTTCTTTTCCTACAAGTGTGTATTCTTTTTCATAAATTGTTTGCAAATTATAACTGATAACAATTTCTGTTTCAATTTCTGTTTCAATTTCTGTTTGGTAATATTCAATGTCTGTATGTATGTATATGCGGTCCTCATATACATTTTGATTTAACACGTTCAACAATATTTGTAAGTACTCTCCTACAACAACCTTAATTTTGTCTTCCTGGTCGTCAGTTATTTTATCAAACCAATGGTTTGTAAATCGTAATCTTAATTGCTCGGTATGTTGAAGTTTGGACCGTAATTGATTACGCTGTGGAGATAGAAATCTAATTGGACTTAATGGGGTGCCCCGACTTAATGGGGTGCCCGGTGAGTATGAATATATGAAAGGTGAGTATACAGAGAACAGAGCGGTTGGAGACTTTGGAGACTTTGGAGACTTTGGAGACTTTGTCTCCCCTCCTTTTCGTGACTTGGTCGACCCAACGGGTGAAACAGGTCCAACGGGTCCAACGGGTCCAACGGGTGAAATTATTGGTCTATCTGCAATTTGCTTCTTAAGTAAGATGAAAAATTGAACTTCTGTAGCATCTATATCATCCTCGTCTGTATCATCCTCGTCTATAATCTTCTCATTGAACTTCTGTCTTATTTGTAACAAGATGTCCGTGTTGTCCATGTTGTCCATGTCGCTCATGTTGATACTTGATGCGACAAGTGTTTTAATTGTATAAAATCTTAATATTTCCATGTCTATGTTATCCGACACTTTAAACCCAATTTGTTTATCCAACTCTGGTCTAAATGTAAGATATTTATTGAGCACTGATTTCCAAACATCGTTATCAAGCATATCAAACATCTTCGTCCTAATGTCATCACGGACAGCTGTAATTAAAGTACACGCTTCTTTAATTTTTTGGTTTTTAATATTCATAAAATCACAACTGTCGGCTGCAAGAAGCGCGTATTCCTCTACGTATAATAGAAATTGTAAAAATTTGCATTGCATTACAGGGTTTTTCATGCTTTTAATCAATTGTTGTCTACCTTTTATTGTAGCTATATTAATTTTTTTTGGTATTGATTTATCGATTATCTTGAAAAAATCAATAACAATCGTTGGGTAATCTTTAATTCGTATTGAGAATTCTGTATTTTTGTAATGTATGTGTGAATCTGTAGATTTTGTTATATAGATCTCATTTATCCATGGGATCCATTTTTTTTTACAGTCGTTGGTTGGAGTTTGTTTTGTGTAACGCTTTGTGGGAATCTCTGTAATGGTATTTTTAAGCCTACCAATGTCGCCCGGGTCTATGCCAATATTTAAATATAACGACTCAAATTGATCCAATGTAATTTTTTCTCCTTGATTGGTACTTGAAATTGAAATCTTGTTTGCAAACGATTTAATTTTGATCCATCTGGGGTAACCAAACAAAGGTGCAAAAATAAAGACATCATCAGAATCATATAATCTTTCTTTATGTTTTGTTGTGTTTTGTCTCTCAGAGAAACAGATTTTTTTTTCATATATTTCCTGGTAAAGCATCTCGTATTGTTTATGATTATTTTTTACTTCCCTGATATCGTCAACGTTCCTTATATTATTATCCTTTAAAGCGACGTACAATGCAGAACTAATTAGAGAATTACCATTTGTATCAAATATCCGAGAATGTCTATTGTGGAACAAACGGTTGTAATGATAATCCAGTGTATTTTTCTTTTCCTTCGTTTTGGGCAGTGTTTTACGGTCTGAACAGTACACGTAGTAGTTGTCTCTGTCGTTAAACTTGTAACAACCCCTTGTATGTTTGCGAAACATTTGAAAATTATTATCTGAAAATTCCCCCCATGAAAATATTTTTGTACTTTCAATATTATCGCTTTCAATATTTTCTGTTTCAAATGTTATCCGAAAGGGACCCTTACAAAAAAGTCTGCATTGTTTCTTTATATTTTTCTTTGTTTTTCGTGTGAATGTTTTGGCATGGAAACAATGAATATTACCATCATTAAAGTACCCGTAATAATACAGACCATCTTCTATTTCTCCTTTTTCTGTAAATCCTTCGTTCATTTCTTTCTCGAGTTGAACTACAATCGACTTTATTTTCTCTTCTTGTTTGTCAAATATAGGTCCATATGAAAAAGCTGAATCAAAGCCATTTCTCAGTTCTGCTTTTATACCACTAATATATTCCGTCCAATACGACATTTATCAGTATAGTTGTCCAGGTTATATAGTGTCAAAATCTGAATAAAGCGTTCCTTTGTGTTTCCGGGTGCAAAAGATTCCAGTTAAATTCCGACTTGTCCGCATTGTACCGATTCACCAAGTGACACTGTTGAACCCAGAACTTAGATTTACCGGTAGGTTGCTTCACGCAAGCTCCGGTGTACGGAATTCTGGATTGGTACGTGTTCGGGTTTTTAACCCATGCAAATTCATATGGATCTTTATTGCCCCTGCACCACGCGACGATGGGTCCCCACACTTCGAGAACTTTCTGAGTATTCCATCCCGGGTCCTCCTGCATGGCTTCGCACTCGGAACACCCCGACATGAATTCTCCTTTTTTCCACCCTTTCAGACATCCGTCACAAAAATACGCCATTTGTTGTAAAGTTATGGCGAGTTATATACTACGCATACTGCCCCCATAAATGGAGATCGATGACGAAGATGTGGCACAGCAATTGCAACTCATGATGAAAAACCCCGTCGACCACGTCTGTTCCGAACAGTGCAACATTGAAAACCCCGTTGCCATGGTCGTGCAGCGAGGGTTGGACCAGGCAGTGCTGTGGGAGTGGAACCAACCACGGTCCGGTGACACACTGATTCGACGTGTCCACAACATATACGTATGCAAAAATAACAGGCAGGTTCACCTCTGCACCAAGGACTGTTCCAATAAAATCATGAACCAAGAACACTGTCTCATCTGCCCCATATCGGGCATGCAGTGGAACAACGCCACCGAACGAACCAGGTCCTGGAGAAACACCGCCAAGTGCATGCCCACCATCACTACCATCAAGACCGACCCTAACAAATTCTGCCGAGACACGAACGGGAGTGTTATTTCCGGCAGTCAAAATTTAACCGTTCAAGCCTGCAAATTGGAAGTCAACGAACTCCTGCACCGCATGTTGTTTTCTCAAATCAGAAAGCAGTCGGAATTTTCCAAATACATTGACGCCTGTGCCACAGCCAATAAACGCATCAACAAATACGCTCGCTACTGCCAGCAACACGAACGTCCCATTAACATTAGTACAATGACCACGTTGTACACCAACACTGTGTTTAAACAGCCTAATTTTTTCAGAAGAAGCGGCAATGTCAACCCGGAAGAACTGTACAAGAAATATACCTCGTTGCTGGTTGTATATTGGCAGGTGTTGTTGCCCACACTTGCATTTGAAACATTTATTCCGTCCTGCCTCTATTTGATGCGCAGCGGAGTTTGTGTCAACGGTGTCGCGGTGATCGAACGTTGTTCCGATCTGGAACAAATATTGCCGGAGGCTAGCACCCTAGACCTGTACGGAATCCAAAAGGCATCCTTCACAAACATTAAAAATTTAATCTTAAAGGAAATACGTATACGCGATTCCAATACACTGCGTGACAGTATGGCGTCGATGCGGTGATGCACCAATACTGCCACATGCAAGACTGTTTAGAACTGGTTGCCGTCGTTATGCTGCTGTTGATTTTAATACGCCTGGAATACATCTGCGACAAAATCGACGTGTTGTACACATATGGCGAACTTCACGCAAAGCTGTTGGCTACCGAACTATGAAAATAGCTTCCGTCGGGTCCACTCGCACTCTTTGCGAATACCTGCACACTCTGCTCGCAGACCCACCCCCGAGCGTTGTGATTGGTCGATTGGTGGACGGACCCAATCGATGGTTTGGGTGGAACAACGTAAACGCAATAGACGCAGTGAACGGCTACGAAGCCGAGTACTATCGCATCGTAGATACACTGTCTCAAACATGCAAGGTTGACCATTTTGCAGTCTGCCCCACGTACCACCATGAATCCGCTCCCGCGGTGCAGCTGACGTCACTGACCAAGATGGTTCGACAGGGCATTCTTTGTTCCGAACACGGTGAACCGTACACCCTGTGGGCAAACAACGCCGGGTTTCGAGGGTACGCCGCGGAGTACAAACTGTGTCTGTGGTTGGAACATTGGGCAGAGACCAAGCAGCACTTTCACAAAGCCACGTACACCCTGTGGGGCGAACAGAGACCGACGGGCAAATCGTTCCAAGACAAACTGTTTCACTACAGTGCACGCGGGATGGCAAACGACGCAAACATCCTTGGCAAAACCATTTCACAGGTCCAGGAGAAGTTTGTGACGGAAAAACACAGTGCCAGAACATTGGTAGACCTGTTTCATACTGTTGATTTTGAGTACTCGGGTGTGGTTGTAGGCACTCTGGTGCCGGTTCCCAAAAATACATTTAAAAAAAATTAACACGGTATTACTTTTTTATCAAGTCTTCTGTTTACATCGTTGTGAAAGTCACACAACCACTCGTGCGTCATGTCCGCGGGAGTCGACCGCAAGTAGTCGACAATGTGTGCCCGGCAGTCCTCACAGGGATAAATTTCACTCAAACTACCCATCAGAGAGACGAAGGCGTTGTTCCTCTCGTAATCCACAGTGTCCACAATATCGTGCAGCAGTTTCCACGTCGACCTGCCCAAAGATTCACGATCGATACAGTTGCACCGCTCACGCTCAAACAACGCACCACATCCGACAAACAGTAAGAACAGGAACATCAGGAACATCAGGAACCTCATTTGTAGAAAAAAAACAAGACTTATATAATTATCTTTTCATATGTGTATCTACTTTGGGTAATAATTAGGTACACACAGGAACCTAAGGTCGTATTTAGAAAAATAACTCTCTACTATGGGTTTATTTCTTTTCACACTGGTGACCAGTTCCATTAATTTGTCGTACGCCACCATCTCGGAGTGGTTTTGGGTGTCACGCTTTCGCACCAGCAGGCGACAGGCTTCGTTCAAGAAATGATGGTTGTCCTGGTGCAACATTGCCGTAAATATGTTAAACTGTTTTAAATCTTCAGTCAGTATGTGCGGTTTCGTCGGTGTCGAGGTCGAGGTCGGTGTCATCGTGTTCAGTGGGAACGGGTTCGGGTTCAGGCTCGCCATATTTTTTGGAACATTTCATCAACTCTCTCAAGTTGGGCAAAGAGTACGTCTGTTCAATAAAAATGCCAGCAATTACTCCAACTACAATGAAAAACATTTGTTTATCCTACACTTGTATTTATAGCCATGCTTTCATTATTAAAATGATCCACGTTGTTGTGGACATTATATTTGCATTGATTGTTTGTTTCATCGTGTTAAACTTAGGCTTTGCGCTGTTTGTGATGTATTCAGCGCTGAAATATTAAGGATATTATTGTACCACACCACGGCAGTCGAACAGATCGTAAGCAAAACATGCAAATGGAATATGGCGAAACACATGAAATACAACAGACGCATTTTTCTTGTCCAAATTGACACCTATATAATGCGTCCCACATTCATGTTCCACAACAATCCCGTCAGGGCTGCCGGAGTCCTGGTACAGACCGTTGTCGACGGCAGGCGGCTGCGGCTGTTTCGTTACGTCGACGGGCGTGCAGAAGACATTGGAGGCAAGACCGATATCGTCGACGAGGACCAGGTAGATACCGCCGTCAGAGAGTGTGTGGAAGAGACGAACGGCAAACTTTTTCACGACAAACATACGCGCGACGAGTGTGCGGCGGTGCTCAAAGGTCTTCTGGTGAACTGTCCGGCAGAATACAACAAAAGAAGCAAGTACCTGCTTTTTAAACTCAATGTCGACCCCGACATACTGAACCAACCGATGAAAAGGTTTGGACTGCACGAGCAGACGGAATGGGGTGTACTTGACCACTACTACAAATGGGTCGTGCGTCCCCGGCACATACACCCAAGACTGTTCGGAATGTTGTAGTATTTAAACAGAGTTTGTATTAAAAAAAAATGATATTCATACTATTCCTACTGGCTGTGGCTCACGCATGCCCCTCCAAACAAGACGCGTTCAACTGCATTCAACGTACCCTGGACACCAACAACGACAACAGAGTTGTGCCGGAAGAGCTGCGCCAAGTCTACAACTATCTCCCGTGGTGGAAAAGAGTACCCTTTGACCTGTTTGGCGGGACCGACCAAGTCATCAGAGACTGCGACCAGAACGGCGACAGGGTCCTGACCATTGAAGAGTCGTTGTCGATGAGCCACTGCATCGAGTCGTGCTTTAAAGTCAACAACATTTACACGGTGCTGGGGTGCTAAGGTTCCGGGGGTCCAGAGTTTTAAAAGGGCTTCACTTTTTTATGCTATGAGATTATTTCTTTCACTTGCTAAAAAAGTATAAAAATTGGGGCTTAAGTGCCTTATTTGGCGACATAAACCGGTGGGGGGTAG
>TARA_B110000285_G_scaffold34343_1_pt1 | contig 32562 bp, 10 predicted proteins | sample TARA_B110000285 | Tara Oceans TARA_B110000285 (sample SAMEA4397756) | marine metagenome | biome: Polar Biome; feature: [SRF] surface water layer (ENVO:00010504); material: water (ENVO:00002006), including particulate matter (ENVO:01000060) such as... | depth 5 m
TCGTCATTGTATGTGTAACCACGTACATTGCCTCGAGTTGCATAACGGTCTACTAATTTTAACCACATCATAGCAAGTGTATTTGTTGCTACTCCGCCTGTTTTATCAAAGTGTCCGTTGTCCATGCCACCAACCCAGTGACTTTTACCAACCAGTTGTAATTCACCTTCATCGTTAAATTTGTAATGATGAAATGGCGGAAAGTTAAGTTTAGTCTTAGTGTCTGCTATAGTTTTTGGATTCTTTTTACGACCAGGCTCTTCCGGAATGTGATCAAATGTCATAACACGGAAGATCAGCTCTTCTTTTGTTATCTTTTTCCAATCAGTTTCACATTCGGCTTGTTTGACCTTTTCACCAGCCATCTTACGCCTTTCGTATTCAGCAGATGACATCTTCTTTGCCTTGGCCCTCTTTGCTTCGGCAATAGTTAATCTGTTAATTTTGTCTATATCTAATAGTATCAAATCGAACTGACCATAGGACGGTTCTACATAACTATTAAAAGTGTTCTTAGATTTGTGTATTTCTTTTAGTATATCCTTATTATTAAGGTAATTTCTTTTTCTCAATGTCATTCTCCAAGTTGTTTAACACTATTATAAACTACATACTTAATTATGTCAACTAAATACTACATATAGGAGATATGAAAATGGCAACTAATCCATTCGACAGCGTTGGCAAAGCTGTACAGACACAAGCAAACAAGGCACTGAGTCAATTACAAAACGGGGCACAAGCATCAGTACAACAATTTGTCGGAGACAAATTGAATACTGGCGTAGGCTTTATTGACAGCGTAATTAAAAATGTAACAAGCGAAATATTTAACGCGGCAGGGTTTGCAAAACTAGCCAGAAGCATTAACTTACCATCCAGCGAAACAGGCAAAGTAGACTCTAAAGTTGCTAGTGGATTTGAGTCAACTACAAGAGATTCTGATTGGCGTGTAAAACTTAGTATACCAGCTTCGCCCCAAAATATGAATGCAAACCTACTAGCTCCATTACAAAAAACGGGAGGCCTTTGTTTTCCAATTACTCCTACAATAATTATAAGTCACAGTGCAAATTACAATACATTACAGCCTGTGCATACAAATTACCCATTTCAAATCTATGAAAACAGTCAAGCAGATGATATTGTAATCACTGGCGAGTTTCCAGTAGAAAACGCAGAAGATGCAAAATATTGGATTGCCGCTATACAATACTTGCGTTCTGTAACAAAAATGTTTTACGGAGAATCGTCAGCTGATGCAGGCTCACCTCCACCAGTAGTAAGATTAAACGGATACGGCGATTATATTTTTAATAATGTTCCTGTAGTTATAGCAAACTTTACAGTTGACCTTCCGGCTGATGTTGACTACATTGCTGCAAATCTAGATGGTAAAGATGTAGAAGGAGCAACTTCATGGGTGCCTACAAACAGTCAAATATCTGTAACACTCAAACCTACTTTTTCAAGAAGAAGAACTAGCGAATTTAATTTACAAAAGTTTGTTGATGGTGGATACATTAGCAGCGGAGAGGGCTTTATCTAATGGCAAACTACAAATCATCAAGTCCTTGGCACAAAACACAATACACTAGAACTGGTGCATTAGATATACTTAGAATTCGGCCTATTCCTTCATCGTCTGATGATTCAAGTTATACTATTGAAACTCAATACACTCATAGACCGGACCTATTAGCATATGACCTTTATGGAACACCAAAACTATGGTGGGTCTTTGCACAAAGAAATATGAACTCAATTAAAGATCCTGTGTTTGATATGGTTGCCGGAACAACTATATTTTTACCAAATGCAGCAAAACTTAAAAAATCATTAGGAATATAAAATGATAAACCCAAAAGCAATTATTCAAAATAAAGCAAAGACCCTTACTAATAATTTAGGGTCAGTTGGAGAGGCACTAGACCCTTCAGCGGCTTTTGGTGATATAAAAAACATAACAACAAATGTGTTTGATGCATCGGGGTCGTGTAGTGTACTTACAGATTCTTTTTCTAAAATTGATGTCCAGGGACTGACCCAAAATATTAGTAACCTAGGCACAAGTTTACCAGCATTGGCAAATTTAGATAATCTTTCTTCGGTATTTCCACCAAGTCTAAATGCCTTTGCAAACGGCTTCGGCGCTAGTTTGCAAGGCAAAGCAGATAAACTTGTAGAACAAATTGTGCCTTTGGCTAATTCCATTATGACAGATGCTAATCTTAACTCAGCTGTAAACGATGCACTTAACGGACTAACCGGAAATATTGTTGAGTCTCTTGAAGCAGAGTTAGACCAATTTCAGGAAAAATTTGAAGGGACCGCTAAGGGGCAAAACAGCCAACCTGAAAAAGAACCTAGCGGGCCTGGCATAACAATAAAAAATCCATTAAGATTATTTAATAGTGTTAACTGTCTTATGTCTTTAGGTGTGTTAACAGCAGACAGTGTAAATAACCCTGAAGAAACATATCTTCAACGTGGTGCAGACTTTACTATATTACGTAGTGGAGGCGGCGGGATTGATGATAAAAGAATACAAACAGCATATGATAGTGCCGGCGAAGAAGCAGGAAATTTAGAATATTTTATAGATGATTTTGAAATGGAGGCTATAATGGCATCCAATAGTAGGACTGGTGCTACACAAGCAATTAGTTTTTCCTTTAGTATAAAAGAACCCTATAGTATGGGATTATTTTTACAATCGTTGCAAGCGTCAGCCTTTGATGCAGGATTTGAAAACTATTTAGGAGCACCGTATTTGTTAGAACTTGATTTTACAGGGTTTGATGATAATGGCGGATCACCAGTTTCATACAGTAATAGAAAAATTCCGTTTAAATTAATAAACATTGAATTTAGTGTAAGCGGCAGCGGCAGTGAATATCAAGTAGAATGTATCCCTTGGAATGAACAATCATTTGAAGATGATGTACAGCAAATAACAGACCCTGTAAGTCTTACAGGTAGCAGCTTGCTTGATATATTATCAGTAGGCGAACAAGGGTTGTCAGTTATTCTTAACGACAAGTTGCAAGAAATTGCTAAAAAAACCTGCGCCCCAGCAACTAATTTTTATCTTGTTAGGTTTCCGACAAAGCCCACTCCTCCAATAACGGCGTCATATCTACCGCCGGCCAAAGCAACACAGACAGATGCAGAAGCGAGATCGTCTCGCAAAGGAGAACAAACATCAGAAGTTCCTGAAACTGACGGGCTAACATCATTCTTTAAAAACATGGGAGTTGAAACTAGTAATAATTCATTACTACAATCTCTTAAATCAAGTGGGATTTCCGACTTGAATGCGATTGGCATCAGCAAAATGATATCTGAATATAAAACAGGTGGCGACAATCCTTTTGGATTGGGATTGTATGCTTACGATCAAGAAAAAAATATCTACAAGCGCAATGGTGTAGAACTTACTTTAAGTGATAGTAATAGAACATTTAAGTTTGATTCCGGAACACCAATTACTAAAATAATTGAAGAGCTTGTTATTGTAAGTGAATACGGCAGAACAGCACTAAACCGAGTAGACAGCAAAGGCGAAATTGATTGGTTTAGAATTGAGTCAAGATGTTACATTATCAGCGACAGAGCATTTGAAAGTTCAACAGGCGAAACAGCAAAGATTTATGTATATGATGTTGTTCCGTATAAAGTAGATGCAAGTAGATTTACTGCTCCTAATCAAGCAGGCGCTGGATTAATTGAAAAGGCAAAACATTGTGTAAAGACATACAACTACATTTACAGCGGACAAAATGAAGATGTATTAGGATTTGATATTAAGTTTGATGCAGCATTTTTCCAAGCAATAAGAATGGATATGGGCCAGTTAGGCGGATCGTCAGTAGTTAACGATAGAGAAAAAACTACAATAACGCCACAAGATCCTGTAACAGGAAGGCCCACAGACGGCAACGTATTACCAGAAGGTAAAACACGATCAGTTATGAAGCCTGGAAACTTTAACGGCGGTAGTTATAACAAACAATACGGCGAAGAGCTTGCTAAGATGTTCCATAATGCTCTAATAAACAGTCCTGTTGATTTAATCACAGCAGAACTAGAAATTTGGGGCGATCCTTACTTTATACCAGACAGCGGCCTTGGAAATTTTAAAAATGCAAGAGGCGGATCAAAAAATATAACAGCAGGCGGCGGAATTGATCATCAAAGAAACGAAGTAGACATTATAATAAACTTTAGAACTCCGGTTGATTATAACAACGACGGAACAATGTTTTTTCCTGGTGCAACGATTGCTGTAGATAGCTTTAGTGGAGTGTACCAAGTAATAACAGTAACATCAAAAATAAGTGGAAATAAGTTTACACAAAATCTTGAATTAGTGAGACGCAGAAATCAAAGTACAGAAGGCGCATCTAAAAATAAAGCACTTGTTGAAAAACCAGGATGCGAGAGTCTTAACCCTAACGACCTAGGACCTAATGGAGAGCCTGGATCAGACTATTCAGAAGATACTACAAATCAAAATGTTGATGTAGTAAAGCCTATGGGAATTGATGGACCGTTAGCAACAATTAGAACATCAACAGGAAAAACAACACAAGTTGCAGCAATGTTTGCAGAAAAATTCCAAGGGTTAATTGACGAACTAGAAACTGAGTACGGTTATGAAATACGCACACTTGGCGGGTATGCCCCAAGAAATGTTGAAGGCTCAACAAAACCTAGTTATCATGCTAGTGGGCTTGCAATAGATATTAACTCTGCAGACAACGGTATGATTAAACCCAAACCAGACGATGCACCAGAACCTACAGATATGCCAGTAGGCGGAACAGGAAGTGCAATGACAGCACTAGCCGCAAAATACGGCATGGGCTGGGGCGGTGACTGGAAGTCTGCTACAGATGCAATGCACTTTTCTGCAGCAAAGGGTGAAGGCGGTGCATTTGCTTGGGAAAGAAATGGCCAAGTACCCGGCGGTGTTGGCCCGGCTCGAGGACCAACAAGTACGTCGAAAGACCTTAAACAAAAAACATCAGCAGGACCAGATGACGGAACTAGAGTGAGCGGAATACAGTCTATGACAGCGAAGACTTTTTCTAGCTACGAAGCTGAGTTCCAAAGCAGCCAACTTGGCGAATCAAGCATACGTCCATATTTTCCAACTGATCCGACTGATAATTTATACGACTTTCAACAAGGTAATAAGATAAAAGCTATTTCTGCATTTTATACAGCTCAAGGTAAAGAAACAAGTCAACCCGTTACACAAACAGCGTCCGGGGTTACCTATAACGAGTTTGGAGATGTAGTAAATACAGCATCAGCACGAGACGTAATGACAGAACCAGAAACTCAACAATTCAATCCTGGCACAACAGCAATTTAATGGAAAATTACATTGGCACAAAGTAAAAGAACTAATTTAAAAAAACTTACAAACATCGGACCAGGTCCGTTTGAAGCTATTGTGGTGAGCAACTTAGATACTACTTATATGGGAACATTAAAAGTTGATATCTTGAAAAATAACGCCTCGGGTAGTTTGCCTGAAAAATTAGGCACTTCAATTGAAGTTAGATATCTATCACCATTTTATGGAGTTACTAATCCTGCACACACAACAAACAATGACGGTTATGCCGCAACACAAAAAAGTTATGGTATGTGGTTTGTTCCTCCTGATGTAGGTGCTAGAGTTTTAGTAACCTTTGCAGAAGGTGATATTGCTAACGGCTTTTGGATTGGGTGTGTGCAAGATAAGTTTATGAACTTTATGGTTCCAGACGGTCGTGCATCTACAACACTTACAACTCCGCAAACCCCTGACAATGTACAAGGGCTTAAAATACCAGTAGGTGAATATAACAAGAAAACTGAAAAAGGTAATGGCAGAGATCCAACAAGATACAACAAACCGTATAATAAAGATTTTACACAATCACTAGAAATACAGGGATTAATTAGAGACGAAAATAGAGGAACAACTTCGTCAAGTGCAAGACGAGAAGTTCCAAGTTCAGTTTTTGGTATAAGCACACCCGGACCAATAGACAAGCGTCAAGGCGCACCTAAAGGGCTTGTAGGCGAAGCAGGCCTTAAACACTCGAAATTTGTTAACAGGCTAGGAGGTTCTAGTTTTGTTATGGATGACGGCGATGACACGTTATTAAGAGTAACACACCCGTCAGCAGGCCCCCCAACATACGCTAATGTCGAAGCCGGGCAACTTTTTGGACAAAGTACAATACCTCACAATGAAGTAATGAGATTTAGAACTAGAACTGGCCACCAAATATTAATGCATAATAGTGAAGACTTTATCTATATTGCTAATAGTAGAGGCACAGCTTGGGTAGAATTAACCAGTGACGGGAAAATAGATGTATACGGGTTAGACAGTATATCTATACACAGTGATGCAGATATTAACCTCACAGCTGATAGAGATGTAAACATCGAAGGCGGCAGAAATGTTAATATGCGAGCCAGTGGTAGATATGATAACTTTGCTACAGGTGGCGAAGTAAAAATAGAAAGTCAAAGCAATACAACTTTAAGAGCTGAAACTAATATGTTTGTAGATGTTGCTCAAGATCAAGATATTAAAATTGGGGGAATACAAAAGACATTAGTTACAGGTGATATACATCATCATACAAATGCAAATTTATACATATTAGCAGATGTAGAAGGCCATATAAAAGCTGGAACAAACATGCTTATTAATTCTACAGAAACTCTTAATTTAGTAGGCGAAGCATCTTACTTAACATCAACAGCCGGTGCCATTAATATTAATGCAACAGGCGGCAACGTTGAAATTGACGGAGTAGAAACAGATGTTAATTTAAACAGTACTACATCAAGTGCAGGCACAGCTGCTACTGATGCAACTGACGCAACTGATGCAATACCGTTACCTAAATGGACAGTTCCTAAAACAAGTCCAGGAACACTAGTTCCTTCAGATGTGTCTACTTTTGTAAAAAGAATGCCAAGCCACGAACCATATGCACATCATGAAAATTTAGATCCTGTAATGGTTAAAAGTGAAAGAACATCTATTGATAATACTGTTGCATTGCCCAATGCTCCATTACTTAGTAGTGCGGATACTTTTAGAAAGAGTTTTTCAGGCGGAACAACATCAGCAGGTGCAGGCGAAGGCGCAGCGCCAGGTACAAGTGGAGTTAATCCATTAGCCGCAGGTCAAACAGGCGCACGGGATGATAAAGCACTAGCACAAAAATTCTCTAGTGTCGGTGCTGACGGGAATATTTTAGATGTTATTGGATTTGCTGAAGGCGCAGGGTATAATACTCCATACAACGGTAGTAACATAACACCAGTGCAACTATACGGAAAACAACTTTCAGAACTAACATTAGATGAAGTATTTACGTGGCAAGCAGCTTCAGTAAATGCAGGTTCAGCAAGTAGCGCCGCAGGCAAATATCAAATAATTAATAAAACTCTTAAAGGTCTTGTTGACGGTGCCGGAGTTGTAAGTAGAGAAGATAAATTTAGTCCTGCTAACCAAGACAAATTGTGTCGTAAGTTACTACAACAGAGAGGCGTTGATGGATTTATGGCTGGCTCCAAATCAGAAGCGTCGTTTTGCCTAGCAATGGCACAAGAGTGGGCTAGTTTGCCTGTGATTCAAAGAACACAGGGACAGAAACGAAAAGTTAATCCTGGTGAAAGTTATTACGCTGGCGATGGCCTAAACAAGTCAAGAATAGCACCAATACAATTAATTGCAGCTGTCCGAGAAGTTAAGAAATCCGGATATGCATAGAGGGTAAATATTACTATGAGTACATTAGAAAAAAACATATACAAGCGAGTAAAGGTAACCAACTCCAAACAGCCTAAAAAGCCAGCATCAAGCACTGCTTATAGGTCTATTAGTACAGTTAATCCTGCAAATGAAGGGTTTAGATTATACGATCTTGCTGTTATTAAGCAGGACATAATAAATCACTTTCATATACGTCAAGGCGAAAAGTTAGAGAATCCTGAATTTGGTACTATTATTTGGGATACGTTATTTGATCCGTTAACTGAAGGATTAAAAGTTGCTATTATAGAAAATGTTGAAGCTATTATTAATTATGATCCTCGTGTTGTTGTTGATAACGTTATTGTTGATACGTATGAAAGCGGCATACAAATTGAATGTACACTAATATATTTAAAATACAGCATTGCTGAATCTATGATCTTACAGTTTGATAGAGAAGCCGGCTTACTTGCTTAAAAAATAAAATACGTACATAACTGTTATGAATAAATACGTTATAAGAGGAAATTAGATGTCAGCTACGGATAGACAAAACAGATTACTAGTTGCAGAGGATTGGAAAACAATATACCAATCTTTCCGCAATGCCGATTTTCAAAGTTACGACTTTGACAATTTAAGACGAACAATGATAGAATATCTTAGGACTAACTATCCTGAGGATTTTAACGATTATATTGAATCAAGCGAATACCTTGCACTAATTGATTTAGTTGCATTCCTTGGGCAAAACTTATCCTTTAGAATTGACTTAAATGCAAGAGAAAACTTCCTCGAACTTGCAGAACGTAGAGAGTCAGTACTAAGACTAGCAAGACTATTAAACTACAATCCCCGTAGAAATCAATCCGCTAACGGACTTTTAAAGTTTACAGCAATTAGTACAACAGAAGATTTAGTAGATTCTAACGGTACTAACTTAGCAAGCCAAACAATACAATGGAACGACAGCACTAACTCAAATTGGTATGAACAGTTTATTAAAGTTTTAAATTCGTCATTGCCTGTTAACGGTGTATTTGGTAAGCCAAATAAAAGTGAAACAGTAGCTGGCATTTCAACTGACCAATATAGAGTTAATGGCGTTAACACTGATGTTCCTGTGTTTGCATTTGAAAAACCAATTGAAGGTAAATCAACGCCGTTTGAAATTGTATCAACTGATATTGAAGAAGGTAGCTTAGTAGAAGAAGCACCGGTACCAGGAAACAACTTTGCGTTCATGTATAGAAATGATACACAAGGACCCGGAAGTAGTAATACAGGATTCTTTGCACACTTTCGTCAGGGTAGATTAGAAAGCGGCCAGTTTAGTGTAACACAGCCTACGCCAAATCAAACAATTTCAATTGACACTGAAAATATTAATGATTCAGATGTTTGGTTATTTAAATTAGACGGCAATAATAACGAATCAGAATTATGGTCAAAACTTGATGCTGTTGAAGGTAATAATGTAATTTATAATAGTATTAATAAAAAAATAAGAAACATTTACAGTGTACTAACACGAGTTGACGACAGAATTAATTTAGCGTTTAGTGACGGAGTTTTTGGAAACCTTCCAAAAGGTAATTTCAAAACTTATTTTAGAACAAGTGAAAATAGAAATATGGTTATTACACCAAATGCTATTACTAATGTTTCTGTTAACATACCGTACCTAAGTAAGAAAGGCCGAGTGCATACTCTTACAATAACAATGAGCTTAGAAACAACTGTAGCAAACAGTTCAAGAGCTGAAACAAATTTAAGCATTAAGCAAAATGCTCCTGCAACATACTATACACAAAATAGAATGATCACAGGCGAAGATTATAATGTTGCTCCTTTAGGAATAAGTCAAGAAATAGTAAAAGTAAAAAGTGTTAATAGAACATCAAGCGGCATATCAAGATATTTTGATCTAAACGATGCAACAGGAAAATATAGTAACACTAACTTATACGGAAATGATGGAGTACTATACAAAGAGTATACTATTAACAAGACAAGTTTTAACTTTGATACCCAAACAGATATTGAAGGTATTATAATAAACAGTGTTGAACCTATCCTTGATGACAAGAAAGTAAAGCATTTTTACTTAGACAAATTCCCAAAAATTAATACAACTGATTTAAATGTTTATTGGAATGCTGTTACTGAACAAACAAACACTTACACAGGTAAGTTCCAATCATTAGATGCTACAGGTTATCAAGTTGGTACTTTTACTACAAACAGTTTAAAGTATATTGAAGCAGGAACAGCAATTAAGTTCCAAGCACCAACCGGCTTCCATTTTATGGAAGATGGATCATTAATGGCAGGTGATGCTGATCACCTCGGAAGTGCTTTATATAAATGGACTAAGGTAATTGCTGTTTCAGGCAACGGACTAGACGTAGGACTAACGGAAACACAAGGACCTATAGCACTAGCTGATAAAATTCCTGCTAACTGTAGACTAATACAAATACGTCCTATGTTAGCAAATAGTCTACTTGATGATGTTAAGGTAGAAATTATCGATCAAACTTTCGCTTACAACGACTTTGGATTACGTTATGACGATGTTAATAGAGTTTGGAGATTAGTAAAAGCAACTGACATAGACAAAAGAAGTAATTTTAGTACAGGATTTGCAGGCGATGTAAGTAATGGCAATATTGATGCAAGTTGGTTGTTGCTTTTTGAAACTAATGGCGAAACATACAAAATTACATACAGGGGTCTACGATATGTATTTGAAAGTGATAGGGAAATAAAATTCTACTATGACAGTTCAGATAAAATATATGACACACAAAAAGGTAAAGTTGTAAGAGACAAACTAGCTGTTCTAAATATAAACACACAGCCTGATAGTGCATCGCCATTTACTAGTAACTTTGATTTTGATATTTTAGAATCTTATAGAGACAAAGAAGGTTACGTAGATACTAAAAAAATAGAAATAACATTTGCTGACAAAGATGCAGATGGAGTAATTGACGATCCAGAATTATTTTTACATATTGTAGATGAAGATACTAATCCGTTAACTAAAATTATTATACATGAAAAGTATTTTACAGATGCGGGCGTTGAAGAATTTAGATATGTTGAATCAACAAACATTCAAATACTTCAATCACAAACGTCAGCAGGTCCGTTAAGCGGTTACACAGACGGCCAAGTATTTTACTTTAGAGACACTAATACGTTTAAGAAACTAGATACAACAATATTGGAACTAGTAACAACCAGTGACTACAAAGCCTTTATAGGTAGAGATAAACTTAAATTCCATTATGTGCATGTTGCTGATACTAACAATAGAATTGATCCAAGTGCAAGTAACATAATTGACACTTATATGTTAACAAAAACATATGATAGAAACTATAGGCTTTTCTTAGATGGGCAACTAGTACAAAGGCCATTACCGCCGAGTTCAGATGAGTTGTTTAGATCATATGGAAAACAGCTTAACAAGATAAAATCAATAAGTGATGAAGTAATTTATCACCCAGTGAAGTATAAGGAACTATTTGGTTCTGCAGCAAAGTCAGATTTACAAGCAACATTTAAGCTAGTAAAGAATCCAGACCAAGTCCTTAACGATAACGATGTAAAAACAAGATGTATTGAATCAATTAATCAGTACTTTGCATTAGAAAATTGGAATTTTGGAGATACTTTTTACTTCCAAGAATTAGCAACATATATTACAAATAGACTTGCACCAGATTTGGTAAGTGTAGTGATTGTTCCTAATCAAGTAACACAAACGTTTGGTAGCTTGTTTGAAGTAAGAAGTGAAGTTGACGAAATTTTTATTAATAGTGCAACTGTATCAGATATAGAAATAATAGATCAAATTACAGCAACCAGACTTAATGCGTCTGGCAAAGTTGTTACGTCAAGTGACACAACAAATACAGGTATTACAAGTGCAACATCATTTACTAGTTCAAACAGTTCAAATAATTCAAGTAGCGGAGGAAGTTATTACTAATGTCTTACGATAACGATCAGACAGATTCACCGTTGCCAACGGGCGACAACTCTAACAGAAAGAGTGTTGACTTATTACCTAAGTATTTTAGAACACAAGCAAACAAAAAAATACTTGCTAGTACAATAGATCAACTAGTACAACCTGGTACAGCAGAAAAAGTTAGTGGCTATATGGGGCGGAAAAATGCAAAAGCATTTAGAGCTAATGACACATACATTGCTGATGTTACTGAACAGAGAGAAAATAGACAGTTAGAACCTGCAACGGTTTCGGTTGATGATTTAGGCAATGTAAATTTCTTTGCTGATTATCCAGACTATGTTAACCAAGTTAATAACTTTTCTGGAAATATTGCAAACCAAAGTAGATTAAACAGCCAAGAATATTATGCTTGGAACCCAAACATTGATTGGGACAAATTTACAAACTTTAGAGAGTATTACTGGTTGCCTAATGGTCCTCAAACTGTAACAGTTTTTGGAAAGAGTTTAGAAGAAGTTAGTACATACAGTGTAACAGCTGAAGACCAAGATGACAATGTTGTTTACAAGTTTTCACCACCAGGAATGACACCAAATCCTGCATTGACGTTATACAGAGGACAAACTTACACATTTGAAATAAACACACTAGGACATCCGTTTTCATTCTCTACAGATAGAAGATTTACTGATGCACCATTTAATGTAGTTAAGCAAGATGACGGCAGTTATAAAATTGTGTCAACTGGCAGTGCAGAAAATGTATCAAGTTTATATGTACAAGGAATAACAGCAACAGACTTAAATGGTAATGAAATTAATCCTGTAAATGTTGAAGAAGGATTTATTACATTTACAGTTCCGTTTAATGCACCAGAGCAACTATATTATACAAGTCAAAGCGATGTTAATACTAGCGGCTACATTAAAGTGTTTGATTTAATTGAAAACACTACAATTGATATTAACGAAATTATTGGAAAGAAAACTTATACAAGTTCTAATAAAGTTAAATTTAGCAACGGATTGAAAATTAAGTTTGCAGGAAACGTTACACCTGAACTTTATAAAAACGATGAATGGTTTATTGAAGGCGTTGGTAACGAAATTAAATTAGTTAAAGAAAGTGATTTAGTTATTCCTGCTAGTTACGCTGGAGATAAGTTAGTTCCATTTGATAGCGAGGGATTTGATAGATTGCCGTTTGGCAATGCAAGTGCTTTCGCTGGAACTAAAGATTACATTATAGTTAACAGATCAAGTGTTGACAGAAATGCTTGGTCACGTTATAATAAATGGTACCACAAAGACGTAATTGAAAAGTCTGCAGAATACAACGGGCAAGTACCAACAATAGATCAAAGTGCAAGAGCATCAAGACCTATTATTGAATTTAATGCAGGATTAAAATTATTTAACTTTGGTACTCAAGCTAAAGATGATATTGATCTAATTGACTATAAAACTAAAGATGCATTTAGTATAGTAGAAAATGCTACAGGATATAATATCGACGGCACAAATGTTGCTGAAGGTATGCGTGTAGTATTTAATGCAGATACAGATAGAAATGTAGTAGGTAAAATTTACACAGTTAAATTTATTTTAATTAACAATGTTAGACAGATTAGTTTAATTGAAGACACTGATTCAACACCGCTAGTAAATGAAACATTATTAGTTAAAGGCGGAACAACATACAAAGGTAAGTTATTCTATTTTAACGGTGATGAGTGGAAACCATCACAGAGTAAAATTAAAGTAAACCAACAACCGTTGTTCGATGTATTTGATAATAGTGATGATAGTTTTTCTACTTACAATGCTTCAACATTTAACGGAACACAAGTATTTGGCTACAAGCTAGGTACTGGAACCGATGATAAAGAATTAGGATTTCCATTATCATACAGAGCACTTGAAAACTTTGGTGATATACAGTTTAATTTTCCGCTGGTAACAGATTCGTTTGTATATGAAGAAAACAACGAAAATATAAATGTTAAAATTGAAACAGGGTATTTAAGAAAATACACAGACCTAACTACTTATGATAGTGAAAATGGTTGGACCAAAGCAAATAAATTAAGTAGCCAAGCAATAATAAGACAGTATGTTGTAGACACTACAACAAATGATTTTGCTGTTGATGTGTTTGACAGAAGCGGCGACCTAAATGACCTAGTTGTAAAAGTTTATCTAAACACTGCCTTTAAACAAGAAACTAAACACTACGAAATTAATAGAGTTAATGGCATTGCATATGTAACATTTAATGATAATCTTACAAAAGACGATATACTAGTATTAAGATGTTATAGTAAAACAAATAAAAACGAAAACGGTTATTATGAATTAGCATATAACTTAGAACGTAACCCTATGAACGAAAACATAGGCGATTTTACAATAGCCGAAGTTAACGATCATGTTAGTACAATTATTGAAAATACGTTTGAATATGACGGAAATGCATTTCCTGGAGTAAGCAATCTAAGAGATATTGGTAATTCAAGTAGATACGGAACACGATTTGTAAAACACAGCGGACCAATAGCATTAGCTAGTTACCACTTAACAGATAAAAATGCAAATATTGTAAAGGCATTGAAATTTGCTAGATTAGAATATGCAAAATATAAAAGAGTATTTTTACAGGTTGCAGAAAACTTAGGGTATGACGGTCCTACTAAAGAACATGTTGATAAAATACTAGAAGAAATTAACAGTCAAAAAACTGAGGGCATGTCGTTTTACTTCTCAGACATGTTGGCACATGGTGCTTCAAAAAGAACTTTACATTCAGTAACGGCAAGTACCGGTACGTTTTTTGCATTAGCAAAAGTTTTTACACTCGGTGCGTTGTCAGCAAGAAGTGTACTAGTATACCTTAATGATCAAGAACTATGCCACGGCACAGACTATGTGTTTACAGTAGAAGGCTTTGTAAATATTTCAGCAACACTAGCTGTAGGTGACGAAGTAGAAATATATGAATACGATACAACTGATGGTTGTTTTGTTCCTACAACACCAACTAAGTTAGGGTTATATCCAGCATACAAGCCGGAGATATTTGTTGACACAACTTATCAAACACCAAAGACTGTTATCCAAGGACATGACGGAAGCATTACATTTGCTTACGGCGATTTTAGAGATAACTTAATACTAGACTTTGAAAGAAGAATATACAATAATTTAAAACAAACATATAATACTAATATTTTTGATATTCATGATTACCAAGGCGGCGATTATAGAGATACAGGCTTTAACAGAAGTGATGTTAACACTGCAATGGTTTCAGATTTTGTACAGTGGAGTATTATTGCAGGCGATCCTGATTATACTACTAATAGTTTTTGGAAAGACACTGATACATTTAGATACAATTATAAGAACATGGTATCACCAACAGGTAATACACTTCCTGGATTTTGGAGAGGTGTATACCTAGAAGCATACGACACTGATCGTCCGCACACACACCCGTGGGAAATGCTAGGATTTAGTGTTAAGCCTTCGTGGTGGGAAACAGAATATGGTGCAGCACCGTATACAAGAAACAACTTTGTACTTTGGGAAGACTTACAAAATGGTGTTGTAAGAGAACCTAATGTTCCTGCAAAGGTATTGAAAAAATACAAGCGACCAGATTTAATTAATCATATTCCAGTAGATGAAAATGGTAATTTATTAAGTCCTTTAGATAGTAACTATGCACAAAACTTTATTGCTATTAGGACTAGAGATTCATACGCATTTGGCGACCATACTCCTGCAGAAAGTGCGTGGAGAAGAAGTAGTGAATATCCATTTGCGTTAATTACTTCATGGTTATTAAATCAGCCTGCAAAAGTAATGGGCGTGGCATTTGATTTATCAAGAATTACAAGAAACAAAGTAGGCAATCTTGTTTACACACCTACTAATACTATTATTAGATTAAAAGATTTAGTATTTCCTAACACATACACTGATAATCAAAGAGTTATAACTAGCGGACTTGTAAACTTTGTTTACAACTATATTGTAAGTGATATTAACACAAGTTATAACGAATATCAAACAGAATTAAAAACATTGTCTAATAGACTAGCATTAAAAGTCGGCGGCTTTACAGATAAAAGCAAGTTCAAATTAATATTAGATAGTAGAACACCGTTAAACAAAGGTAATGTTTTTGTACCTACAGAGAACTATAAATTATTCCTTAATACTTCATCACCAGTTGAGATTGCAAATTATAGCGGTGTTGTTATACAAAAAAATACAAACGGGTACGTAGTAAAAGGTTACGATCAGGCAACAGCAACATTTAAATATTATGAGCCTATTTCAAGTCAACGAGATCCTGTAATTAATATTGGTGGCATCTCAGAAACATTTGTTAATTGGGATTCTGGTAAACAATATGTTAAAGGACAAAATGTTAGATTTGATAGTTTTTATTATAGAGTAAGCGATAGTCATGTAAGTGGCACATCGTTTGATACTACTAAAATGGCTAAAATGGCAGCACTGCCATTAGTCGGCGGAAGATCAAATGTACTTAGAAGAAAGTTTACAAATAGAATAAAAACTATATCTTATGGAACATTATTAACAACTACACAAGACGTAGTTGACTTTTTATTAGGATATGAAGCATATTTAAAAGCACAAGGATTTGTGTTTGAATACTACAACAAAGATATTAGTATAGTTGAAGATTGGACTTATAGTGTAAAAGAATTTATGTTCTGGACTACACAAAACTGGGCTGCTGGCACAGTTATTACACTTAGCCCAGGCGCACAACAATTACAATTTAGTCGTCCTTATATGGTTGTTGACAATATTTTTGATACCTTTTATGATTACAGTTTATTAAAAGCTGACGGACAAAAACTAGATAAAAGTTTTAGTAGCATTGCTAGAGACAGTGAAAATGATTTTGGACTAACTGTTAGAAATTCAGCAGATGGAATTTACAGTGTAAAACTTCCATTAGTACAAAGAGAACATGTTATATTATTAGACAACAAAACAGTGTTTGGTGATGTAATATATGATCAAGAAGCAGGGTACAGACAAGAAAGAATTAAAGTTACTGGTTACAGAAGTGATAACTGGAGTGGTGGATTAAACATCCCTGGGTTTGTTTATGACGAAGCTGAAGTAAGAGACTGGGCGCCTTACAAAGATTTTGGAATTGGTAAACTTGTAAAGCATAAAGAATTTTATTATGTTGCAATAGTAGATATTACTGGAACAGAATATTTTATTGATAACCAGTGGGAACGTTTAGACTCTCGACCTGAACCAAAACTAATACCAAACTTTGAATACAAAATTAATCAGTTCGCTGACTTTTATGATCTAGACACAGACAATTTTGATGTAGAACAACAAAAGCATGCCCAGCATTTAATTGGTTATCAGAAAAGAAAATATCTTGAAAATATTATTAATGATGAAGTTTCACAGTATAAATTTTATCAAGGTATGCTACAAGACAAAGGAACATCAAATTCGTTAACTAACTTGTTTGATGCTCTTGCAAGTGCTGACAAAGAAAGTTTAGAATTCTACGAAGAGTGGGCTTTAAGAGTAGGGCACTACGGTGCAACTGAAAACTTTGACAACGTAGAGTTTTTACTTGACGAAACAAAAATTAAAACTAACCCGCAACCAATATCATTAGTGTCTAGCATTCCAGCTAACGATACAGACACTATATATAAATTAACTCCGGAAGATGTTTATCTAAAGCCTCAAAACTATAATCATAAACCGTTTCCAACAATTACTAACTATACGCCGTTTGTAAAAGATGCCGGATTTGTATTCGATGACGATGTTAGTTATAGAATTAATAATAAGAGTGATCTTCTTACAGCTGATATAAATGTTGTAGGCGCAGACGACTATGTATGGGTCACCGGTGAAAGAAATGATTGGGACGTACTTCAGCATGTTACTACAGATTTAAGAGTAACAGCTATAACATCATTTGCTGCTGGACAAGATGCTATCGATGGCACTGACGCACCAGGCGGGTTGTTTACATTTAACAAAGCGCATTCGTTTGTTAGGGGCGATATTATAGGTGTACAAAACACATCAACAAATAACGATGCATTTTACGTAGTTGAGTCGGTATTTGCTAATGCTATAGAAGTATTAGCAGGCGCAAATCAAACAATCGAAGCGATTGAGTCTACAGACGGATTTGTTAGTGTACTTAGATCAGTAAGATATGATACTATAAAAGATGCAAACGCTGTACTAGAAGATAACGTTTTAAAGAATCAAAAAATATGGGTAGGCAATAATGGCGATTGGATAGTTCCAATTAAGGATAGTGTTTACACAGAAAAATCACATTATAATAATCCAGCAGACTATGATGCATCGTCAAACTACGAGTTTGGTTCGTCGATGTCTGCAAACACAGCAAACACTAGATTGGTTTTTGGCGATCATAGTGCTAATAGTAATAAAGGGTTAGTTTACACTTATCAAAGAGGGTCAAATTTAAGAGACTTGCTTTTTGAAGAAACACTTGAATTAGATACTGATATGTATCCGGTTAGTGCAGATCATCGTTTCGGCGCTGACATAGATATAAGTAGCGATGGCAAATATCTTATTGTAGGCTCTAGCACAGCAAGCGATGTGGCATCAAATTATAAAACTGGTTATCTAACATCTTCGGCATATAGTGAAAATGATATAGTTAAGTATAACGAAAACTATTGGCAAGCCGTTAGATCAATTACTCCACAAAGTGCAAGTATTGCATTTAGCACGTTTGACAGTTATTCAAATCTTGAAAGAGCAAGCGATAGTAGTTTATTAACACTTGTGCTACAAGGTAATCCATATCTTCCTAATACTGTAACTGACCACTTATTAATAGCGGCACCGTTTGATCAGTATAGAGGAACAAAGCCTTTAGACAAATTAGTACTCAATTGGAATTCATATACTAACTTTAATAGAAATGAAGGGTCGTCTACTGCAATTGAATTATTTCCAAATGGTATAAACGCACAGAATACAGCAACACAGTACACCGAACCTAATGCAGCCTTTATTCAAGGCGAGCACCTAATTGTAGAAAAGATCGACTCAGTATTACTTGTAGAACCGTTTACAGATCCACCAGTAGATGGCGATATAATTGAAACCACAGGCGGATCAGCAACAGTATATAAAGCATTTACACGTGATTTCAAATTAGTATTATATATTAAAGATACTAACGGAGTATTTGGGCCAACAGGCACTATTAACAATGCTAATGGGACACCGATCGGTACTTACACACAGCCAAATTATAATGGCACAACAAGTGCAATCGGCGGCTGGTGGTATATTAATATGCCTGCAGGTAAAACTTACTTAACCTCAGATGAATTTACTAATTCTAGTGATTATGGTATTCCTGCATACGGTCTAGTATATCAAGATATATTAGTTTATGATGATGTTGCTCTAACTTATGCAAGAGTAACACCGAACTACTTTAAAAACATGCTTGATGACGTTAACACTACAATATTCCCAACTAGAGATGAACCAGGATTTGTAAGCGTACTATCTCATAGAGGCGCTGCATATACTAATGTTGATGTTGATGGTGTGCAAAATATTTTAGATAATAGATGGTTGCTTAGAATACCTCCAAGTTTGGCTGGATCAATTAATGCAGCTGGAGACAAATTTAGAGCCCAAGTTGAGGATCAAGCAGATGCTCCTGACTTCACTTTGTTGGGATTTGATGCTAGTTATATTAATGATAACGAGCACACTGTTATAGATATGTGGGATGGGTATATTGACTTTACATTTACTAAAACACAGGGTGCAGATGTTGTTATGTTGTCTGACCAAGACATAGACACCGGCGACTTTTTTGAACCAGCATACGAAGGAAAAGTATTTAATGATATAAACGGCGTAATTGTAAACATCGGAGGCGCAGCTGGCGACTTTGTAAAGGATGAAATTACAGGTGCTAGAGCTCAAGTAGCATACTATATTCGAAGAGCTAGTACACAAGGTCGCATTTATCTTAAAAACGTAACAGGCACGTTTACACAAGGCAACAGACTACTACTTGAAACACTAGAAGGTGTAGCTGAATCTCCTAACTTGCGTATTATGGGTCCAATTAATAAAATATCTGTACCAGGTACTAACACAGGTAAAATTGCTGTAATGCAAAGGGGAACAACTTTCCCTGCTCACCCAGAGTCGTATGGCGGCCTAGATGAGTTTAGAGATTTAAATAGTTTTGCACTTGTAAACAAAGAGTTTTGGATCTACCAAGAAAACTTAACCGAAGCTGGCGCCGATGCACCAGCAAGTATTCCTAGCACATCAAATAGTGATTGGAAATTAGTTTATAACTTACCAGTTAATACATCAGGCTCACAAGTAAGCAAACCATCTAATCAGGGTGTATACAGTATCTTTAACAGATCAGGAAGTACATGGGTTAACAAAGGTACTTTTGAAATACCTGGTAGTGCTTCGGATAGTAACGTAGGTAAGCAAGTTGCTATTAGTCAAGAAAATGAATTATATAGATTTTACGTTGGATCAAAAGAAAACTTAACAGTTATAAAACATGGTACTGACAAATACGGCAAAAGTTATAATTTTGCTTTTGATGTAAATCCTCATTACAGAGGTGACTACAATGCTGATGCAACATACAAAACAGATGAAATTGTTTTACACAGTAATCAATTATATTCTGCATTAACTTTTGTTAAAGGCGTAATACCAACAAACACTCTTAAGTGGAAAGTACTTAACAGTCAAGTTAACTATTTGCCAACTTTACCAAACGCTGTTAACATTTTTAACGATCCAACGTTTGACGATTTAGGCGAAACTGTAACAGACTTTACTAAACAAATCACAGTAAGTAAAAACGGACAAGTATTGGCTATTAGCATTGTAACTGATGTTTCGGTTGATGCAGACAACAAAGTTCTTGTTTATAGAATATTAGATGACAGATATGTAATAGATCAAACAATCGTTGCTCCAGTATCAAATACTGGCTGGGGTAGTAGTATTGATCTTAGCGAAGATGGTGATACTTTAGTTATTGCAGATCCTGAAAGTGATCTTGATGGATATAACACGGGCAAAGTTTATGTGTATGCCAAGTCAGGTAACACGTTTGAAATGCATCAAATATTATCAGGCACTGGCACAATGTCAGAAAAGTTTGGTAATAAAGTTAGTGTTTCAAAAGATCAAATTGCTGTTACAAGCGGAAACGGCGATGTAGCAACTGATACATTATTTGATAAAGGCATAACAACATTTGACGATACATTTACAGCGTTTCCTGATAAAAAAGTTGATAGTGGAAGTGTTAGACTTTACCAAAAAGTAAAAGATGCATTTATACTTGCAGAAGAATTAGACTATGACGGCGACCTTACAGTATTAACAGCAAGTAGATTCGGCGAGCAAGTATTAATTAATGACAATCATGTTTATGTTGGTGTACCGGGTGATCCAAATGATTACTATGATGTAGATACTAATCCAGGTAGTTTTGTTGACTACCAAGTTACTCAGGGTACTAAGCCTTGGACTACGTTAAGATCACCTAATGAAATTGTTGATGTTAAAAAGATTAAATCAGCATTTCTATACAACATAAAAACAAATAATCTTGTTAGTTACTTAGATTACATTGATCCAATACAAGGAAAAGTTGCTGGCCCTGCTGAACAAGAGTTAACATTTAAATCTAATATTGATTTTGCACGTTATAATGTTACAACATTACCTGATTACTTTAGTGAAACAAGTAACTGGGAAGAAAGATATGTAGGAAAACTATGGTGGGATATTAGCACAGCTAGATTTTATAATCCATATCAAGAAGATATTGTAAATCAAGCAAATAATTGGAGTAAATTAATACCTAATTATTCAGTTGATGTTTATGAATGGGTTGAAAGTACTATTCCTCCAAGCGAGTGGGATTTATTAGCAGACACTAGTGAAGGTTATGCACAAGGTATTAGCGGAACTTCTAAATATGGAAATAATGCATACAGCCAAAAACTAGCTTATGACACTTTAAGTCAAACATTCAGCGACAAGTATTACTTCTGGGTAAAAAGTAAAAAGACAATACCGACTAACGATTCAACAAGATCAATTAGCGGATTTGAAGCAGAAGGGTTAATTGGAGACCCAAGAGGACAAGGATACAGTTTCTTAGCATTATTAAGTAATGATAGATTTGTATTATTTAATAGCGAACGTTTACTTAAAGATAAAGAGATTGCACTTCACGTAAGTTATTATACACAAGATACACAAGAACAGAACAAACATTTTGAATACCATCTCCTCACAGAAGGATTGGAAACAAGTGTACCTAAAGCAGATATAGAACGAAAGTGGATTGATAGTTTAGTGGGTTATGATACTAGAGGTCGTCCAGTTCCAAATCCTGAGCTAAGTCCACGAGACAAATACGGAACATTAAATAGTCCAAGACAGGGTTGGTTTGTAAATAGACAAGAAGCGTTTAAGCAAGTTGTTGAAAGAGCTAATATAGCACTAAAAGAAAATATTATTGTAGACGATTTTAGTTTTAAAACTCTTAATAGTGCTGACACACAACCGTTTGTTACTGATAGAAAGTATGATTATAAAATTGATACACTAGCAGAACTTGACTTTATTGGCCTTAACAAAATACAAACAGCACAGCTTGAAGCATCAATCCATGGCGGCACTGTTACAGATATAAGAATAATAGCAACTGGTAGAGGATACAACGATCCTACATATGATGTTACTAAGTCAATTGCTAGACATGGCCCAAGTTTTGAATTATTTGGCAACGGTAGCGGATTAGACTTTACTTTAGAAATTAATAACTTAGGTCAGATTAATAAAGTAAACATTATTAATGGCGGCACCGGGTACGATGAAAACTTAATAATTGAAGTTAGACCATTAACTGTACTAGTTGAAAGCGATACAACAGTAAACAACAAGTGGGCAATGTACAATTACAACAAAAATTCAAGTGTATGGGACAGAGCATTATCACAGAGTTACGATACTACTGAATACTGGGATTATGTAGATTGGTATGCACCTAACTATACTCAGTTTACTAGGATTGATCACATAGTAGATGAAAGTTATCAACTAGCATCAACAAATGCTAGAATAGGACAAATTGTAAAAATTGATAACATAGGCAACGGTGGTTGGTTGCTACTAAAACGTACAGCAGAAACAAACTCAGTCGATTACACAATTGATTATGAAACTATTGGTAGAGCAAATGGTACAATCGAAATTAATAGTAAATTGTACAATATTATTGAAAACACTGTTGGATTTGATTTATTAGGATATGATAATAGGTTCTTTGATACTGAGCCTGTAACAGAAGCTAGACAAATAATGACAGCATTAAAGAATGATATATTTGTTGACAATCTTGCTGTTAAATGGCAAGAGCTGTTTTTTGCAAGTATTAGATACGTGCTGTCAGAACAACAAAATGTTGACTGGGTTTATAAAACAAGTTTTGTAAAAGCAAAACATAATGTAGGTAGCTTAACACAGAAAATAAATTATCAGAATGATAATTTAGAAAGTTACAATGACTACATAAGCGAAGTTAAACCTTACAAGACAAATGTACGTGAATATCTAAGTTCGTATGAAAATATTGATAACACCAATACACAAACAAGTGACTTTGATGTTCCACCATACTACGACTTTACTGAAAGCGGAATTAAAACTAAGTCTGTTAAAATTACTGACAACACTTTAGTTGGAGCAGATGCATTCTTTGATGAGTATCCGTATAAGTCTTGGAGAGAAAACTTTGGTTATAAAGTAATTGGTATTAACATTTACAGCGGCGGAAGCAAATATACATATCCTCCAACAGTTACTATCTCAGGCGGCGGCGGCAGTGGTGCCAAAGCAACAGCATATATTGGTGCCGGCAAAGTTACAAAAATTGTAGTTACAAATGCAGGTACAGGATACACAAGTGCGCCAACAATTACTATATCAGGATCACAAGCAGACGGTTCAACAACAGCAATAGCATCAGCACAGATAGGCGAATCTGTTGTTAGAAGTATGCATGTTGAAATGAAGTTTGATAGAGTATCGGGTGAATATGTTATAACTGAATTGCCTGAAACACAAACATTCACAGGCACAGCAATTAATGATAAGTTTAAACTTAAATGGCCTATGAACCTAAGACGTAACAAAGTAAAGGTTACGATAAATGGACAAGTGCTATTACGTAGTGAATATACATTTACTAATATAGAAGATAACACTTATACATACAAGCGATATAACGGCCAAATACAGTTTACAAAAACACCTGCACTGGGTGCAGTAATAGTTGTAGAATACGAAAAACAATCAACTATACTAAATGCACAGGATAGAATAAATCATCTTTATAATCCTACAACAGGCATGCTTGGTAAAGAATTAAACCAATTAATGACAGGCATTGACTACGGTGGTGTAGAAGTTAAGAGCTTTGGATTTGAAGGCACATCGGGTTGGATGACTGATGAATATGGTACTGACACTTGGGACAGTTATGATAACGAATTCCAAGACGAAATATTCTTTGCAGACGGCACTACTGTTGCTATAGAACTTACTAGTCCATTAGAAACAGGAATACAGTATAACGTATACCTAAGACGTTCTGGACAAACTAAAGCAATTAGAATTGATGATCCTAACTACGGTAATAATCCTGCAAATACACTTGCAATGATGCAAACACTTACGGGTGATGGTGTAACACAGACTATTAATTTAGCAGAAAACAATATAGAAGTTAACGACGGCGATATTGTTACTATAAGAAAAATAACTAGTGATGGTAGTTTTAAACCAGATCCTGATTCTTATGATACATTACTTCAAGGTGGTCAGTTAGACTATGGTAATGCTGCAGGTGTAAACGCAGATGATATTATTTTAGATGGTGATTTATTTGTTACTCCGCTAACCGCAGGCGGCCCTGAAGAATTAGTTAACGGGCAAGTTATGGACTCGGTCAATATTACAGTGTTTGAAAGAACTGGAGAAGGCCAAGGGCAAATATACAATCAAAACTACTTAACTAACGGAACAACAACTGAGTATCCATTAGGATTGTTACCAAACAGCAACGATGCTGTTATTGTTAAATTAGGCAATACAATAATTGATGCTAGTTTGTATACTGTTGATTATAAAGCACTTACATTGGCATTTAAAGTTGCTCCGGCAACTGATCAAATATTAACAATTTTAACAGTTGGCGTAAACGGTCAAAACATAATTGATATAGGTACAATACTTACTGTAGCCGATCAAAATGTATATCAAACAAACATACTTTGGGACGATAATTATCAAATCTTCCTTAGAAAAGATGGCAACACACCAGACGGACTTGAGCTTATTGCAAAGAAAGATGATGTTAACGGATTTGTTGAATTTGAGTTTAGTCCAGACGCACCAGTAGTTGGTACTAGATTAGATTATGAAATTTATTCAAACAGTGATCAAATTAATTATAGTAAAATACAAAAAGATAATATAATTGCTGACGGATCTAGTGTAACATACGATTTATCAACTAGTGCAATCTACGAAACACCAGCAGAGTTCTTTACTATTGTTGAAGTAAATGGTATTGTTAAGAAGCCAGGATATTCTAAGGTATTTAAAATTATAGATCCTACACTTAGAGAGTACGAGTTAGAAACTTTCCAAGTACAAGAATCGACATTGTCAGCAGCTGATACTGAAGTTTATCTAAATGGCAAAAAATTAAATCAACAAGATAGTTATAGTGTTAACATTGGACAAAGTAGTATTATCTTAGAAAACAATATACTATCAGCAAATGATGTATTATCAGTATACTTTAGAAATGCAGACTATAGAGTAGTAGGCAATCAAGTTATATTTAATAGTGCGCCAATTGAAGACCAAGTAATAAATGTGTACTCATTTAGTAACCATGATATTTTAGATATTAATCGCATAAGTTATGATGTTATTAATAGAAGTACACTAACTCCAGGGTCAGATAATTATTCAGCTTACCATTCGTTAACTGGAGGCAGAATACAACTTAATTCTCCAGCTTCGGGTGTAGAAAATGTTTGGATATTTGAAAATGGTAAAATGTTGTCGCCAAGCGTTGACTATAAGTTAGAATCTAATATGAGAATTATACAGTTGGTAACAGAGCCTACTGAAAATGACATAATTGATGTTATACATTTTACAGCACCAATTAGTACTCCAACTATAGCATGGCAACAGTTTAAAGATATTCTAAACAGGACACATTATAAGCGTGTTGATAATAACGACGGTATTAAATTAGCATCTCCGTTATCATTCAACGATCTTAGAATTGTAGTTGTCCAAGGCGCAGATCGTTTACCAACACCTGATAAGCGTTCTAATAAGCCAGGCGTAATTTGGCTAGACGGAGAACGCATAGAATACTTTGCTAAAACAGGCAATGATCTAAGACAACTTAGAAGAGGTACTTTAGGCACAGGGGTTAAAGATGTATACCCAACAAATACTCCAGTTTATGGTGGCGGAATAGATAAAAATATTCCGTATACAGATGAAACAATAGTTTGGTCACCAGTTGACACCGTAACTGAAGGACAAACACAATTCACACTTGACTTTACACCTAACAGTGTAAATGAGTTTGAAGTGTTTGCAGCAGGAACGAGGTTAAATAAAGCTGCTATAGCTAAGTTTGATCCAGCTATAGCCATTGACTCACCAGAGGGTGACGTAAATACACCAGCAGAGTTCACGGTAAGTGGCAATGTACTAACATTAACTAACCCAATGATTGCAAATCAAAAGTTAGTTATTATTAGAAAAATAGGCAAATTGTGGACAGATCCGGGCACTCCATTAAAAGATGCTCAAAACGATATCGGTAGTTTCTTGCGCGGAGCACAAAGTGAATTACCCGAATAAATATACTAGTAGGAATAGAAAATGACAAACAACATAAATGAAAAAAACGGTGTATTTGTGCAGGGACACATTAAAATAAGTGACCCGGCCAGTGGCGAAATTTTTGTAAATAAAAAGAACGCTATACATTATGAAAATATGAGTATTGCACTTGCAGAGTCTTTGGGCAACGCAGGGCAAGGGCCTATTGCTGTAATGAGTTTCGGTAATGGCGGTACGAATATAGATGCAACAGGAGTTATAACATACCTTACTCCAAACTCGACAGGTACAAATGCCGGTTTATACAATCAAACATTTACAAAAATAGTTGATGATCGAAATACAGACAATTTAGATCCTACTAGAAATAAGATTGAAACTAGACACGTAAATGGTACTAATTATACTGATATCGTTATTACATGTTTATTAGATTATGGTGAACCAAATGGGCAAGATGCATTTGATACAGCATCTGATGCAGACAACAGTTTTGTATTTGACGAATTAGGACTAAGAAGTGCTAGTACAGATGGTGTTCTAGGTAATGGTAGATTACTAACACATGTCATTTTTCATCCTGTACAAAAATCACTTAACAGACTAATACAAGTTGACTATACTGTTAGAGTACAAAGCCTTAGTGGAGGTAACAGCTAATGGCGTATCAAATCCAATTTACAGATTTTACAAATAAAGGATCAATTATTGTCGAAGATAGAGAAATAAACTCTACAGACACTAGTTTACAATTACCTGGTAGAAATAGTACAGCATACGGCGAAGCTATTGCAGGCAACTTCCTACATTTACTAGAAAACTTCGCAAATAACAATGCACCATCAAATCCAGTAGAAGGCCAAACATGGTATGATACAACAGTTGGAGTTGATGCACTAAAAGTGTACGACGGAACAAACTGGGTTGAGTCAGGCGGTATTAAAAAAGGCGCAGCACAACCAGAAGTTGGCAACAGTGTAATAGGCGACCTTTGGGTAGACACTAGTAACCAGCAACTTTATCTAAATAACGGTTCTAGTTGGATATTAGTAGGTCCAGAATTTAGTGAAGGATTATCGTCAGGTACTAAAGCAGAACAAATTCAAGGTACTGATGACTTAACTTATACAATTTTAAAAGTTGAAGTTGGAGCACAACCGGTTGCAATCATTACTAATGCTCAGTTTATTCCTAAAGTAAATATTAGAGGATTTTCAGAACTTAAACCAGGATTTAATTTAACTAGTTTAACACTATCTAATACTAAAGCAAAGTATAACGGTACAGCAGAATCAGCAGATGCTCTTAAAATAGCAAATATTACAGTACCAGCTGCTAATTTTTTACGTGCAGATGTAAACACCACAGCATCAGGTATACTTTATGTAAAAAATAACCAAGGTGTACAAGTAGGGGCAAACGCACAACTAGCTCTTGAAGCTTCAGGCGAACGTGGAATTATAAAAAGTAACTTCAACGGTGCAAGTTTAGACCTTAAAGTAAAAAATGACCAAGGCGACCAGACAGCAATTAGGATTAAATCTAATACTAATGTAGGTATTAACCAAGAAAATCCCCAAGTGTCTTTAGATGTTATAGGAAGCGGAAAATATTCTGGCAACTTAGATGTAAATGGCATTGAAGATGCTGATGACTCGTTTAATGATACATTGACAGAAGGTACTATTGTAACTTCAGGTGGCATGAGTGTTGCTAAAAATGTAAAAATTGGTAGCAAACTTACAGTAAAAGGTCAAACAAATGTCGGCGGCGATATTATTGCTGACCCAGATGCATTAACTAAGCCTAACATGGAAGGGTTTGGTACTGTAAAAGCAGATACATTTGAAGGCTTCTTTAGCGGAAGTATGTCTGGTACTATTAATGGTACAGCTTCAAGTGCAGCTAAACTTAATAACAAAACAGTGTTTCAACTTACAGGTGATGTAAGTTCAGAACAAGTAGTATTTGATGGTGCCGGCGACCTAACAAAAACATTTACAACAGTACTTAGTGATAGTTTTATATCAGCTAAAAGTGTTGTTGTTACTCCACAAACTGGAGACGAAATATTAATAAACAGAACACAAGGCGACGGTGGATTATTTAGAATTACACAATCTAACTTACTAAAAGGTGTTCCAAAAAATCCAGTAGGAATGATTGTTCCGTTTGGTGGAGAAGTTGCTCCTCCAGGATGGTACTTATGTGACGGTACAGAAATTAGACAAACAGAAGCAACTGAATTGTTTAATACTGTTGGATTTAGATTTAAAGATCCGTCAAGTCCAAATTTCCAAAACTCGTCAAGTACGTTTTTTGCATTGCCAGATTTTAGAGGTAGGTTCTTACTAGGTGCAGATAACATGGGCGGCCTTCCTGCGAATACTGTTACTAACACAAACGCAGATAACATAGGTGGAAGTTCAGGATCAGAATTTAAAGATATTAAAGTTAAGAATTTACCAGAACACGAACACGACTTAAAGTCACCAGGCGGCACACAGCATTATGCAATTATTGATGATGTAGTACCAGCTAATGAGCAAGGAAGTATTAACCAACCGTTAAACATATCCCAAGGCTCGCAAACAACAAGTGGTATACCGTCAAGTGGCGGAATTAGAGAAGGCGGGATAGACGGGCAAGGATCATTTAGAGGCGCAGAAAATTTAGGCGAAGCACTAGATACATTACCACCGTTTGTGACAATAAACTACATAATATTTGCCGATAATGTTTAGGAAACAATATGAGTTATAATTTAAATAAAACAGATGGAACACTACTTACAGAACTAGTAGACGGAGTGTTAGATACAAATACTACTGATATATCATTAGTAGGTAGAAATTATTCCGGATACGGCGAGTTTATTAACGAAAACTTTATTAGAATGTTAGAGAATTTTGCAAATCCTAACAGTCCAGTTACACCGTTAAAAGGACAACTTTGGTATGATACTTCAGAAAGTAAATTAAAAGTATTTGACGGTACAGATTTCCAATCTGCTGCAGGAAGTTTTATTAGTGAAACTTTTCCATCAGGCCCAGTTGCAGGTGACACATGGTTTAGTACAGATAACAAACAGTTTTATTTGTATGATGGGACAACATGGACACTAATTGGACCTGCGTATAGCAGACTACAAGGACAAAGTGGAGTTATAACAGACACTATTTTTGATACAGATCTAAACTCAAAAACAGTTTTAAAAATATTTGTAAATGAAATATTACAGGCAGTTATATCAGGCGAAACATTTACTCCTAATCCTGTACCAAACAATATAGTATCAGGATTAGTATCAGTAACTAACGCAACAGGTACTATCTTTAAAGGTGTAAATTTAATTGACAAGGTTGATTTTAAATTTAGAGGTGTTGCAACTTCTGCAGAGAACTTAATTAGTTCAACAAACGAAGTTGTACCTGAATCAAAATTAATGAAAAACGATTCGGATCAAGTATTAAACGGAAAACTAAACATAAGAAATAGTGGCGGCGTGTCAGTTGGTGTTAACGATGATACAAGACTGTTTATGGATAACGGCTTTACTATTAGAAATACAAGATCCGGAGACAGTTTTAATATTGTTGTTAGGGGTGCAAATGATGTACTTGACCAAACAAATGCTTTTACAATTAAACCTAACACTAAAAGAATTGGACTGTTTAATGCTAACCCTGCCTACAATTTAGATGTTACAGGTGATATGCGTGTAACAGGCAACTTAACTGTTGAAGGTGATAGTTTTGTTACGGAAGCAGAAACTTTACAAATAGCAGATAAAAATATTGAGCTAGGTGTAGTAGCTAGTCCTACAAACTTAACAGCGGATCAAGGCGGCATTACACTAAAAGGAACTACTGACAAAACTTTTGAATGGTTAAACATATCAAATTCTTGGACAAGTAGCGAACATTTAGATTTAGTTTCAACAAAAAATTATAAAATTAATAATACAGATGTATTATCGTCAGACACACTTGGTGCAGGCGTTATAAACACTAGTATTAGAAATCTTGGTGTATTAGAAACACTTAACATTGGCACAGGCGGAACAGCTAGTGTAAATATTTCCAATGCAGGGGTAATAACTAGACCAGGCGCAAGTACAGGCTTAACATTTACTGTAGGTGGTGACATTAATGTTAGTAGTAGTAAAATTACTAACTTGTTAACTCCGACATCAGATGCAGATGCCGCAAACAAAGTATATGTTGATCAAACAGTACAATCTAATCCAATTATATTCAGTATGGATATTACAGGAATGGTTAGTATTAATGATGAAATTATTACTATACTTAACAGCTTATATCCATCAAGTACATTTGCTAACGGCAAAGTAGCAAGGATCGCAACAACTAATTACACAGGTCAAACAACAGACCCAATTGACATTGCGACTCCTACAACAACTACTGAAGTTGACGTTAATGCTGCCGCCGGCGGCACAGTAAGTGTTCTACAAGGTATAAGTTTACCTAACTCTTTAACGCCTACCTTTACATTAAGTGTTACAAGAGGGCAAAGAAACTTTATTATTACTAATGGTGCATGGGTTGCAAATTAGTATAAATACAACGTGTGAACACAGGATAATATAGGACAAAAAAAATGGCGTATCAAATAGATAGATTTAACAAGAGCCCATTGACCACAGTGGAAGATGGTACACTCGACGAAACTACAGATATTAAATTTGTAGGAAAAAATTATGCAGGATATGGAGAAATACATAACGAAAATTTCTTATTCTTGCTAGAAAACTTTAGCGGTGCTAATCAACCACCTAAACCACTAAGCGGCCAACTATGGTTCGACTCTGGCGCAGATAGAATGAAGTTTAGAGATGGCAACCAAACCTGGCGAACAGTAGGCGGTGCAGAAGTTTCCGGAGCTCAGCCAGCAGGGTTAGCAGAAGGCGATTTTTGGTGGGATAGTGCAAACGAACAACTGTATGTATATAATGGTTCAACTTTTGTCCTCATTGGACCACAAGATGCAGGTGAAGGTCAAACACAGATGATTAGTCGTACTGTACTTGATAATACATCACCAGCAGGTGTTTCAAGAAGTATTATTACAGCAACAGTAAATGATTCTGTACAGTTTATTATATCCCCTGTTGCGTTCACATTAGGAGCAGGCGCCGATAACGAAATAAGCGGCTTTGCAGACGTTAAGCAAGGCATTACACTTAGAGATACACCGGCATCGGGCGTAACAAGCACATCTTTTAGATTCCACGGCACAGCAACAAACGCTGATAAATTAGGCGGCCTTAGTTCAGGTGATTTTGTACAAGGCGGTTCACCGAGCTTTGCTTCACAGTTAAATCTTTCAGCAGGATTAGTTACACATAGTAACTTCTACTTTACAATGCGTCCGGATAATGTAACAGGACTACTTAAAAATACAAGTGCTAATTCAAACGCAATTGATTTTGAACTTAAGGCACCTTCTACAGGAACAAACACTCACTCTGTTAGTATTACAGCAGGCGGCATTATGCCAGGTGGTGCAGGAACTGACTTAAAATTAGGTGACTCAGCAAATATATGGGACGAAGTTCACGCTACGGCATTTAAAGGTATTGCAGATTCAGCTAACCAAATAAGAGTAGGCGCTTCTGGTGTAGCATACACGTATGCGACAGCATCAAATACTGGCGGCACTGTTGCAATCAGAGAACAAGACGGTGACAACACAAAGCTAGTTGCAGATATCTTCCAAGGTACAGCAACACAAGCTCA
>TARA_B110000285_G_scaffold31193_1_pt1 | contig 32549 bp, 59 predicted proteins | sample TARA_B110000285 | Tara Oceans TARA_B110000285 (sample SAMEA4397756) | marine metagenome | biome: Polar Biome; feature: [SRF] surface water layer (ENVO:00010504); material: water (ENVO:00002006), including particulate matter (ENVO:01000060) such as... | depth 5 m
CTAAATGCCTATAATATTGTCCATGATTTATCCTTAATCTTGTCGCTGTCTACGATAGATTGAAGTCTAGTCATCATGTTATCTATTGCCTTAATCCTGTTGTAAGCTCTTTCTCTTACATCTACATCTTCTGGATTAGAGTTCTTTATTTCTTCATAACACTCTTTGGTCATATCTTTTATTTCATCAAGAAATGATTGAGTATTTAATACGCTTTTAATTTCAGCTTTTTTGTCCATTAAATTTTAGGTGTTGCTAGGTTTTGTATTTTTTCTAATGAATTTAATATTTCTGTTGTTTTATTTAGATCAGATTTTTCTTGGTCATTGTTAGTCTTTTGCATTAGTTGCATTTCTTTCATAGCCATCTCTGCTTCAAACTGTACTTGTTTTTGTTGCAGCTCTAACATTTCTTTTTGCACTTTCAGCTCTAGCTCTTGTTTTTCTAATTCAAGCTGTGCCATTTTAGATTGCATTTGCATCTCTGCTTTTTCTTTTTCTACTTGTGCAAGTATTTTAGCTGCTTCAGTATTAGGATCAGTCTGTGGGTTCTGTGCTTGTTGTTGTGCAAGTTGGTCAGATTCTTCTTGGGTTACATCTTTTAAGAATGCAGACTCATCTTTAAATCCAGCCATGTTTACAAATTTAGCCAGTGTGTCTCTGTATTGTTTTAAGCTAACTAGTGGATTAGATAATCCGTATTGTGTAAGCATTTGCTCTTGTTTGTCTAACACCATCTGCATAACAGATAATTGCTCACTTTTAGCACCATTACCTAAACCAACATTGACTGTGACATTGTATTCTGTATTCCATTCTCTAGGATTCATGGGAACAAATTTGTTGTTAACTTTAATAATTTTTTCTTTTTGTTGGTACTTACATACAAGCTGTAATATACCTTTCATTAAAGATGAGACTCCAGTGTCAGCAAAGATACGAGCTATCAGTTCTATTTTACCACCTGCTGCTGAACTCATTGCTGCGACTGCTGTGGCTGTCACATTCTGGAGAATATTAGGATCAAGTCCCTGTGATGCTTCACTTACACCAGTTCGTTTAGCTTGTACAGTATCTAAATACTCAAGCATGGGAAATGATTGTCCTGCACTAGATTGCACTGTCATTGGCACTAACGCATTAGGGTTCTTAATACGAATAACACCACCTGCGGTAGATGTTAGTAAGTCATCAAGATTAACCTGTCCCTCAACTGCGCCAACACGATAGTTGTTAGTTAAGTAAAGATTGTCTAGCATCTGTCTAGTAATAGTAGATTTAATTAATTGTAAATCCATAGTTCTGTCAGCTAATGATTCACCAAAGAACTTATGTGGTATTGGGAACGGGCATACACTATGGAATGGTTGATAGTCACATTCTTCGTGCATTAGCACTTTGTTGTCAGCGTAACAAACTCTGTGTCGTTCTGCTATGCCATCACCATCTAAATCTGCACGAACATAACACTCGTAATACTCAACACGCTGCATACTTTCATTATCAGAGTTGTTATTATTAAAGGGTTGCTCACCTGCACCAAACCTTGCTACCCTCTCTGGAGTAAAGTCTAATAAATCTCCAGTAGATAATTCTGCAACAACATCTGGGTCATATCCCATTGCTATTAAATCACTACGAGTAACTAAACTTCTTTCTGCTACAAAATCAGCATCCTCAATATTAATAGCACTTTTGTCTATTAAAAATTCTTCTGGAGCAACTGACTCTATTTTAACTTTAGATGAGTCTATTGTTCTTTTACATTTTACATTGTAGTAAAGGTTAATGATTGGTGGTACTTCCATCATCATTGGCATACCCATCTCATCCATCATCGGTTGCCCTGTCATTGGATCAACTGCTGGTTGTGGTTCTTGTTCTATAACTTCTTCTACTTCCTCTTGCTCAACGATTTCTACTTCCTCGTCTTGCATAATCATTGCAAGTTCATCTTCTGTTAGGTTCTCGTATTTTTCTTTTGTTACATCTTTCTTGTCATCCCAGTAGCATTTAAGTACTCCTACTTTTTGGCACAGTGCATCCCAGAACATATCATGCAGCAATTCAAATCCATTGTTCTGTTTATAAAAAATGTGGTTTACATATGCTGTCGCTTGTTCAGCCAACTCACCATCACCCTCATTAACTGGCTCAAATAAAACTGCCTTTTGTGACTGGGTAAAGACCTTAATAATCTGAGGCAATGCTGAGTCCACAGCCTCTGCCACTTCTGAAGTTACTATTTGACTACGACCCTCTACCTCGTTTCCATAAGGCTCACGAAGATAATAGTCTAATGCGGATGCCCTTTGCAATTGTGTATCAGTTGCAATAAAGCCTAACGAGTCATCAATATGATCGCCAATAATATTGACTAATTCTCTATTGTCACTTTCGTTTACTTTCATTTTTTTCTTATCGTATGCCATTTATACTATCCATGATTTGTTAATCTCTAGTGGTTGATCCCAAGTAGAATCATCGTTACTCATTGCATCTACAACTGCACAGGTGTATCTCCAAGCATCAGCGCCATGACTATATTCATCATGCAATGGAGCTTGTGGTTCTTGTGTTGATTGATTAATACTTCTCCTGTAGTTCTTTAAACACTCTATTAATCTTTTTGCTTTATCTTGATCGAAGTAAGCTCTCTCAAAAGTCATCCGAGCTAACTTAATACCAGTCTCTATATTTGCTTTAGGTATTACTTCTGTGTCCCATTTCAGTCGCTGCATAATTTCTTCGGCTGATGTTCCGTATTTAAAGTCTTTGTTCCTAGCATCATGAGGTAGATACATTGTCCCCCAGTTGTGCCCTAACTGTTTCAGTTGGTCCGAGTAACTATCTAATGTCCTGTGATCATCTTCTATATAATCTATTACCCTAACCTCTGACAAATTTCTTTGGCATAAGATAATAGCCATTGAATCGTTCCATCCTAAATCCATAACAATGTGAGTCTTTAATAAAGCATCTGGATGTACATTAGTAATCCTTCCAGACTCTTGTGCTTGTCTTATCTCATTGTGATAGATAGCACCATCAGCAGCGGCTTTAGTATCACCCTCCCAGATGTTTGCATAATCTTCTGCGTTGTGATTCTTGCATCGTGTTCTTTCTATCTCCAACACTTCTGGAAAGAAAGGGTTGTCAATGTAATTAACTTTTTCTATTCTAGCGTTACTAGGCTTATTAATAATAAATCGTTTATAGGTATCATCTGTGTCCATGTAAGGATTAAATGTTACCCAAATCTCACTATCAGGCTTTCTGATTGTAGGTATTAATATGTCCCATGATCTCTTGCTTATGTTCTGTGCTTCCTCACACCAGACTATATCAACACCTTCAAAAGACTTAATACTTTCAACTGTGTTTGTTGCTAATCCTGCAAAGTTAAATTCAGTGCCGTTCTTACCTCTTATAGAGTTCTCTACGACCTCGTAGAACTCTCCTAGACCTAACGCTTGTATCTGATCTTTAAGCAGCGTATGCACCGATTGCTTAATAGACTTCTGGACTTCCCTTGTACATAAAACTCTTAATGGCTTTTCTGTACCCATCATAAGCAAAGCTCTTGCATAGTTCCAAGACTTACCTGACCCTCTCCCTCCATAAGCTACCTTATATCGGTGTGGTTCAAATAAAAACTTTAGCTTACTCGGAAATTTTTGGGTCGGCTGCATCAACAAATTCTATTTTAAGGTTAGACTGTAATGATCCATCACTGGATATTATGTCTGTCTGACTTTGGACCTTTCCTTCTAATCTGTCTAACACTATGTCCAGAGCACGAGTATCGCCCTCTTCAGCTTTAGAGACTAATGCTTCCATCATGTTTCTAGCTCTTTTAGCATCGTCTTGAGTAACAATTCTATTCAGTGTATTTTTTAATAACCTATTCTTTTTATTGGAATTAGTGTTTCCCAGATTAGTTGTTTTAGATTTCTCTTGTGCTAATTTTAATTGTTCTTCTTTATCCATTGTCATGCAACTCCATTACGGGTCATTGCTCCTTAAAAGTTTTTAAGATAGTTAAACATTATCCTTTTATTGTAGTCATCTTTCATAGCTTCTGCTGTTACATCACCACCAAACATATTACCTAATAACCCTTCTATAGAATAAGTAGTGTTGTATGGGTCTTTGATGATGTTAGCATTAATATTATTATTATTGTAGCCTAGTCTTTTTATAAGTTCGTCATCAGCTGTTTTAGTTATGCCACCAGAAAAGTTGCCAACATTTGCATTTGCAGATTTTTGATACTCATCCATTAAAGCATTTATATTAAGATTGCCACTACCCATTCCAAGACCAACTCTTGGGTTTATTGTATTCTGTTCGTTCATTGGTTGATATGATCCACCGACCATAGCATCAAAATAACTGTTATCTAAATCAGTTCTGTTTGTAAAATTAGCACTTGCTGTTGGGTTTTGTGTATTTGCACCTAATTCTAGCTCACCGCTATTTGGGTACATATCGTAAATGTTTATTTTTTTATATCTATCAGCCACTATGCTCTCGCTTTTTTGTTCATACACAGTCTCCTACAGACTCAAACCATCTGCGTAACTCTTCCAGCTTGTTGTTCAATATCTTGGCTTCGGTGGTTTCTTTCCTTTCTTCATTTTTATTTTCCTCGTTAGTCATTAAATTTTTTCGCTTCGTTGTATTCGTAAAAATCCTACATCTATAATAAAATAAGAAAATTTGCTAGTGCGATTATCTTCATAGTATGAGTCTAACTTATCAGCTTCATACCATTCAAACCCAAAGTGACAACCACAGAACCAGTGCCATGACCACATAATATTTTCCATCCTGTAAATAAAAAAAATGCCACCCGTTAAGATGGCATTACAAAGGAGCATGAAACAAATTCTAGACGAACCTGTCCTAGCCCTCCGATTTTACTACAAAATTCTCTATGAGGCAAGCAATCAATCCAAACAGACCAATTGCCGCAAAGACATCAAATAGAAATTGAAATTCCATTATTTTTCTCCTTTAATAGTAGTATAAAAATTGTCGTATACTTTTTTAGCATCTGATTCAGGGATATTAAAAACTTGGCTTATTCCATAAACATCAGCATCATCATAAATAAAATTTTTATTTAATGCTTCGTTGCTTCTTGCAATTACATCTAAAATTTTGTTTAGTTTTAAATTTGTTTGTTCTGATTTAAATTTCATTATAGTTCTTCAGTTTGTTCACAACTTATTAATTGTGTCTTTGATCCATCTTCATTGTTAACCCATGACTCAATAATTTTTTCTCCAGTTGAGTCATCAATATAAATTACCCACACACTTCCGTCATCTTGTTTTATTTCAACATATGCCGCATCTTTTGTTCTGATATCTATATTCATTACGCTACCTCCATTTTTTGTAAGTCATTTAGTCTCATATCAATTACACCTGAATTAATGTTGCAAATTCTTTTTGCTAATTTTTTTACATTTTCACGAGTAAGAGCATTAGCTGCAATTTCTTTTGCACAAATTGGGTAAACATCCCATTTAGTAATAAGTCCTTTGTTAAAAGCGTTAAATAATAATTCAATTTTTACTTCTGGTTTCATTGTAACTGGCATATCAAAAATAACTTTCATTATGCCACCTCCTTTTTGTCAAAGAGTAATCCTACTAATTCCTCTGGCTTTACATCTAACACTTTAAAGTCATAACCAGTGCTATAGTAAACTTGTTTAGTTTTAGCAGCAATAATGATGTCGCCTTTGCTAATACTAGCTAGACCTTGCTCTGGATTGTCTATAACAATATCAATTTGAGGATGGTTGTAACGATCAATGTCAGCGTTGCCAAGAGCTACTACTTCAGCTAAACCATCGGCTTCAAAGTTAGCAACATGATCATAGTCATGAATTAAAATGTCTTCGTTTAAATGTCTAGCGTGTCTTGCAACAGCATCATGACCTTTTTCGTTAATTAAATCTACTTCTGCATCTGTTAAGCTAATTTGTAAAATGTGATATTTCATTATTTATCTCCTTTGGTTTTTTTTAATATTAAATTAAGATTGCTATTCATACCTCTTAATTGGTCAAAACTATTTACAGCATCAATATGGCTATAATGAACGCTAATTACATAATAGTCGTTGCCTTTTCTACCTCTGTTTATAATTTTATATTCTTCCATTTTGCTTCTCCTTTGTTGTTTGTGCCTTAATTATCCGCCTTTTAATTAAATATGCAAGTTATTTGCAAAGTATTTTTTATTAAGATAAATCAACAATTTTGGAGGTATATCTGCCATTCTTTTCTTTCTTCCACCCCTCTACTAAAATAGTCCACCCTGCATCTCGTAGGAAAGGCAAGGCAGGACTTTCTGTAATTTTCTTTACCCTAGCACTAATGTTGCTATAACTGGTTACTTGAATGGCTATGGTGTCACCTTTGTGTATTGCAAGGATGTCGATAATACCGAACAAGTCTTGCCTTATTCTTGCAAAAGAATTCCAGTGTTCAGTAATTGCTACCAAATCATAGTTTTCTTTTTTTAACCTAGCTAAAGTTCTCTGGGTAGGGCTAGTCTTTGCCATTGTCTTTATCCACTATGTTTCCATAACCATCATCATCACCTTCATCTTCGGGAGATAATTTTTTCTTTCTAATTTCCTCTATAGCTTTTTCATACTTTTTTTTTGAAATAAAAATTCTATCCCAAGCGTCTTGTAATTGTTTATCTGTTATTTCTTGTTTTCTTCTGCTGCTTCCTTTACTCATTACAGTCTCTCCTTGCTTTACAAGCCTTATGTTTATCATAATATCTAATGCTATTGGTTTTCATGTCTATGTTTTTAATTTGTGTATCTTTTGGTAAATGTATATATTCTTTGTTTAAACATCTATATGCCATTTCAACTTTATTTGGGTCTGGATAATGTAAGTTTACATACAAAACTGCTTCTTGACAGCTATTGAACGACCCTACATACTCCCAATCTTGCAAAGGATCTGGTGCTAAATTAATTACCATGACAAATGCATATTCAATCATAATTATTCCTCCAGTTTATTTAATACCCATTCTAAAAGCTCTGCTTCTGTTCCATACTTCTCTTGCCAAGTCTTTGGTGCATGATGAAATCCATCCTGACCCTGATGATGTTCCCAGCAAAGTGGCAGCACCATGTAATGACTATTCTTTTGTCCCATCCCCATACCTTGTCTAATATGATGGCAGTTGGCAGGTAATGGGTCATCTATTTCATAATGTTTACGACAAATAACACAACCAAAATTGCTTATTTTGTTAAGCCAATTTTTTTCGTCTTTAGTCTTTGATTTCTTCTTCGCCAAGTTTGAACCCGTATCCCCTAGCAAAATCTTTACAACGCTCCAAATAAGCGTTGAAGTCAGATGCATTTAAAGTAGCAGTGCTTCCAATAGTCATTACCTTTAAATTCTTTATCTGTTTTTCTTCAGATAGTAATTTATATAATAGCACTTCGTGCATTTCATCTTTAGACTTTAATCCAAAGTAATCTGCTAACTCTGCTACCAAGTTCCAATAGTAAGCGTTAGCATCCAACGACCTTGTAGATTTGTATGGTTTAACTGTCACCGACCACAGCTTATCTTGGTCTAATTCTTTTAGCTTACCAACTAAACCATCTAAATTATTTTTGTTAAGTGTAAAGTTCATACAACTCCTCGCATTTTTTTAATTAACCCTTGTAACTTTTCTGATATTTCTTTTCTTTTCTCTGGACTCAAGGGTTTAAATGGTAATTTTTTTGTTGCCATCACATCTAAACTTTTCTGTCTACAAAGCAATATGATGTCATAGGGAGTTGGTGCTTTGTTGCTGCTTGTAGTCCAACTATCAAATGCCTTGCTTACAACTGGCATATCATAGCTCTGTAATTTAATCCACCAGACCCTTAACAAGTTTTGATCTGCATGAGTCCTATTGTAAATATCAAAGACTGTGTTTAGCATTTCTTTAAATTTAATTTTGTCATCGTTATTCAAAATGTTACCTCCTCTGTAGGCTCGTCTAACCATCTTTTTTGGTTAATGTAGGTAGTAGGGTTTGGTATATAAGTCCCATTGTCTTTAAACCATTGCTTACTTTCTTTTTGCCAAGTTAAAGTTTTTATTACATCCTCAACATTTGGATTTTGTTTAACCCACGCTTCTTCAGCTTTACCTTTACCAACTTTTCTTGGGTAAGTATTCCAAAACAAATCAAACCCATTATCTACCTCTACTCTACTCTTACTCTTCTCTTCTCTTACTCTTACTCTAGGCAACCGAGTCGGCAACACTTCGGCAACATCTTGTAAAACAAATGATGCCAACTGTTCTATCTGTTTGTTAATAAAAGATTTATCCTTTCTTAATCTAAAAGATATTTCATTAATATCTGGTAATTTACCCTCATCTTCTGATGCTAATAACCACAACTCTATTAAGGTTGCTTTGTTGCTATCAGTTAAGTTGCTCCAATCAAAATCATCTAGTAATTTTCTGTAAAGTTTGATCCAAATAACATTTCTATCTGACCTCAATGGTGGCTGAAATTCTTGCCAATTTTTTATCTTGTACATTACATCTCCTTTGTTTTTGTTTTAAACCACTTCTGCTTTACAAGTCATAATAACTTTTCTTTTTCTTGGTCGCTTATAAGTTCCTAGCTTTGCCTGTAATACTATAGTCCTAACCTTTGGTAACTCTTTATCAGGATTCTTTTTGTACTGATATACCATTTGGTGTGTGCACTCTAGGGCTTCTGCTAATGCCTTTGCATCACCATCTAATAATTTAATTGCTTCGTTGTAAGTCATTTGTTTTCCTTTAGTGTGTACTCGGCAAAAGTTACTTTTTTACCAAATTTATTAATTCCTATTTTTTGTAAGGTTTCTATATCGTAACCCTGATTTCTTAAATCGTTAATCCTAGATGCTAATCTTTCAACTCCAAACTTTGCCCTAGCAATACGCGTATTAATTTTTCTAGGTGTTTTACTAAACCAACTCTTACTTTTTAAATGATCTAAAATCATTTCCTTTTGTGAGGTAGACATAATTTAACTCCTTTGTTAATTAATAAATAAAGCAAATACATCCAACATAATATAGATACAGCTCCCATCATAATGAGAGCCAGACCTAGCACTATGCTAAAAAGGAACGTCATCGCTTAAATCTACAAAATCTTCACGCTGCAATGAGCTAGTGTTTTCCTTTGGTTTGTTTTGCTTTGACTCACCCTGAAAAAATACTTTAGAGTTGCCAAGTATTACTCCACGAGTTCCTGCTTCTCGTTCTTCTTTTGATACAGACTGTGTAATCATTCCGTTATTACCAAATTTATCTTGGTTATCTGTATCAACAAAAGCAGTCACATCTAAATAAGTACCTTCTGTTCCTTTATATAATTTAGATTTATCAATTTTTGCTACATTAATTTTTAAAGTTACTCCTATTACTGCCATGTTATTTTCTCCTAGTTAAATAAATATAATCTGTCTTGCTGTTAAAGTTGTAAATCTCCTCTATGGTTGCTAAATATATTGGTGCGTTAAGTTTATGTTGCAGCATATGCGAACAATACTTTAATTTTTTAATAAATGTTGCATGGTTATAATCTGCATTTTGAAATAAAATTAACATAGCTTTGTTAAAAGCTCTACGATTCCATCCATTGTAATATGGTTTTATCTGCAACATCTTTTCAGCATTTTTCTTTGCTAGTGTTACGCTTTTAATTTTAAAGTTACCATGTTTAAAATCGTTTTTTTCTGCTCGGTCTATACTCGGTTTATTTAAAAGTAAACCCATCGTTGTTTGTAATGAAAATTTGTATTCTTTTATAAAATGGTTAAGAATTAAATAGTCTTGAAACTCTCTTTCACAAAACATATTTAAATAATCTTCGCCTTTCCAATCTTTTGTGTTTGTGTTTAATCTTTGAACATCACCAATTCCACCATCAATAATTAAGTAATGAATAGGCAAATTCAATTCTTCTGCTGCCGCAAATCTGTGTTGCCCATCAATAATTTCCATATCTTTATTAACCAAAATAGGTTGCGGTAGATACTTTTCTTTCATAGATTTTACTAAATTTTTTACATGAGAATTATTAAGTATCCTATTACCTCTCATTCTTTTAAATATTGCATAGTCATAGGTTATTAATATTTTACCCTCCTTACTTTTCGGTATACTGCGTAACATACTGCTACTAATTGTTTGATTTAAAAAATTCATAATTTACTCCTTTAGTTAAAATTAAATACTGGTTTCCTCTTATATCGAGGTGGTTCTTTATCGTCTGCTACATAAGACAAAAACTCTTTAGCCTTTGGTATGTACCAGTCAATAAATTCTTGATCGTATTGCACCAACTCCGTATGTAATTCCTCTGGAGTCCATACAACAAAATGTGCTGCAACTGCATCACTTACTAACATCTGAATCTGCATCTGTACATAATACCTGTCTGGAATAGTCGGGTATATTTTTTGAGTAAAGGGGCATTTTATTTCTACAGGTATGCCGTTTAAAAAAGCATCTGCTGATCCACCAATAGGTAATTCAGGATGCACTATTAACTTGTTTCCATTCTCACAAATGTCATTCATATGTTTTTCAAAAGCTCTTAATGCAACTTCCTCATGGTCATTTCCCCACTGGGTCATTTCATTACCCTCAAAAGGTTTATCTCGGAAAGTTTTTTCTCTCCATAACTTTTGCCTTTCATAAACTGCACCCCATGCTTGAGATGCAGTTATGATGTTATGCCTACGATTATCTTTAAGATGTTCGTTTGAGCTCATTAGCAAAGTCCCTTAATTCAGATTGTAAAATATCTGACAACTCAAAATATGCTTGTTTTAAAGCACCCATTTCATGTGCCTCCTGTAAATCTCTTTTGGCATCAACTAACTCTTGCTTTGAAGATGGTTTATTAACTTCTGTGTTGTCTTTTGCATCTGCATCTTTGGTGTCATCCAAAAGCAATAAATTCCCAAGAGCATATTTTTTTGCATAGGAACTACTGCTGCCAAATGACTGAGCTATATCCATACCCTTACGAGTTGGATTAATACCTGCCTGTGCTTTTACACTAATAGCATTTTCACCTATCTGAAATACTGCGGTTGCTTCTACATACATATAATCGCCAACTTCTTTAACTTCATCAGTAAGCAATAGCAGTGCATTGTGTTTAGCTAGTAAAGGTTTTACTGCCTCTAATATATCTTCAGCACTTCGGTAATTGTAATTGCCAAATTTATTTAATTGTCCTTTTGGTGCTTTAAGCTCTTGCTGTATTTCCATTAATTCTTTCATTTTTTTCTCCTTTGTTAATCCCAGAAGTTACCTTCTGCTAAATAGTAATCTGCTTTGCCATCATCAAACCATGCAAAATTTACAATACCTGTCAGTTTGTAAACTTTTTTATTCATAGCACTCATGTAACAAGGGTCAGGGTTTTTGTAGCCAGACTTTTTATAATGTCCGTAGTCATTATATTTTTCTGCTACACGCTTGGTAATTTTGTGAATCTTATTACCAATTCTAAATAATCCAAAGTCTTTGTTTTTGTATTTTGCCATTTAAATCTCCTTTGTTTGTGATGCCATAACTAATTCTTGATAGGCATCAGGGTTAAGTTGTTTAAGCATACCTAGGACTGAGTTTGGTCCAGAGTCTAAAACTATTTCTGCAAAATTACTAATTGCAAAATGTTGGTTAGCTTCTTCCATTATTTTTTGTTCCATTTTAATATCTCCTTTGTTATTAATATCTTTCATCCCAAACACCAGTTTCTTTATCGTAGGTCCAGTTGTCAGGATTGTCTTCATACTCACGAGCTTCTTCTTCAGCATCTCGTCTTTCTTGTGCTGCATTAATTGCATCTTCTGCAATCCCATTCCAATCAATTCTGCCTAGATATTCAGCAATTTGATATGAATTAAGTTGATCTTCAACACTTTCCAGCCACATATCTTTTAGTGCATCTACTGGTGAGTATTGTGCGTTTTCAATATCTGTTTGGTAAGTATAGTCATCAGCTATTTCAGCTACGATGTCTAGTCCTATTAAGTTAGCGATTGCTTTGTTGTCTGTTAGTATCATTTTGTTTCTCCTTTGTTGTTTATAACTCTATATTACAGGATTGCAAACAGTTTGCAACAATTATTTGCACAAGATACTTAATTAATTTATACTTCTGGTTATAGTGTTATTTCACACTTACAAAGGAGTTTGTTATGAGAATTATTTTATTGATGTTGTTAAGCGGTAGTTTGAGTGCAGAAAGTGTTTGGACTGATGATGGATCTTTGGTTATTATTGATGCACCAAATTCTATTGTGTATGTTGATGATGAAGGTTCAGTTAATTACGCAGCAGAAGTAGATAGTGATGAACCTACATTTATTTATGGAACTGATAAATTAACAGTTTGTCAGCCTACTGCAAATGGTAGTATTTGTTACTAATAATAATGAGGAATTAAAAATGGAAGATAGCATAAATCCTGAACATTACAAAAAAGGTGGCATTGAGACTATAGAATACCAACAAGCTAAAATGAGCAAAGAAGAATTTTATGGTTACTTAAAAGGCAATGCTCTCAAGTACATTAGTAGGGAAGGGTTAAAGTCAGAAAAATTAATTGACAAGATAGATGATTGCCAAAAAGCAATATGGTATCTTGAGCAAATGGTTCAAGTTCATCAAAAATTATTAAAGGTTTTGGAGGTTAAGGCTAAAGAAAATAAATGGATAGATGATCCATTACTTGATGAAGATTAATTTAAACAAACCACATCCTTGCCATGTATGTAAAAAAGAGGGAAAGTTTTTTTATAAAAAATGGTGGTGTGGGCATGATAAATATTTAAAAGGAGTTTGTAATGACAAAGGGAAAAGAGACACTAAAGAAAAATAAGGAAGAGTGGAAAGAACATAGATTTGTATGGGAAGGGTATACATATTTTATAATGAGCAAGGGAAATGAGTTTCATATAGTTCATGAACCGACAGGTAAAATTGTAACAAAGGGGGAGTTATGAAATACGAAATATTAAGAAATCAATCTAATTTGCATTGGTATGATTTAGCAGATGGTTCTAAACTTCAGCGTTATCAATTAGCCGATAAAGTTTATGAGTTGTTTGAAAATGGAGAAGAATTAATAATTCCAGAAGTAGCTAAAACAATTGGCATTGAAGAAGTAACTGCTGCACATATTATTCGTAGTTTAGTTATTAAAGATTTATTAGATAGAAAGAAAAAACAAAAACGAAGGCACACAGTTTATTTTAAAAGAAATAAATGTGCTTTGGCTAATATGCTTTACCCAAAAACAATAGTAGATAATTTTGAAATTAAAAATAGAAAATCTCACAAGATAGATGATGGTAAAAATATATCTTACCCACAATCTACACATCATATGTATGGCACTGTAAACACTATATATGAAGGTGGTGAGTGAGGATTAATCGTCTTATGATTATACTAGACGATTGGTCTAGGTGGATGAAATCAGATAATCATGGACTAGGTTACCCAAGCAGTACCAGTTATTTTTCTACTGGTGGCGAGTCTACATCGGAAGTGTTTGAGGATATGGTATCTAAAACTGATATGAATAATATTAAAATTGTTGATGCCGTAATAGATGGTCTTTCTGATACTCAAAAAGCAGCAATTTACTATCGGTTTCTTGGAGGCAATAAACCTGTGTTTTATGAGAGACAACTTGATTTAGCTATGGATAATTTATTAACTATTGTGGGAAAAAGAATTTATGCCTAATTATTGGTAGCTCTTATAACACCATTTTTAAGTTTAGCATCTGGAAATACTTTTTTCACTAAATCTAAATAGTCGGCAGCTTTTTTGTTTTGTTGAAATCCTTTTGATGTGGTTTTGCCTATACCATCACCTTTACCTTGATACACACTAATAAATACTTCACCATCTTTTTTAACTGCATCTTTCGCTTGGTTTAATACTTTAAGCTGATTGGCTTCACCATCTATAACATTTAATACATTGTTAATTGTAGCTGTATCAGCATTGCCACCAGAAACTGCATCAACAACATTAGCGTTATGAGCTTTGGTTCTGTTAAATGGATCATAGACTAAATTTGTAGCATCAGATTTTTGTAACAACTCATCAGCGTTATTAAATCTACCACCACCTATATCAATATTGACACTACCTTTTTTAAATGCACCTTCCTTGTTAAGCTGTGTAAATGCAGCAGGTAGTTTAGAACTATTTATAGAAGTGTCTGCGGATGTAATTGCTTGTGTAGGTTCATCCCATACAGAGCTAGTATTTTTCTGTAATAACCCCCCTGATTTTGTAGGGTTAGCATTATTGTTTAATAAACCAAAACCTACTTTAGAAGTTTTTGAATTATCTATTAATCCTTTTTTAATCAATGCATCTACAGATTTTTCATCCATAAATTTGCTAACTATACCGCCATCTTTTGTCATCATCATAGCACCAATAGAGTCACCTACTGGATTAGTGGATTGTGTTATTTTTCCTGTTTTTGGATTTATATTAGGAGTTACATAATTTTTACGCAAAATATTTTGATTTGGTATTGTTCCAGTCAATAATTGTTGCATAAAATTGTCGCCATATAATTCAGACAAAGGCATATCTTCTTTAAAACCACCTGCATATTGACCACCAATTATATCTTTATTGTAAGCAGGATGCGTTCCATCTACTAAATGTAATTTATTTGGATCGTCTGTTTTTATAAGTGTGTGACCAATGGTGTTTTGTTTTCCTTTTAATTCAGGAATAATCAATCCACCTTCTATATCTTTAACATTAAATTCTAATGCTTTTTGATATTTTTGCTTTTCCATTCTTTTAGAAAGTGCAACTCTATATTTTCCTTCTTTTTCTAATTGCTTTCTACCTTCTGCTGACATAATGCCTTTCCAATTTGGCATTGCAACCCCTAAACCTATACCTTTTCTAATTTCATTATCTAATTGATCAATTAATTCATTTGTCATTTTTCCATTATCAATAAAATTTAATAATGTGTCAGATGTCATTCCACCAAAATATTCTGATCCTTCACCCATTGTAGTTGGAGCAAGAAAAGTATCTCCTGTGCCACCTAATTCTTTTCCTTTAGCAGATGCAGATTGTAATCTAGCAACATCGGTTTTAGCTGCATCTTCGTTAGAAGCATAAATTACTTTTTTATTATAAAGCTCTCTATCTCTAGGATATTCAAATCCACTTTTAGTAAGAACTGGTTTTTTTAAAGTTTGACCAGAAACTTCTGTAAGTAATTGGTTTCTTGTAGTTGCATCGCTGTATTTTGGAACTATCATAGAACCTAATAATTCATCTGGTGTAATTTCTCTTTTAGGAACTAACAAGCCTTGAGGTGTTGTTTCATATCTAGTACCAACTAAAGGGTTTGGTTTTGTAGGTGTGCTAGTTAAAAATCCTTTACTAAAAACATAATCAGGTATTGATGTAATAGAAGATTTAACTTTGTTAATTACAGGACTTGCAATTTTTTTTGCAACTCTACCTACAGGTAAGACTTCTAAACCAAGCAAACCAAAACCTTTAGCAACATCACCATAATTTCCTTGTGGTATTCCTCGCCCAGTATCTCTAGCCATATTTTCATAGCCTTCTGAAAAACCAGTTAAATCCATAATACCAAAATGACCCCTTCTACCAATTAAACCATCTGCTAATGAAGAGCTTTTTAATCCTAAAGCCTTACCAAAACTATCTACTGTGTTGTATGCTGACTGTTGAAAGGTAGGTTTTGCTTGTTCAAAAGAATGATCTAAATATGGCTTTCTATTTAATGCTCTTTCCAGTTCAGACTGCATAGCAATTCTTTCTATTTCGTCTAATCTCATTTTTTATTCCAAATAAATGTTAGCCAATATTTCAATTTATTTACCCTTTCTTGTTGTTGTGGGTTATCTATTTTCTTTAAAAATGTCTGTCTAAATGCTAAAGTTTTTTTAGATAAATTTAATGCCTCACAATAGACCATGTAGTCCTTGCTGCAATTGTGTGTTTCTGTGCCGTCTGGAAGTGTCATGGGCTTCGTGGTGCGGTTTTTATTTGTTTTTGATACAAAGAGGTCTTGATTAATCATCAAGCTCTTGTACGTTCATATATATACTATCTATAATCATCTCAACTGAACTGCCATCAGATAAATGTAATATTATTTCTGACTCACCTTGAACAACATCAACTGCATCTATGGTTTTGTCTGCCATGTGTAAAGCTATAAGTTGTACATCCATTTCTACTTTCCTTAAATGGGTACAACGGAGTCTGATTGTATTTTTTCTATGGGTTTTTTTCCTTTTGACCATTTCCCACAATCTTGACATTGAAATCTTTGGTACTTGTTTGTTAGAGATACTTGAGATCCTCTTTTTTGTAAGTTGTAACCCCCACAATTTGGGCAACACATTTCTTTAGTTTCTAGGTTATGGTTTGGATGTACACTAATCCAACCATGCAGTTTGTAATAAACTTCTTCTGTAATTTTAACATCGTTAATGTTGTATTTCTTCATTAACTTCCATGCTTTGGGATTCTTTGCCATACAATCAATCCATAGTGGCATCCCTTCATGGCTAACCTTTTTTCCTACATTTAACAAATTAGCAACATAATCTAGCTTATTACTTGCAAATCTAAATTTGTTTCTAGTCGTTGTAAGAAGATCAATATCTTTGTAAGGACTTGGTGGCGGTAGTTTATGTATTAAAAACTCTTTATTAAGGGTTGGCATATCAAATCTTTTGCCGTTGTAAGTAATGACAGCATCAGCTTCATTAATTAAGTCATGTACCTCTTTAATCATTTTTGCTGCAGTTGTGTCGTAAACGCTAGAAAAAAATATTTTCTTTTTATCTAACCATTTTGCTGCCCAACACAATACTGTTGATGATTCTATAAGTTGATTTAAGCTAATGTTTTGTTGAAACAATCCCCAGTGCATTCCTTTGTGCGGACTGGTCTCTATATCCAAAACTAATATTTTCATATAATGTATATTACCAATAAGTAACTTGTTAATAATAACAAACAAATGCCAAGCATAGTTAGTAATGCTTTTAAAATTCCTTTGTGTTTAAGAAGCATTATTGCGAGTAAATCATTGTTCCTTTCTTATTAATAATTAACGCTTGTTTTTTAGCACTCTCTCCATCTGTTGGAAAAGAAACATGACACCATTTATTATATTCACACAATATTTGATTATATTGAATGTCAGATTTAAAAATAGCATCCACAATGTCATAAGGGTCACCGAAATTGCTACAAGTAAAATCAATAGCTTTGCCCAAAATATGCTCACTAGTTGGCTTACTGCCAAGTAATGTATTTAATTCAAGACATCTATAACCAGAAGAAACATTAATAGGATTATTACCCAATAGTTCTCTAACATTTTCCATCTCCATTGCTGTTTTGTATAGGTTGTCTAACACATCGTCAGATGGTGTATTGTCTATACCCTTTCTTGCGGCTGTCTCGCTAAAGGTTAATTCATCTAAACTAAAGTGTGGTGATGCCCATATCATGTAGCTATGCCTTTTAGTTTTTCAAAGGTACGTAATCCCGACATTCCGAGCAAAGCAAAGGTTAATTCTAATAAAATTTCATTATCAATAGTAGGGATAGGAGTTGTTACACCATCTAACCCATCTATATAAACTGCAAAAGGATGTCCTACAAAAAGCCAAAACACACCAAAGGCGCATGACCAACCTATCATGGGTCGCCATCCAGCAACAAACAATGATCTGTGTCCAGCCTCTACTTTATTAATTTCTGTTTGTGCTAATAGTAATTCATTAGCGTTTTCAACAAGAGACTTTTCTATTTCTCTTTTTGCTTTAGCATTAGCGTTCTTGTCAGGAACAACTCTATCTATAACATTTCCAATTAGTGGTAACAGTGCTTGTAACATTATTCAACCCATCCATATAATAAACAAAGTGCTACTGGTGTAACAGGTAATACAGCTAATGCACCTATTGTAATAAGAATAGGCTTGTAAAGTTTGTTCTTTAATTTATCCATTGCTTTATAAATATAGTTACTAATGAAGATATAAAAGCAGCAATAGCCATACCTGCCCAGAACCCACCTTTACTTTGGTTTGCTAGAGCCAACATTGCCTTCATGTCTTTAGCAAGTTCATCTTGGCTTTTTTGTAGTTGCTCTATTTGTTCTTTCATTTTTCCAAACTCTTGTGGGTTAATATCAGCCATTATTGTTTTTTCCTTAACAAACTTTGATAAAGTTCTTCTGGTTCATTTTGTAATAACCCAGCAGCTCTTATATTATCAAAAGGTGACATTTGAGTCATTGCATCTTTTACCATTCCAGATATATAACCTGCTTCGTTTCTTATTGGAGTTGGTTTATTTTTTTGTAAAAAATTTAATGTTCTTGCTGAATTCACTAGAAAAGGTGTACTAGCTTGTAAATGTGATCCAGCCATAAGCATAGGGTCATGAGCTAACAATGCCAAACCATGTATAGGGTTACTTCTTCCAGAAACAAATTCTCTTTTTGTTACAACATCTAAAGCATTAATGTATCTTTGTGCCTCTCTGTTTAAATCTTTAGCTACATTTATTTGTTTTCCATCTATACCTAATCTTGTTGTAGATTTTTCTATTTCTTCTTTTAATATTCTAGCAACATATTTTTTTGCTTCATCAGCAGAACTTAATGTTGTTTCTTTGCTGTATGCTTTTTTATTTAAAATAGAATATGTATTTGTTTTAATTTTTTGTGCATCTTTAATAGTAAAAACTTTGCCTTTGTTATCTTTTGCAAAACTTTCTATCACAGCATCAAATGCTTTTAAATCTTTTCCTCCATCTACAGAGTCTATGTATCTTTGTCTTATTTTTTGTAATTCTGGATTATTAAAAATCCTATCTTTATTAATTTTTATTTTTTTGTTTTGCTCTATAAAATCATCTATGTTTTTGGTTGCTAAAGCAGCATTGTCTTTTATTTTTTGTATACCTTTTGGGTTAAGGGTAATGTTGTCTCTATATATAACCTCTACTGCATCATCATAGGCACTATTACCGCCATAAGTTTGCATTTTTACTTGTTGCTTTTGAGTAGGTTTAATCCCTGATCTTAAAAGACTTTGTTTAATGGCTTCAGTTCTAGTTTGATTACCCATCATAGTTTTAGGTATTTTTGATCCTATAGCTGAAGTAATATTAGATATTTCATCTCCTACAACCCTTCCTGTTGTAGATATTCCAGACTGCATTTTAGGTACAGGATTTAGTGCGTTAATTATTTTTTCCTTTCTAGTGTCACCTGTCATTCTTCCTGTTATTTGAGCAGGAGCACCAACAATTGGTTTTAATCTACTTAATGATGCTAGTTGATTTAATCCACCAATAGCTGGAATATTTTCATCAAACTTTTGTCTATAATTTTGTCCTTTTTTAGTTACATCTGGTTTGAAAAAATTAGATGCACCAACTCTATCCATAAAAGGTGTTATTTCTCTGTCGCCCATATTAAAAGGAAAGTATGGACTGCTTGTAAATATATCAGCAGCATATCCTCCAGCAGCAGAACCTAATGCTCCAACATCTCCTGCTAAACTTTTACCTGTTTCATATGTTGCATACAATGGATTTATATTTTCATATTCTAATTCTTGTGCAGTAACATCTTCTTTATATGGTCTACCAACACCACCACCACCTAAAATTTTAGTTAACTTGTTTAGCCCTTTTTGTGTTGTTGTTAGCTCTCGTGAAATGCGATTGTCAGGAGCTTCAAACCTTGCTGAAGGTATAGATGGATCTAATGAATTAGATTCATTAATAAACTCACTTAAAGTTTTTTTTGAATTTACTGGTATTGGCTCAAGATTAATTGATTCTGATTTCTTTAACCATTCAGAAAGGTTTGCCATTATAAATTTTCCTCTATCTTATATCCTCTTTGTATTAATGCTTTTTTTATTTGTTTTCCTGTTGTGCTGTTTGGGTCTTTTAAATACATATCAACAAATTCTTTATCTTCGGGTTTAGGATTTTCTAAATTAAATGTTACTTGTTCATCTTTTGGTCTTTTTGATTCTGTGTCACCACCAATTCTAAATCTCTCATATAACTTTCGTGTTTTAGGTGAGAGTTTTTTTACAAAAGGATTTCTTTTAGCTAAATCTTCACCTACAGAAGATTCATATTGTAGTCCTAATGATTCTAATTGCCCTGCCATTAATTCGTGAGCTGTTTCAATTACACCTAACAATTGATCTGGAGTGTTTGCTCTATCAAAAGATTCTGATAACTCTTGTCGTTCTTGCATAGAGCCACCTGCTTGTACTACTGCAACTAAAACTTCATCAGCAACAATTTGTTTAGCAAAATCAAAGTTGGTTACATCTGGGTCACCAAATTCTTTTGATAATTGTTGTTTTACAGCGTTGACTTTTCTTACATCAGTATTGTTTAAAGCTATAGACCATTCTTTCATTGACTCTAAATGAGCCATTGCAGTATTTAATGATCTAGTTTTTCTGCCTTCTACACCAGTTGAAAAGTTTTTGAGTGCTATTTCTCTTGATTTAAATTCTGTTTTATTAAGAATAGCTTGTAGTCTTGCATCTGTTATATCTCCTCCTGATTCTTTTATTATTTCAGTAGCACGATTAATTATCTTTCTTCTGTCTGAATTAGCCGACTTACCTCTACCCATAGGTGGTAATTTTCCATCTAAAACAAAACCTGATGCTGCTAATTCTATTGCTTCATCTGTAAACTCAACATGATCAGGTAATATTTCTTTAGGTGAACGATTAATCTCTTTATATTTACCAGTTGTGTCGTCAAACTCTTGTACAACTTTTTCTAAATAATCATCAGAAGTATCATCTGGAGTACCTGCATCATTAAGCATTTCTATAGTTCTACTTGTAGGTGCTTTTATTTTTGTAGGAGTCATTTTAAGTTTTGTAAATTCATTTATAGCAGACAATACTTGAGCATCTGGAGCTCCTCTTAAATAAGCTAAATCAGGTTGTTGTAATATCATTTGTTCTAAAACTTCTTTTGTTTTACTTCTTTGTCCTAAAACTCTTTGGTTTTCTGCAATCTTTGTGTCCATCAAATACTTATCTGTCATTCCTTGAAATGGAGCTTGTGCAGCTTGATTAGCATTTAAATATGCCTTACCAAGATAAGGTACAACACTTCCATAATTTTGATTTTTAGGTTGTGCAAGATAACTAGCTATTCCAGTCATGATGCCTGTGCCTATTGATCTTTTGTTTGCTGATTCCATTGCTTCTGGAGTTATTAACTTTGCATCTAATAAACTTTGTGCTCTTGCATCTGGTCCTGCACCAAAAGCATTTATGTCTCCAAAATAATCAAATAAATTCATTGTTTTCCCCTATGCCCTTGAAATGTATTGTCCACCAATGCCTGAAGTGCCGCCTTGACCTAATACATTTCCAGTCTGACCTCTCATTAGCATTGCTTGTTGATGTCTTAATCTTTCTTCTTGTTCTGGTGTGAGTGCATTTACTCCCATACCTATAACTTCATTACCTATGTCTCTTTTTGTAGGCATATATTCTTCTAAAGCACCTAACCCAAGATTGTCTAATAACCCAACATCATTGTTGGCTGCTTGTAGAGGTCCTGTTTGAGTGTTTGCTGACATTGTATTTGTATTTAATAACCCTTCATTAATAGATGGTATTTCTAAAAAACCTCCAGTATTTTGCAGTTGAGCTTGTCCACCGCCACCCATCATGTTTCCTAGACTTCCTTCTGATGCAGTAAAAGTGCTAGGGTCAATATCTATTGCATCCTGAATAGGATTAAAGCTACCAAAAATACTGCTACCTCCCCCACTCAATGCTGCATTACTTGCAGCTTGTTCTAATCCTGTTTGTGCTAAATGAGATGGCATAGTTGATGCGGCAGTTGTTCCAACAGTTGTTGCTGGACTCATAGCACTACCAAATCCTGCTGTTGCTCCACCTATTGCTGCACCTTTTAATGGATCTTGACCCATTGCGTATGAGCTAACTGCTCCTATACCTGCTCCAATTAATATTGGTTTAATCATTATTTACCTCCCCCACTAGAAGTAGAAGTTTGATTTACTGGAGCTGGTGCTCCGTATGCTGCTGACAGATAAGACTCTAGCTTGTTGTAAGGTTTATTTTGTCCAAACTCAAACCTACCAATATCTGCATTTAATTTATCTTTTGCATATTGTTCTTGAGTTTGACCTATTTTAGCTAATTGATTTATGTCTGTATAATCTGCTGCTGCTAATGATGGAGCTAATTGAGCTGCGTTCATTTGTCTTTGTGCTTGTGATTCTGTTAAGCTTCCAAGACCTTGTGCGGCTGATAGTTGTTGGTTAAATTGTTGGTTAGTAATATCACCTAATCTAGCAACTGCTTGTTCTTGTCTACCTCTTTCTGCTCCGTAGTTAGAGTAAGCTAATTCCGCTGCTCTTTGTGTTAATGAGTTAGCTAGATTTTCTGATGCTGTACCCTCTAACTCACCCATTGCACCTGAACCATATCTACCAGAAGATGCTGTTCTGCTTCCTATATCTCTAATAGCTTTGTTAAATTCTGTAACAGCAGGTTTAGCTGCACTTGCCATCATACTAGAAAAATATGGGTTACCTGCTGATAGATAACTTCCACCTGCTGTAGTCTCTGTTCCTGCTAAAGCTCCACTAGGTATTCCACCCGTTAATGCTTCATAGTTTGATAGTGCAGGGTTTACTGCTGATTGCATACCACTAATAGTTGATTGAGCTTCAGGAATTAATGGACTTCCTCTTCTTGCTCTATCTTCGGCTGACCTCATTGCTTCTGTTGTTGTTGCTGATGCTGGAACATAAGTGTCTGATGGGTAATATTCTGGAGAGTCAGCTCCATACAAACCTTTTGCTTCATCTAAACCATAGGTTATGTATGGCAAGATAGCAGGGTCAATATTTTGTGTGGTTTCAGTTGTCTGACCACCACCACCACCACCTTTATATTCACGCAATCCAGTCGTAGGGTTAACAGACCCTGAACCACCATGTGCTTTTAAAAGGTTAGCTTCCCATGTATTAACATGAGCAAGTTCAGTATCACCTTCCCTACCTAGTTTGCCTAAATCTTTAGCTAACCAGTTATATAACCATATTTTTAACTTAATCATTCTATTTTCAACTCCATTAATTGATATTTTGTTTCATAACCATATAGCCTGTTCCATAACCTAGCTATACTGTCATATTTAGTAGATCCTTGTATTGCTGTACCACCATTTTGTTTGACCCAAGTTTTAAATTGTTCAAACCCTTTTTTTGTTACCATGCCACCTTCTTTTTTTGTACCAATATAAGTTATATAACAAACTCTTTCATGTGGGTACATAACCCATTGCACAGTCAATGCACAATAACAAACATCATCTTTCATAAGCAAAAGAAGCTGTTGTTGTCCTTGTGCTACTGTAAGTTTAAGTGTGTCGCTGCAAAATTCGCCATCACCTTTTTCTAAAGCTCTATTTAATATTGGTTCAGCAAGATACCAAAATCTTTGCACTTGGTTTGTAGGCACTACATAGAGTTTCATAAAATTTATCCAACAATGATATAATCATATGTTACATCAGTATTAGATGTATTTCTATGCCCTATAATAAAGCTACCTTTGGCTTTTGTTTTAATAAATGTATAATCTGATTCTGCTGCCGCATTTGCAGTTCTTGAAGATAATACAATAATTGAATCAAATCCTGCTCTTTCATTACTAACAGTAGTTTCTGTTACTGATGTTGCTAAAGTAAAAGTACCACTGTTATTAGTCTTGCCATTCATAGCGTTATTAACCACTTCTGCAACTGCTCTAGGGTCACCACCTTGATACGGAAGTGTACGATACATTCTAGGCATTAGAAAAAACCTCTTTGTTTAGCATAAGACTCATAAGTATTAGGCACTATTTTATTTCCTAACAAAGTAACATCACCTCTGGCTATTGCTTCTTGAGCTAATCTCATAGTATCTTCATAAGATTTACTTTGTTGTCCTATTTGTATTCCAAGCTGATTGTTATATAAATCCATTTCTTTTTCTTCTTTTGTTTGTAATGGATGAGCTGATCCTAATAAACCAAAAGGCAAAGTTACTTTTTCGTGATAATCACTAATACCTTTAGCTATTGTAGGATTAGTTTTTCTTGCCATTTCTGCTGTCCATAACAAATGTCTATAAGCATCTGCTTCGCCACCTATGTTTATTTTAGAAGTGTCGCCATATAGATCACGAGACTCATCTATATATCTGTTGCCTTCCATTGTGCCTAATATATCTTTTAGTTTATCAAACCATTCCATTATCTATTACCTTGTGGTTTTAAGTCTACATCTACAGCCATTGCTGTTGTCCAACTTCCTGTGGGTTGTACATTAAACCGATGATACCTACCTGCACTCCTTAAACTACACCTACCCTCTGTAGTTGCTGGTACAAATGCACTAAACTCAATGTTGTCATCTAATTCTCTACGACTAGCTACAGCAACCTGTGCTGTTCCGTTATCTATTTGTGGTCTTGCTAGTGTTGCGACAGAGTTATAACCAACTTCTACATCTGTTGTAATTAATTGTGGAGTTATGGATGTTCCTGTAAAGGTTACAATTTTATCTTCTTTTGCTCCAGAAAATAAGAATTTACCGCCAATAAACAATCGTGAATCTAGTGATGCAGGCATAGTATCTATATCTGTATAACCTAAACTTGAACCTAAACTTTCTAATGTCTCACCTAATGTAGCAATAGTACCAACGACATCTGATGTTGTTTCAGCTCTTGACCATTTTTTTAACTGCCAGTTGTAAATAAGTATTCTTCTGTTTCCATCTACATCTGCATAGTTCCATACAACAAGGTTTTTAACTGGGTCTACAGCAGCACTCATTGTGTTTAATTTAGTTAAGTCGGCTCTACCAAAAAACCATCTATCTACTTTTTCTAATCCTATGTTTGTTACTGTTTGTCCATCTGTGGAATACCATCCATCATCTGACAAGAAGAAACTAATGTTTCCATATTGAGCAACAGAATGACCTTCTAAACACCCTAATCCATTAGATATAGTATCAAACTGAAAGAACAATGGAGAGCCTACATAAGATGCCCTTACCACAGATTTTTCTAAAAATATGACACCAAACTCACCACCTGTTATTGCCTGTACATTACCGCCATCTGCAATAATTTGATAATCACTTTGGCTTGTAGCACCAGATACCCAATCACTTTCATCATTGATATCACTCCAAATTACTTTGTCTGGATTTGTACCTATGCCTATGTTTCCTGCAAAAACAAAATCACGAACTATTGCAATATCTTTAGCTATAGGAGCTGCGGATGCTACATCTGCCCATACTGTTGATGTCCCTATGGTCCATGCTTGTATTTTAGTATTGTCATTACAAGCTAACACGACATTACCAAACTGTTCAAATCTCCAAATACCATTACCAGCATATCCACCTACTTTAGATACATCTGTCATTGCAAGAGTACCAATATTTAATTTAAATATTTTACTTGTAGAACCACCAAACACTTCTACTGTTGGTCCAAATTTTGCAACAAATACACTATTAAGATTTTCACTAGCAGCGTTAGAAAATTCTTCTGCACTAGGAAAAGCTCCATAACCAATTCCTACAGGAAATACATTTTTAGCATCATTTAAACTACCTGCATTTGCTGGTTGGTCTGGTAACCAATCTGTAAATTGTAATCTTTGTATTGTCATATTATAGTTTCATTATGTATGCAAGAGCATAGTAAGGAGGTAAGTTAGCATTTGTTGCTGAAGTACCTGCTGATGCAACTGATACAGTATGGTTGTGAGTACCACTGCTAGGAATAGATACTGTGTGTGCGTGTGCATTTGCAGCATTAGTGTTATAAGAAGAACCAATATTACCAGCACCTCCAAGAATCCCTGGAGTAGTAGCCCCAAACCCAGTATTTACAGATTGAATAGAATGTACATGAGCTGCTACAGTATTTGTTGAGCCTGAATGTGCATGAGCTCCAGTAGTTGAGGTAGATGCTGTGTGGGTGTGAGCTGGTAAGGTAGCAGTAGCAGAACCACCTGTATTGTTTGGACTATAAGTGCTTCCTGCACCAACAACAAATCTATTTCTTAAATCAGGAGTTCCTGACGAACCATTACACAATGCCCAACCACTAGGTATAGTTCCTACACTACCTGACCATAATATAATCATTCCAGTAGTAAATGAAACAAGAGATGTCCATGTAGGGGTTGCTGACGAACCTCCTGATGTAAGTAGTTGCCCATTACTACCCGTTGCTCCATCCATTGTTAATGAACCAGTTACATTTAAAGCACCCGTAGTTGCAATTGCACCCCCTGTAATAGCTACAGCACTAGAGCTTTGTGTAGACATAGTGCCTAAAGATGTCCAAGTAGGAGTCACTGCTGAACCTGAAGAGGTTAAAACTTGCCCTGCTGTTCCAGTAGCTGCATCAACAGTAAATGAACCTGTTACATTAAAAACACCTGAAGATGTTATTGTGCCAGAGCTAGTCCAACCATCTCCACTAGACCCATCTTGCCAATTTTTAATTTGTGCCATTGTTTCACGAATAGCATTGTTAATTGTGCTGGGAGGACATCCTTCATTTATATTAATAGTGTTAATGTCAGTATTGTTAGCTGCAACACTATCCCACTGCGATACTTTAGTTTTTGCCATGTTTTATCCTTGTCGTTTCCAATCGTTAGTTCCTGCTGTTGAATCTGTCCATATGTCACTACCTGCCGATACTGCTGACCATGTATTTTCTTCTACGGGTACATCAGTCCATTCTTCACCCAGTATTGTTCCTAATGCTGTTAATGTTCCTACACCTGTTACAGAAGCATTTGCGTGTCTAACTACTGTTGAAAGTATTTCTAATGTAGCAACACCTTCTACACTTGCATGACCATCTACTACTAATCCACCTAGAGCAGTTAGCGTTGCAGTTCCGTTAATAGAACCTTGACCAAATTTTATTGATAAAGCTTCAGCAGTAAGTGTAGCTACACCACTGATACTTGCATCAGCATAAATAATAGAACCTGATAGAGCGACTGTTAGTGTTGCACGACCACTAATATCACCACTACCAAATGCGACATAAATACCATCAGCTGTAACAGTCGCAGATCCCGTAATAGAACCTGTTGCAGTTTTTAAGAAACCACCTAATGCAGATACAGTGGCTACTCCACTAACACTTGCATCACCAAGCCTTATTCTTAAACCATCAGCCGTTAGTGTTGCAGTTGCACTGATAGATGCAGCAGAAGTTCTTTCTCTTAATGCACTCGCTGTAACAGTTCCTATACCCTCTATCTGTGCAGCACCTGTTTTTACTATAGTACCTAGTGTAGAGTATGGACTCTGTGAAAATGCAGAAAAGCCGTACATTTAATCTGCTTCTTCTGGTGTATTACCCTTTGCTAACCATTCTAGGTATGCTTCTTGTTCTGGATTGTCTGCATTAAGGATAAAACTAATCATTCTTCCATCTTTATCTATTTTAATAACAGCATCTTGTTTAGTAACTGTTTTGTATAATTTATATGTTTTCATAATTCACACCCCGTAAAGTAAAGAAGACTGGATGCAGAAATTGCCGTAAATGTACCAGTTCTTGCTGCTGTTAAGTTAGCAACTGATGATGTTACACCAACGAAAGCAGAATCTGTACCAGCTGATGACATGGAAATTGCTGATGCTATATTATTTGTAGCTATGAAATCTCCACAGGTAAAATGAGATGCACTTGAAATTACAAGACCTGTTGGAGCAACCCTAGTTGGTACTTTATATGTTACAGTACTATATAGTGCAGATGAATTTACTATTATACCGAAACCAAACCAATTAGAAATACCAGAAAAAGCAGGGAGATACCTCTGACACAATTGTAACTGTGTTGTATATTGTAGGTTCTCAAATGGTGTAGCTGTAGTGCCTGTTTCTAGCTGAACACCTGTTATGTTGATGTAATTAGCTGTAGAGTCTGCTAGATTAACCTGACCCACCGCTCTGTTTGCTGGAGAATGCGTACCCCAAGATGTTTGCAATGTACCTGATGAATAGTTACTTCCAGCAGCTAACCAAAAAGAACATTGTAAGCCATTACCATTATCATTGTTTATAGCCCCTGCTGTATCTCCAACAAAAGTAAGTGTTTTCTTTTCCCAAGTGTTAGCAGAACTAATAGTGTATGCCTGTGATATAAGTTTATCAGCATCCAGATTTCTTAAATCAAAAATGTATGTTCCTGTCTTATTAGATTTTACCCAAAAAGACATTGTTACACTTTTAGCACCTGCAGCTCCGTATGCTAATTGTTGGCAATTAAAAGCTTCAATAGGTTGAATTGCTAATCCATAACTTGCTGCACTTAAAGAAGCATTTGCTGTTGTACAATCTATTTTAAAACTAGAAGCAAATCCTTGTCCTGTTGGCACATCTGTATCTTGTGACATTGACCAAGTCCCAGCAGAATTTAATGCCACATCATATCTATCAACTGTACGGTATCCAGCAGTAGTAATCCCTGTAACACTCGTAGCTCTTTGTGCTATCTGCATATTACCATTAATGATAAGGTTCTTACCTATAGCAGAGGGTTGTAATGAGCCATCATTATATGTAATTCCATTAGTTCCGTTAATAGCTACTGACATTATTTATCTCCCTTTCGGTGTGCAGCTTTGACTGCATCTATATGTTCTTTCCATAAATTAGTTCCATTTACCTTATCCCAGTATTGCATATCTAGTTGTTCAGCTAGTGGTTTGTATGCTTCTGCTCTTTTATATTTGTAAGCATTAGCCGTTACTTCTGTTTCTAGTCTTAAAGTTTCTGCATCTATTAACACTTGTTCTTCTGTTGTTGGTAAGCGTTCTACTCTATCTTCAACAATTAAATCTTGTCCATCACGATTAGAATAGCCACCAAATAGATTAGTAATTGCCTGTGCTATCATTGTGCTACCTCCATAATCATAAGTTCTGATACACCTTTTTCATAAAGACTACCAAAAGTCCTGTTAGTCCACATGGTTGGACCAATAGTAGAAGATGCAACTAAAGTATAGGTAATAGTTGTACCAATGGTGCTTCCTGTGCTATCTACAGTCTGTACATGCATCATTTCAGGTGTTGAAGCATCATCAGCAGCATAATATGTCAGTGTCGCCATTGATAATCCAAGTTTATTACTAGCAGTTGCCCCATCAGTATTTATTCTAGCCCCATTTCTTTGTATATTAAAAACTACATTCCATGCGTTATTTACTTCTCCAAACCATCTAGCACTAACAACAAATTTACTTCCAGCCCCTTTAGGAGTAATAGATATATCAAAATCTGTACCAGTACCAATTTGCGTATCTGTTGTCCCTATTGTCTGTGAGCCTTGTGTTGATATTACTTTATTTACTACTTGTATTATACCGCCCACTGCAGGTGCTGTATCAGTAACAACTGTCCCTGTACTTGCAGGTAAGGTTAAGGTATTAGTCCCTGCTACTGCTGGTGCTGCAATGGTAATAGCTCCACTTGTATTTCCTGTTAATACTATATCAGCCATTATGCTGTCTCCTCATCAGCTGGTTCTGGTGTGTTACCTTCTGCTACCCATTCTAGGTATGCTTGGTAGTCTGTATTAGCTGGGTCAAATGGAATAAAAGCATTATCAGATGTTCTTTGAATAGTATTTTTGTCTGTTTCACCTAATATATTTTTTACTTTTTTATACATAATTATAGCTCCGAAGCTGCTGACCAACCACTATTAGCTGTTGGATAAAAATATGACCTACCCGCTGCAGCTGCAAGGAAATAAGCAGAAAATACATTTTCTCCGCCAAATAGTTGTTGAACACCTTGAGTGTTAGATGTAGTAAATGTTCCTACTGTTGCCATAGTTGGTAACACTCTTTTTGTTTGTTTAAAAGCAAGATTAATAGTAGGTACTGGAGAAGCACTAGTAGCGTAAGTATCACCTAATACTGCTTGAGCAAAAGAACTTACAACTCTTTCATAATACCTCTGACACAATGCTAGCTGTGTTGTGTATTGTAGATTTTCAAAAGGTGTTGCAGTAGTGCCTACTTCTAGTTGAACTCCTGTGATATAGAGGGTAGCTCCTGATGTACCTACTACGGATGTTGCTCCTGTTGCTGAAGCATAATAAGACCCCGCCCATGCTCCACCTGTTCCACTATAAGTAGTACCAGTACCAAGACTCCAATAAATTATTATTCCCAACCCATTTGTTTCTAACCATGTTCCAGTTGTATCACCAGAAATAGTGACTGTTTTATATTCCCAAGTATCTGCTACAGATATAGTGTAAGTAAATGGGTAGCCTCTAGTCCCATTATTATTTCCTACAGCTCCACCAAAAGTTCCAGTTAAACTAGAGCGAGTCCAAAAAGATAAAGTAACAGTTTTTGCATTTGCAGTTCCCCAATTTAAATGGGCAGAATTAAGTCCTTCTATAGGTTGCGAAATTGCAAAATAATCTGCAGCAAGAGTAGTGTATGCCGAAGAACTTGTCGCTCCTAAATAATAATTAAATCCTGCTGGTGGAGTTATAGCTCCTGCATTTTGTTGAACAGTATATTTAGAAGCTTGTGTTAGATACCCTTTCCATCTGTCTACTCCATACTGTCCATTAACAAAAGTAACACTAGCACCCGCATTTCTTTGGTCAATAGCCATATCACCATTGATGATAAGATTCTTACCTGATTGAGCAGTAATAGCAACACCACTTGCATTTTGTAATCCGCTAGAAGTAATTTTAGCTTGAGTTGTTCCTGCTGATTGTAGCTCTATCTCACCCGTTGTATCGGGCGTAAGAATTAAACCGTTACTTGTATCTGAATTTATTGTACTTGCCATTATAGAACCACCCATTTACTAGAAGCTGGAACTGTTACTGATACTCCACCCGAAACCGTTACTGGTCCTGTAGACATTGCGTTGTAACCTGTAGGTATTGTGTAGTTAGTTCCTATGATTGAATTATTTATAAACATTCCATTAGTTGCACCTATCTGTGGTGCGATACCTGTATTAGTGCTGTCTTGTACTACTGCTTTTTCAGCAGGGTAGGTACAAAACACATCACTTGTACCAGACAGTGTAATTGCTGAACCAGAATTACTTGACTCTAATATTGTTGTTCTGGATAAAGTTGTGCCTGAAGATGTATAAGTGCCTAAACCTACCTCATAGTTATTACCACTTGTAATAGCATAGTAAGTTGTATTACCATTTCCTATAGCAGCAAAAGATTGAAAACCTGTACTTGCTCCAGCTAATGTAACTGTGCCTGTGCCTGTTGTCGTGGTCGTTTCTTTTACTCTATCCTTTACGATAAGAGCCATGTTTTATCCTTACGCTAATTCTACAGTTAGGTTGCCAGTCGTGATTTTAAATATATCACCAGAATCAATAGTTTTAGAAGTATCAAGTGCTGTGTGGTATAGCATATTTCCACCACTAGCTGCATCCCATAAACCTATCCATCCTACGACTCCCCATGTTGCTGTAGCAGTTGGAAAGGTGACATCTGAATCTGTAGCAACCACACCTACTGTAGCTGTTGAAAAAGAAGCAGCAGTTCTAGCATAAGAGCCACCAGAAACTTCTGCACCAGTTCCAGCGTCTGTTGGGTCTGCTGTGTGTAGTGATACATAAGGGTCATTGACTGCTGTAAAAGCAGTTCCGTTAAGTGTTAAGTTAAGAAGTTTAACTTCTAAATAATTCGACATTTCAGCCATAGTAATTTACCTCGTTGAGTTAGTAATAGTAAGTGGTTGAGCAGGGTACTCTGATTCGTCATCACTCTTGCGTAGAGCTGTAACTCCTCTGTCATACATACTTGCCCATGTGTTAAGTCTTTCATCATTCATCAGATATGGTTCTGCTTCACCTAGTGCAGCGTAAAGTAATAAATCAGGTGTCTCTGCTAACCAAAGGTTAGATGAATTAGTGTCGCTCAAATATTCTGGTTGATAAAAGTAAACCATCTGAAGCGTGTAAACGCTGTCGGGGATCGGAGCAAATTGAAACTCTGCACCTAGCAGTGTGTAAAAATTAGGTAATCCAGAAACAGCAGTATGTGCATTTCTAAAAAAATTGCTTGTAGATAAAAATTTAATTGTTTGTGGTGGGTTGCCTTGTAAATGCAAATCTTTCATAGATACAAAATCTGAAGGCAAAGATACTGTTGCATCACCTGCTACTGTAGGAGCAGTTGCAACTTTAATCATTTGTCTAATGCGTAAGTCTCTGACAAGTCTATCTTCAGCTAGTCTAATAAACTCTGGTATCTGTTCTGTCAAATCAGTACGAGCCAAGT
>TARA_B110000285_G_scaffold229754_1_pt1 | contig 31304 bp, 36 predicted proteins | sample TARA_B110000285 | Tara Oceans TARA_B110000285 (sample SAMEA4397756) | marine metagenome | biome: Polar Biome; feature: [SRF] surface water layer (ENVO:00010504); material: water (ENVO:00002006), including particulate matter (ENVO:01000060) such as... | depth 5 m
TTGACCACAGTGAATACCACCAGAAGCTACTGGCATACACTTACGTAGAGATGCCCAATCTTGAGCGAAGAATAGACCTTTAGGTAGGTTAACTTCTGACTTAACACATAATAGTGTCTCGTAGAAACCTTGTACCATTAGAGGGTCACCCTCTAGCTTACCAACGATTGTACCAGCGTGAATATGGTCAACACCAGACATACGCATCCACTTACAAATTACACGGAAGTTAATACCGTGGTTCTTTTGACGTGCATATGTAGAGTTACCAGCACGGTGAAGGTGAAGAATCATATCATTCTTACGAGACCACTTAGCAGCTGATTGGATTGCAGTGTAACCCATTACAAGGTCAATCATTACAACGATTGTACCAAGTTCTTTAGCGTACTCAAGACGTTCGTAAACTGATTCCATGTCACCAGCAGTAACGTTAAGGTATGAACCTTTAACTTCACCAGTAGCAGCAGCAGCACGTTGGATACCTTCTTGACAGTAAAGGAAACGCTCACGCCAACGCATGAATGCTTGAGAGTTAATGTTCTCATCATCTTTAAGGAAATCAAGACCACCCTTAAGACCTTCAAATACTACACGACCGTAGTTCTTACCTGAAAGACCTAGCTTAGGCTTAACAGTCGCACCAAGCATTGGACGACCAAACTTATCCATACGCTCACGTTCTACAATTACACCTGTAGCTGGACCTTGGAAAGTCTTTAAGTAAGCAAATGGGATACGCATATCTTCTAAACGAAGAGCCTTAACAGCCTTGAAACCAAATACGTTACCAATAATTGATGCAGTAATGTTTGCAAGTGAACCTTCCTCGAAAAGGTCGATTTCGTATGCGATGTAACCAAAGAATTGGTCAGGTGTGTTTGGAACAGGGTCAACACGGTATGCTTTCGCACGGTAAATATCACAAGCTGTTAGTAGGTCAGTCCATACAACAGTCCATGTTGCAGTTGAAGACTCACCAGCTACTGCTGCAGTAGCTTCCACAGGGTCAACCCCTGGTTGTGGTGAAATACGGAATAGAGCTAAAACATCAGTAGTTTTTACTGTGTAAGTAGCATCCCAGTAACCCATCTTAGCGTAAGGGATTACACCGGATTCGTAACGCTCGCTTTTAATTCGTGTACGTTCTGATACAGAGTTAGACATGAATATCCTCCTTAGAGATTAGTGCAATATAAAATTGTAATTATTATTACTAACAAAAAAGTTAGTAATTGATGAATGTAATAAATATATAAATATTTATACACTCCTAATTAACATATACCACCATTTTTCATATTAAGCCCCAATTAAATTTTTTAATTTTAAACAATAATTTATTTTTTATTAATAATTGGCCTTTTTTAGTTCGGTTTTCTTTTTGCTAGCCTTATTACGCCTAGAAAGAGTGGACTAATTTCTGGTTGGTGGTTTTAATTGAATTTTTTTGTTTGATTTCTTTTTTGAGTAAATTTTTGTAAGGGCCAAAAAAAATGCTTCGTTACTTTTAACGAAGCATTTTTATATAGCGAAAAGATTAGGTTTTGATATTTATCGTCGTGAGTAGAACTCAACAATTAATAGTTCATTAATCTGTAATCCAACATCATCTCGGTTAATAATTGAAAGGACGTTTCCTTTTATATTATCTTTGTCAAATTCTAAATGACTTGGTATTTCGCGTGAAATACCTTCCATAGAATTTGTGATCATATCTTTAGTAGATTTAGATTTGGCTTCAATGTTATCTTTTGGTTTACATTGGAAACTTGGTATACTCACCTTTTTTCCATTTACTTTAAGACCACCATGTGTAATTAGTTGTCGAGCACTTGGAATTGTCGGTGCCATACCTAATCTAAATACAATACTATCTAATCTCATTTCAAGAAGTTGTAGTAAAATCGAACCGGTTGCACCAGGTAAACGGCGAGCTTCTTTTACGTAACTAAAAAGTTGTCTTTCACTTAGACCATAGTTATAACGTAATTTTTGTTTTTCTTGTAGACGAATACCATATTCTGAAAGCGATGATTTTTTCCCTGCTTTACCTGCACCATGTTGGCCAGGTGGGTATGTTCTTTCGGTTGTTTTGGAAGTAAAACCGGGTAAATCTCCTAATCGTCTAATAATGCGTAAGCGTGGTCCACGGTAACGTGACATGTTTTAGTCCTAATTAATTATAAAATATTCTTATTATAGCTATAGGTTAACTTATCTTACTAATTTTTGCAATGTATGGAAAACATTTTTAATTGTAATTTTGGAATCTTCCCCATTATGGGGAAGTTAACTTGGTTCTTAGTTATTCCATTTTTCAACTATAACAACAACTTCACCATTCTGTTGGTTAGTCGTTTGGCTTATTTGTTCAAAACCTTGCTTTTTTGTTTCTTCTAAAACTGTTGTTAAAGCATATTCTTTGTGTAAAGAATCTAAAAAAGCATCTACTGATGTTGATTGATCCCAAAAAGCTAAGTCAGCAACTAATTGATAATTGTTATCTTTCGTTTTTTCAAAACCAATGTCAATATTATTCTTTTGGTGAATAACTAAGTTAACCAAATGAGTTTCCCCCTGATAACCTTCGATTAGTTGTTCTTTCTCTTCCCAAACTAAGTTTAAGTTAACTAAGCTTTTTTTAAGTAAATCGATTTCACGAATAGAAGTTTTTATGCGGCTAAAATGAGACATATGTGATTCTAAGAGTTTTAATAATTAGATTTAAATAGATTTTAGTAACAAGAATCAAAAATAAAAAGTGTATTTTATTGCTAAAACATTTTTTAAAAGAACTAAGAAATTTATTAAATTTCTTAGCTCTCTTTATTAACCCTGAAAAAGTTTAAGCCATTACACCTTCTTTAACAGTTTCAATAGCTGCTTTTAAGATGTTTTCACTACCTTCTTCAAGTTTTGAAGTAGAAGCAATTGCACTACCGTACTCAGGCTTAGATGTTTTTAAGTATGAAAGTAGGTTAGCACTAAATGTCTTAATTAAGTTTACAGGAATCTCATCGATATAACCGTTAAGACCTGCATAAACAAGAGCAACTTGTTCTGCTACAGAAAGTGGAGAGTTTTGTGATTGCTTTAATAGCTCACGTAAACGTTGTCCACGAGCAAGTTGGTTTTGTGTTGCTTTATCTAAATCCGATGCGAATTGAGAGAATGCTTCTAGCTCAGCAAATTGTGCAAGTTCAAGTTTCAGTTTACCTGCTACTTGCTTCATTGCTTTTACTTGAGCTGCAGAACCTACACGAGATACTGAGATACCAACGTTAATTGCTGGACGAATACCTGAGTTGAATAGGTCACCTGATAAGAAGATTTGACCATCTGTAATTGAAATTACGTTTGTTGGGATGTATGCAGATACATCACCAGCTTGGGTTTCAATAACTGGAAGAGCAGTCATACTACCACCACCAAGCTCATCACTTAACTTCGCTGCACGTTCTAGAAGACGTGAGTGTAGGTAGAATACATCACCAGGATATGCTTCACGACCTGGTGGACGACGTAACAGTAATGACATTTGACGGTATGCTTGTGCTTGCTTCGATAAATCATCATAGATGATTAAAGTAGCTTTACCTTTATACATGAAGTATTCTGCAATTGCAGCACCAGTATAAGGAGCAATATATTGTAATGTTGCAGGATCGTTTGCGTTCGCTGCTACAATTACGGTATAATCTAATGCACCTTTTTCTTCTAATGTTGTAACAATTTGTGCTACAGAAGAAGCTTTTTGACCGATTGCAACATAAACACAAATTACATCTTCTGTCTTTTGGTTAATAATTGTATCGATTGCAATTGATGTTTTACCAGTTTGACGATCACCAATGATAAGCTCACGTTGACCACGACCAATAGGAATCATTGTATCAATAGCTGTAATACCTGTTTGCATAGGTTCACAAACTGACTTACGCTCAATAATACCAGGAGCCATTGCTTCAATCAGTTTTGTTTCTGATGCAGGAATATCACCTTTACCATCGATTGGGGCAGCTAGTGGGTTTACGATACGACCTAAAATTGTATCACCAACACCAACTTCAGCAATTTTACCAGTAGCACGAACTGTACTACCTTCTAGGATATCGAAACCGTTACCCATAAGTACAACACCTACGTTATCGTTCTCTAAGTTTAGAGCGATACCTACAGTTTTGTCTTCAAATTCAAGAAGTTCACCAGCCATTACTTGGTCTAGACCGTAAACACGTGCAATACCATCACCTACTTGTAGTACGGTACCGACATTGTTTACTTTTACTTCTTTATCATAGCCTTCAATTTGTTGACGAATAATATTACTAATTTCGTCAGGACGAATATTAATCATAACTTACCTTGTTTAATAAATGATTTATTTAAATGTTTTGATTTATAACGAATGAACTAAAAAAGATTAGTATCAAGCTGTGTAGCAAGTTCTCTTAGTTGACCTTTTAAGCTTAAATCGATTACATTCGAACCAATTTGTACTTTTAAGCCACCTAAAAGTGATTTGTCTACATTCGTTACTAATTTAATTTCTTTTGCACCCGTACGATTACGTAAGCGAGAAATTAAATCTAATTCTTGATCTGGAGTTAGTGGAATTGCAGATGATACTTGGGCAATCTTAATTTCAGCAAAATCGTAGACCAGTTGCAGATATTTTTCTGCAATTGATTCTAATAAGTCAATTCGACTTCTATCTAAAAGTACCATTAAGAATCGTACTGTATTTTCATTAAAGTACAGTGGAGCAATAACCTTTCCTAACACATCCTTTTTTGAACTTCTTGAGTACATTGGATTACGTAAGTAACCAACTAGATTCTCATTGGAATCAAAAAGTTCTAATAGATCATTAATATCTGAGGTAATTGTATCAAGTGTATTTGTTGAAGAAGCCAGATTTAGTAATGCACTTGCATAAGGATCTGCCACTTTGGACATTAGCATTTTACTCATATTAAGCTTCCTCCCCAATTTCCACACTTAATGCTGGTGCTGGACTAGCCGCGCCAATCATATTAATACTTTCTTGCATATAACTACTTAATTCTGATTCTAGACCAGCTTTCTTCTCAATTTTGCTAACGACTAGTTCTAAAGCTAAAACCGAAACATATTGTTTGATTTCGCTTAAGATTTGACGTTCTCTAAATTTTAATATTGAAGATGCTGAACTAAAACGCTTAGAAAGTTCTAGTTTTGCTTGATTATAATCAGCTTCAAGAAGAGTAGCTTTAGTGCTACTTGTTTCTTTTCTTACTTGATCCATAATCACACGTGCTTGAGATAACTGTTTCTTTGCTTCGGCAAGACGAGTAGTCGCTTCATTTAAGCGCTTTTCTGAATCTTCCACACCGCTAATAATTTCTGATTGTCGTTCACCTAATGATTCACTCAAAAAGTCACGTCCAAAGACAACTACAGCGCCAAGGATAATTAGTTGGTTAACTAAATTTGTTTCAAAAATGTCTGTGTTTATACCGAAGCTACCGTTACTCGCTAAAATAATCGAGGCTTCTGTAAAAAGTTGCATATTTTCTTAATTATATAAAATTCCCAATGTTAACTTTTGGCAAAAAGTTTACCCAACATTTGATCACATAATGAGTCAACAACCTTATCACTTTCAAGTTTCTCGAAAATTGTTTCTTTTGTTTTTGCAAAATTACCTAAAATTTTCTCAACTAAAGTATCAATATACTTTTGAGAAAGATTTAATTCGATTTCAAAACTTTGTTTTTGAATTCTTTGTGACGCCACAATCTCTTGTTGAGCTTGTTTTTTCGTCGCTTTTAATTCAGTTTCGTATTCAGTTGTTAATTCATTAGCTGTTGTTAACATCTCAGATGCTTTACTTAAATTATCAAGTATATATTCATTACGTTGATTAATTAGAGTAACTAATGGGTTATATAAGATTAAGTTTAGAACAAACATTAAAAGCAAGAATTCGATTGCAACTAGTGGTAATGTTGCACCAAAATCAAATAACCCACCTTTTTCTTCAGCAGCTAGGGCAATAAAAATTTGATCGTTCATAATCTCTAAATAACTATAGTATTTGTTTTATTTTTTTATTAGCAATAAGTAAAGCCAAGACATCTAAATAATTTTTTATTTAAATACCTTGGCATTAGTTTTTTAGCTAGTAAAAGGGTTAGCAAATAATAGAGATAGAGATACTACAAGACCGTAAATTGTTAAAGACTCCATGAATGCTAAACTTAGAAGTAGAGTACCACGTAGCTTGTTTTCTGCTTCAGGTTGACGAGCAATACCCTCAACAGTAGCACCAGCAGCTTGACCTTGACCAATACCAGGACCAATAGCAGCTAAACCAACAGAAAGACCAGCAGCGATAACAGAAGCAGCAGCGATAATAGGATCCATAATAAAATTGTTTAATTGAATATGTTGTTGTACCGAGTGAAAAATTAACAAGTTTCTATTTTAAAACCGATTGGAATTTTAAAATTTATTCAACAGCTTCAGCAATGTATGCTGCAGCTAATGTCGAGAAGATAAGCGCTTGTACTGAACTCGCAAAAATACCAAGACCCATAATAGGAAGTGGAATAAATAACGGAACTAATAATGTAATTACAGCAATTGTCAGTTCATCCGCTAAAGTGTTACCAAATAGTCGGAAGCTTAATGATAAAGGTTTTGTAAAATCTTCTAGGATATTAATCGGTAAAAGAATTGGTGTTGGTTGAAGATAACGACCAAAGTAACCTAAACCTTTTTTTCTAATACCTGCGTAGAAGTAGGTAAGAGAAACTAATAATGCCAGAGCAACAGTTGTGTTGATGTCATTTGTTGGTGCAGCTAGCTCACCTTCAGGTAAACTAAGAACTTTCCATGGAATAAGTGCACCAGCCCAGTTACAACCAAAGATGAAAAGGAATAACGTGCTGACAAAAGGAACCCATGGGCGATAGAAACTTTCACCAAGTTGGTTTCTTGCAATATCTGTCGTAAATTCAAGAGTTGCTTCCATAAAGTTTTGCCAACCTTGTGGAATTTGCTCAAGTTTACTAGTACCTAGGAAAGCAGCACCTAGGATTAAGAATATTACAAGCCAACTGATAATGAATACTTCACCATGCAGTGAGATTCCTGCTATATCCCAATAATAATGAGTACCTACTTCAATGCTGCCAGATAATAGCATAGAAGTATCTAATGAATTTAACAAGTACATAAAATGGTTTTAAGCAAAAAGTATTTTAAACATTATTATCTTATCGAAATGAAGAGCTGCTATAGTTTATTTTTACCTCTTTGTTATCATTACTGCGTATAATAAATACCCATTAACAAAACGCTAATGGATATTTTTAAAAGATTTTTTAATCGATATTTTGATTCTGGCCTGATAAAATATTAGATCCTAAAGTATTTAAGAGTAGTTTAATCGAACCAATTGAATCATCGTTACCTGGAATTGGAATGTCTACAATATCTGGGTCACAATTTGTATCTAAAATTGAGATAACAGGTATATTCAAACTAATTGCTTCTTTAATGGCAGTTAATTCACGACGTTGATCAACGACAATCATGACGTCTGGTGTTCTTGGCATATCTTTAATACCATTTAAATGCATTCGAAGTTTTTCTAGTTCTTTTCTGGTACTAGCAACTTCTTTTTTTGGTAGCAGATCAAAAATACCGTCTTGTTCTTGTTGTTCTAGTTTTTTTAATCTTTCAATACGTGTACAAACTGTTGTCCAGTTTGTTAACATACCACCAAGCCAACGGTGATTAACATAATAAGAGTTGCAGTTTTTTGCTTCTTGTTCAATAATCGCAGTTGCTTGTCTCTTTGTTCCTACAAATAAAAAGATTTTATCTTTTTGTGCTGCTGTATTTACAAATTGACTCGCTTCATTTAATAATTGCGATGTTTGAACAAGATCTAGAATATGAATACCGTCTCGCTCTGAATAAATGTACGGGAACATCTTTGGGTTCCATCGATTTGCTTTATGTCCAAAATGAACACCAGCTTCTAATAGTTGGGCTAATTGTACAGTAGCCATAATAAAATAATCCTTTTAATAAATTATATGATTCAAGTGTACCACAAAAAATTGTATATTTTAAGTTATTTCAGAAAAGCTCATTTTTATTTGTGGTTTATCATCAAAGCCAGTACCCGCGGGAATTAAACGTCCAATGATGACATTTTCTTTTAAACCACGTAACCAATCAATTTTACCTTCTATAGCAGCAGCTGTAAGAATTTTCGTTGTTTCTTGGAAACTTGCTGCTGAAATAAAACTTTCGGTTAATAAGGAAGCTTTAGTAATGCCTAGTAACATAGGTTTATAGTTTGCTTGTTTTTTCCCTGTCTTTTCCATGATCGAATTTATATAATTGATTTGTCTTAATTCGATAACTTCGCCAGGTAAGAGAAGTGTTGAGCCTGCGGTCGTTACTTCTACTTTTGAGGTTATTTGTCGAATAATGACCTCAATATGTTTATCGGCAATTGTCACACCTTGTGAACCGTAAACGTCTTGTACTTTCTGAATTAATAATTTTTGAATTTTTCTAAAACTTAAGTATGCGGCTTCAGATTCTAAATTTATTGTTTTGTAATACTCAAAATATGTTATTAGTAGATTATGTGGACTCACAATCCCTGCTGTAAGTGGTTGACCTACATAAAGGTAATCATTTTTATTAATAATAATTTTTTGTTTTGTTTTCTTTCGATTAATTTGGTATGTCTGATATTTACTTTTTTTTAGGTTTGATTCCTCTAAATAGTTAGCATTACCCAAGATGTTTATCGTATTATTATCTTTTACATCTATTACAATTCCGGGAGAATTTGCTAATAAAGCGGAATCTTGCGGCTTTCGAGCCTCTAAGATTTCCTCTACCTTTGGTAAACCTTGAACAATATCTCCTGTAACAGCCTGTTCGTAAACAATCGTACCAATCGTATCACCTATCTTTACCAAGTCATTTTTTGTTTTATATAAAACCGTTTCTTTTGTTAAAAATAATGGAGTTCCACGATGAAGTTTACAAGTAAAGGGTGAAACTTTTAATATTTGGCCAGAGCAATTAACTTTTAAGCTTGGGGTTATTTTATTTCCAGCCTTTATCATCTCGTCTTTTGCTATTAAAAAATTATTTTTCTCACTATAGTAAGTTTCGTAATTTTTTTTATTTACCAACATTAGTCGAGCTGATGGGTCCATCGTTTTTTTAATTTTCGTAATTGAAAATTGTTGCTCTGGTAATAAAGAAATTTTACCGAGAATAGTTTGTGGCTCGATAAATTGCGATTCTTTTACATGCAATGAAATTTTCAATCTTTCATTTGCGAATTTTTTTGGTAAAAAATTAATCAAATTTATAATTTCATTGGTTATGATCACCAGATTGAATAAATTTGTTTGTTTTTTATTTTTTAAGATTTTAAACTGTAATCCAGTTTTGGTATCAAGCTTTGTCTTATCCCAATTTAAAGAGATAGAAGAATTAATAATGTTGCGGTTTTTGTCTTGTTTTACTAAATCACCAGAGTTGAAATTTAAAGAATCAAAGTTTGAAAAGTTTAGTTTTGGTGAAAATGTGTTTTTGTCCGCTACAATTGAATTTTTATTTACTTTTGGTTTTGGTATATTAAATTCATAGATTGGTCTTAACAATAGACCGTATCGATTAAACACTTTTGTAATTTCCACATAACTTAAGTATTCCACAATAACATCTTCGAAGATAATTTCGCCCGGGAAAAAGATTTTTTTATTTAATTCTAATAATTCTTTTTTTTCTTCTTCATTTAGGTAAAGGTATTCAATGAATTTACCTGGTCGAATAGTAATTTGTTGGATAATATTGTTTGATTCTTTAGTTTCCACAAATCCATCAAGATTAGAAACGGTACCCTTTAATAACTCTGTTTTTTCTTCAATAACACTACCGTTTAAAACTTCTAATAGTGCAGCGTTTTTATTAATTGCTTTGACTTCTTTTGGTATGAATAAAAGCTTTCCACTTTTTTGGATTACTTTTTCCTTTTTTGTTGATGCCCCTTTATAAAAACTTGAATTTTTATAATAAATTTCACCGCCTGATGGTGCTTTATAAATGTTGCTTGTGCCTTGAGCAAATAAAATTGATTTGGATTTAAAAGCTTTAGGAAGATCTTCAATCAAATATTTCTCGCGCTTATTATTTATTAATATAAGCTTCGCCGTTGCTTTATCTTTATAAAGTGGCATTTTGAAAAATTGCAGACAATTTAAAATTTTAAGAGATTCTAAAGTGTTATTAATCTTATGTTTTTCAAGTTTGACAATACCTTCGTTTTTGGATTTAATCTTAAAATTGATTAATCCATCTTGTTCAGTAACATTATCGTTAGCTTTAAATTCATTTAATAAACTATCTTTTGGGATATCGTAAATATTACCATTTAGTATCCAAACGATATTTGTTTGGTTTGTTAAAACAATTTCACCTGAAACAGGTGATAAAATATCTTTTTTTGCCTGTGTTGTTTGTTGGCTTGTCAAAGGTAATTCAGCTAATAATTCTTTTTCTTTAACAAAGTCATTATCTTTAACGAAAATAGAACTATCGGCGCTAAGTTTAATTTCGCTACTTTGATTTCTATAATCTGTAAATTTTAAAAAAGTTTCTTTTTCTAGTAAAAGAATATCTTTTCCATACATCGTTCGTGCAGGACGTGTTTGAATATTTTTACTAAATGAAACAATACCTGATTTTTGGGAACGGATTTGACGACTTGGATCAGCAGTAAAAATACCACCTGTATGGAATGTTCGCATTGTCAATTGAGTACCTGGTTCACCAATTGATTGAGCCGCAATAATTCCCACAGCTTCACCAAGATCTACAACCTTACCCCCTGATAAATTCCAGCCATAGCATTTTTGACAAATTGAGCGTGTGGATTCACATGTTAAAGGTGAACGTATTCCTAAAACGTCTACATTCTCATCATATAATTGGCTTGCAATTTCGATATTAATTTCTTGATTTTTCTTAACTAGTAGCTTCTTTTCATTAGGATGAATAACATCGTTTGCAGATATACGACCACTTATTTTTTCGATAAAATCAGCTTTCTTAAAATTTTGTGGGTAAAGATTTATTGAACGTCTAGTCAGACAATCCTCTTCACGAATAATAACATCTTGAGCAACATCAATTAAACGTCTTGTTAAATAACCCGAATCCGCTGTTCGTAAGGCAGTATCTACAACACCCTTTCGAGCACCATAGGCAGACATAATATAATCTGTAATTGTCAGTCCTTCTCGGAAATTATGAATAATTGGAATATCAATAATTTGACCTTGTGGATCCGACATTAAACCTCGCATACCTACAAGTTGTCGTACTTGTGATAAGTTACCACGTGCACCTGAAAAAGCCATCAAATATATGGAGTTTAGTGGGTCAGTTGTTTTAAAATAGCTGACTAACTCATCCTTCAATGTTTCACTAGTGTTGTTCCAAGTGTTAATTACATTTTGAAATCGCTCAATTGTATTTATTTCACCTCGATTATACTGAGTATCTGATGTATCAATTTCTTTATATGCTTCTGATAGCAAACTTTTTTTAATTGGTGGTACCTTTAAATCCTCAACACTAATTGAGATACCTGCTTTAGTTGCATAATGAAAACCTAGTTCTTTAAGATCGTCTGCTAAGTAGCTTGCTCTGGCTGTTCCGTAGTCTATGAATGCCGTATAAATGACATTTTTTAGTTCTTTCTTATTAAACAGGGTATTTTTAAATTTAACTGTTTTACTCATGTTTTATAAATTTAAATTTTTTGATATGACATCATTAAGTAAAATTCGACCAGGTGTAGTACTTATATATTTTATATTTTTCTTTTTATCAGCGGTTCTTGTCTTTAATTGATTTAGGTTTGACCCTTTTTCAATCTTATTAGTTGTGCCTAAATTGTTGTTTTTTAACCAAATTGGGGTATGTAAACCAATTTTTTCTTGTTCATAAGCTAGTAAAGCATCTTCATTATCGGCGAAGTAATGATTGGCGAATTTATTTTTTAAATGTGTCTGAACAGTTAAGTAATAAGAACCGAGAACCATATCTTGGCTCGGTAATAAGATTGGCTCACCTGTTGCTGGTGATAAGAAATTATTTGGAGCTAGCATTAACATACGCGCTTCGGCTTGAGCTTCAAGTGATAAGGGAACATGAATCGCCATTTGGTCACCATCAAAGTCAGCATTGAATGCTGGACACACTAAAGGGTGTAATCTTATTGCTCGTCCTTCTACCAATATGGGTTCAAATGCTTGAATTCCTAATCGATGTAATGTTGGTGCACGGTTTAATAAAATTGGGTGGCCTTCAAGTACATTTTCTAAAATTGCCCATATTATTGGCTCACCTGTTTGAATTAGTTTTTTTGCTAATTTCATGTTACTTGCTAACCCATTATCAATTAATTGTTGAATAATGAATGGTTGAAATAATTCAAGTGCAATTTCATGTGGTAAGCCACATTGGTTTAATTTTAATGAAGGGCCGACAATAATAACAGATCGACCTGAGTAATCAACACGTTTTCCTAATAAATTTTGTCGAAAGCGACCATGTTTACCTTCAATAATATCGGATAACGATTTAAGTGCTCGATTGTTGGCTCCTAAAGCTTTACGTCCTCGTTTACCATTATCGATTAATGCGTCAACTGCTTCTTGTAACATTCGTTTTTCGTTATGAACGATAATTGCAGGAGCATAGATTTTTAGTAAACGTGCTAAACGATTATTTCGTGTTATAACACGTCTATATAGCTCATTTAAATCAGAAGTTGCGAATCTACCACCTTCTAGTTGAACCATTGGTCTTAAACCTGGTGGTATTACAGGAATCACATCTAATACCATCCAACTTGGGTTTGAACCTGTTGCTATAAAGTTCTCAATTAGACGAATACGTCGTATTATTTTATCACGTGTATCTAAATGATATGGTATTTTGTTTGGCTCATCATTAAAGACTCTATATCCATGATCAATTAAGGTTAACAATAATCTATTTTTCTTAATTTCCTTTTTTAGGTCAAGTTTAGATAGTAGATACTTTATAGCTTCCGCTCCAATCTTGGCACGATTATCTTCCAAAATGAAATTTTCATCATCGTAGATATATAAATAATCTTCGAAGTTAAGATTGTTTGTTATATTATTTTCTACATTTTCATTATCCGTCTGTTTATTAAGAATAAGGTACTCATTGAAGTAGATTATTTCCTCAAGTGTACGTAAACGCATTTTAAGTAGTAAACTCAAATAACTTGGTATACCTTTTAAATACCAAACATGTGTTACGGAAGAAACTAATTCAATATGTCCCATACGGTGACGTCGAACGCGCGATTCAGTAACTTCAACTCCACATCTTTCACAAATTAGTAACTCAAGTGGTTCAATTCGTTTATATTTTCCACAGTAGCATTCCCAATTTTTTACGGGACCAAAAACGCGTTCACAAAATAAACCATCCATTTCTGGTTTAAACGTTCGATAGTTAATAGTTTCTGGTTTTGTTACTTCCCCAACTATCTGACCATTTGGCAAAGTTCGTTCGCCCCATTCTTTTATTCGCTGGGACGAAGCTAAATTAATTTTTATATAGTCAAAATCATGTTTTGAATTAATCATAGAAAATTGAATTTTTCCTCGAATTAAGTAAGTTCAACGGATTTATATGTCGGGAATAAAACTTTATTTTGTTGGCTTGTCATAATATCAATTTCGAGACCATTCGTTTGACCTAAACTATCTTTTTGAATTTTATACATACCAATATCAAGACCTAATGATTGTAGTTCTAAAATCAAGACTTTAAAAGATTCTGGAATACCGGGTTTAGGTATTGGTTCACCCTTCACAATTGCATTTAAAGCTTCATTTCGACCATGCATATCATCAGATTTAATTGTTAATAGTTCTTGTAAAGTGTATGCAGCACCGAAAGCTTCTAATGCCCAAACTTCCATTTCTCCAAAACGTTGCCCACCTTGTTGAGAACGGCCCCCTAGTGGTTGTTGAGTAACTAATGAGTAAGGTCCTGTAGAACGTGCGTGAATTTTATCATCTACTAAATGCACCAACTTAAGCATGTAAGTTTTACAAACAGTGATTGGATTATCAAACATATCGCCTGTTCGACCATCTGTTAAAGAAATTCGACCTGGTGAATAATTATTAAATAACCAATCATTTTTTGTTTTTTTACTGGCTTTTTTAAGTGCACTATTTGTTAATATTCGGGACGCTTCTGGACTATACATTTCGTCAAAAGGTACAATTTTGAATCGTTTATTTAGGTTTTCACCAGCTAAACCTAGTAAACCTTCAAAAAGTTGTCCTACATTCATTCGAGATGGAACGCCTAAAGGATTTAAGATTAGGTCAATCGGTGTTCCGTCTGGTAAATACGGCATATCTTGGCGAGGTAAAATACGTGAAATTATACCTTTATTTCCATGTCGTCCTGCCATTTTATCTCCGACTTGTATCTTTCGCATCTGAGCTAAGAATACTCGTACGAGTGAATCAGTTGATGCTGGTAATTCATCATCATTTTCTCGTGTAAAAACTCTAATATCCAGTACCCGTCCGTAACTTCCATTTGGTACTCGCAAAGAGTTATCGATAACTTCTTTTGCTTTTTCACCAAAAATAGCACGTAATAGACGACCTTCAGGTATTTCATCGGATTCTTCCGATGGAGTAACTTTACCAACTAAAATATCGCCTGGTGACACGAAAATGCCTTTAAAAATAATGCCATTTTCATCTAAATTTTTAAGTGCTTTCTCATTGACATTAGGTAAATCTCTCGTAATCTCTTCTATTCCTGCTTTAGTTTCACGTACTTCAATATCATATTTTTCAATGTGTACTGAAGTAAATAAATCAGCATAAACCAGACGTTCGCTAACCAGGATCGCATCTTCATAGTTATATCCTTCCCAAGGCATATACGCTACGAGAATATTTTGGCCCAGTGCTAACTCACCATGTTCAGTTCCTGGTCCATCTGCAATTATTTGTCCTGATTCAACGTATTCACCTTCCCATACAATTGGTCGTTGATTAATACAAGTGTCTTGATTTGAACGGGCATATTTCTGAAGTGGATAAGTTGCAATTTTTCCAAAATTATCTTTAATTTGGATCATACTACCAGAAACTTTATGAACCCGACCTGGACTATAGTTAATTTGGACAATCCCTGCATCTGAAGCTAATTGGTTTTCCAAACCAGTACCAATAATTGGTTTTGTTGGGTATAAAAGCGGAACAGCCTGACGTTGCATATTAGATCCCATAAGGGCACGGTTTGCATCATCATGTTCTATGAAAGGGATTAATGCTGCAGCCGCTGAGATAATTTGAACTGTAGATACAGCCATTAATTCAGCTTCGACTGAAGAAACAAGTACAAATTCTTGTTTATATCGAATAGCAACAGATTTACTTACAATTCGATTAGAATCATCTAGTTTTGTATCACCGGGTGCAATTTTTAAATTATCTTCTTCTTCTGCTGTCAAATAAATCGCTGGTGAATTTTTTAGTACAACTCCATCATGGACTTGGAAGAATGGTGTTTCAATAAAGCCAAATGAGTTAACACGAGCGTAAGTAGATAAAGAGGAAATTAAACCTGCATTTTGGCCTTCAGGTGTTTCAATTGGACAAATTCGACCATAGTGACTAGGATGAATATCACGAACAGCAAAACTTACGTGATCACGACTAAAACCTCCTGGCCCTAAACCACTTATTCTTCTTTTATGCGTCAGTTCTGCTAATGGGTTTGTTTGGTCTAAAAATTGTGATAATTGGCTTGATCCAAAAAATTCCCGCATTATTGAGATAATTGGTTTCGGGTTTACCAATGTCGTCACTTTTAATACATTTGGATCACAAATAGTCATTCGTTCAGATAAAATACGTTCTAAACGCGTTAACCCAGATCTAAATTGAGTTTGTAGTAATTCACCTACTGAACGAACTCGTCGATTTTGTAAATGATCAATATCATCCAAAGTTCCTTCTTGATACTCTAAATTGATTAAGTGATCAATTATGGAAATAATATCTTGGTGTGTTAAATCCGTAACATTTTTAGGAATGTTTAAATTAAAACGTTGATTAATCTTGTAGCGTCCAATATTACCGATATTGTAATATTTAGGGTCAAAAATACGTGTATCGAAGAACTCTTGTAGTTCCGCATTTGCAGATTTTAAATCGCTTTCTGTCTCGTCATCGTTAATACTGAATTTTTTAAGAAATTCGGGGTGTGTCAAACTACCATAAATTTCTTTCATTTCAATTCCAAGTGCAGCAAAGAATTTGGCAATTTCAATTTTATCTGTTTTATCTACACTAACAAATAATTGCTTTTTCTTATCAATTTCAAAATTCAACCATGAACCACGATTTGGAATTAATGTGGCACTGTATAAAGATTCACCTTTTTTAGATATTGTTTCTTTATAATAAATTCCAGGGCTTCGAACAATTTGGTTAATAACCACACGTTCACATCCGTTAATTATGAATGTACCACGATCCGTCATTAAAGGTAATTCACCAATCGACACATTAGTTCGGTTGTTAATACCTTTTGGTTGGTTGTTAAATATGCTTATAGACATAGGAACGTAAATTCGGACACCGAATGTGCTGTCGCGTTTTTTCGCTTCAATTATGTCATACTTGGGTTTCCGAATTTTGTAATCATACCCAAAAAACGTAAGTTCAATACTATTTGTAAAGTCGGTAATAGAAGAGAAGTTTTCAAGCTCTTCGCTTAAGCCTTTTGATAAAAACCAGCAAAAACTTGCTCTTTGGATTTCGACAAAATCGGGTAAGGTCGTAACAAAGGCTTTGTTGTCCATAAAGATTCTAAATAATTTTTGATGTGTATTTAATTCAACTCTTGCTGGTATTTAATTTTTAACTGTTTCTAATATTAAGATAATATACGGCTAAAGTGTTCGAAGATTTAGTTTGCTGTTTTTACAAAACTAAAGGCTTTTGTTAAAGCTGATTTCTTTCGTGCGGCAGTATTTTTGTGGAAAATATTTTTTTTTGTTGCTTTATCAATTTTACTAAATGTAAGTGATAAATTTTGGGTTACGATTGCTAAATTAGCTGGGTTTGGATTTTCTTTGTACTCGTCTAAAGAAGTTAGGTATTTTTTTGTAAAAGTTTTTACATTTGTAGAATATAGTTTGTTCTCAAGTGTATTACGTTTTGTAACATCAATTCGTTTAATTGCAGATTTAAGATTTGCCATTATTTTGTTTTTTATCTTTTGTGAATTTGTAAATCGATTATAATTGAATTAAAACAATATAACAAGTATAAATAATTTCGATGTTTAACACTTGGAATTATCTACTAAATGTGTAAAAATAATAAGAAATATAAACAAATTTAAAATCCAATTTTATGGCAAAATCTAAAGGATCTAGAATCGTTATTACCATTGAATGTACAGAATGTCGTTCCAATGAAAATAAAAGATCTAACGGTGTTAACAGATATACAACAAAAAAGAATAGAAAGAATACACCTGAGCGATTAGAGGTTAAAAAATTCTGTCGTTATTGTAATACTCACACTCCTCATAAAGAAATTAAATAAATCAATTATGGTTACTTACAAAAACAAAGTTAAAAAGCGTATCTCTCCTATTAGCCTTGATCAAAAAATTAATTATAAAGACATTAATTTATTAAAAACTTTCATTAATGATCAAGGCCAAATTTTACCTCGTTATATGACAAAATTAACGGTAAAACAGCAGCGTGAATTAGCTAAAGCTATTAAGAGAGCAAGAATTCTAAACCTGTTACCATTCGTTTTAAAGGATTATAATTAATATATAGAGTAAATTCTACATCTGAAAAATAATTTGATTTAAACTTTAAAATGGGTCGAATACAAAAGAACGATAATTTCATTGATAAAACCTTTACGATAATCGCAGATATCTTATTAAAAGTTTTCCCTGCAAGTAAACAAGAAAAACAAGCTTTTTTTTATTATCGCGAAGGAATGTCTGCACAATCAGAAGGTGAATATGCCGAAGCTTTAGAGAATTATTATGAGGCATTACAGATTGAAGAGGATCCTTATGATCGAAGTTATATACTTTACAATATTGGCTTAATTTACTCTAGTAATGGTAAGTACTTAAAAGCTTTAGAGTATTATCATCAAGCGCTAGAACTTAATTCAAATTTACCTCAAGCCTTGAATAATATTGCGGTAATTTACCATTATCAAGGTATTAAAGCTTCGGAAGTGGAAAATTTAGAAGTTGCAAAAACCTTATTCGATAAGGCTGGTGAGTACTGGCAACAAGCTATTAAACTAGCTCCGAACAATTACATTGAAGCGCAAAATTGGCTGAAAACTACTGGCCGAATGTCGGGAAATTTACTATAATAGTTAATTGAGCGTACATTGCTAAAAAAGAAACCTGATTTATTATCTGAACAGTAAGAAATAATTATAATGCTTGAGACTAGTACAAAGACTGGATATATTACACAAATTATTGGCCCTGTAGTTGATGCGGTATTCCCTTCTGGTGATCTACCTAAAATTTACAACGCGATTAACATTAATTACGAAGGTAAAGTAATTGTATGTGAAGTACAACAATTACTAGGTGACAATAAAGTACGTGCTGTATCTATGAGTGCTACTGATGGTCTACAACGTGGTGTTGAGGTTGTTGATACTGGCCTTGCTATTAGTGTTCCTGTAGGTGTACCGACTCTAGGTCGTATCTTCAATGTTTTAGGTACTCCAGTAGATAACGGTATTGCTATCGAGAGTGACTGTGGTCGTTCACCAATTCACCGTGATGCACCAGCTTTTACTGAGTTAGAAACAAAGCCATCTGTATTTGAAACAGGTATTAAGGTAGTAGATTTACTAGCTCCTTACCGTCGTGGTGGTAAAATTGGTCTATTCGGTGGTGCCGGTGTAGGTAAAACTGTATTAATTATGGAATTAATTAATAACATTGCTAAAGGTCACGGTGGTCTTTCTGTATTTGGTGGTGTAGGTGAGCGTACGCGTGAAGGTAATGACCTTTACATGGAGATGAAAGAGTCTGGTGTAATTAACGACAACAAACTAACTGATTCTAAAGTAGCTCTTGTTTACGGTCAAATGAACGAACCACCTGGTGCACGTATGCGTGTAGGTTTAAGTGCTTTAACAATGGCGGAGTATTTCCGTGATGTTAATAAGCAAGATGTTTTACTATTCATTGATAACATTTTCCGTTTTGTACAAGCTGGTTCAGAAGTATCTGCACTTCTTGGTCGTATGCCTTCTGCTGTAGGTTACCAACCAACACTAGCAACAGAAATGGGTGGTTTACAAGAGCGTATTACGTCAACAAACTTAGGTTCTATTACTTCAATCCAAGCGGTATACGTACCAGCAGATGATTTAACAGATCCAGCGCCAGCAACAACATTTGCTCACTTAGATGCAACGACTGTATTATCTCGTGGTTTAGCTTCAAAAGGTATTTACCCTGCGGTAGATCCACTTGATTCTACTTCAACAATGCTACAGCCATCAATTATTGGTGAAGACCACTATGCTGTTGCTCAAGACGTAAAAGAAACACTTCAACGTTACAAGGAATTACAAGATATTATTGCAATTCTAGGTATTGATGAATTATCAGAAGAAGATCGTACAGTTGTAGCTCGTGCTCGTAAACTAGAACGTTTCTTATCTCAACCATTCTTTGTAGCTGAAATCTTCACAGGTTCTCCTGGTAAGTACGTATCACTAGAAGATACTTTAAAAGGTTTCAAGATGATCCTTAATGGTGACCTAGATGACCTACCTGAGCAAGCATTCTACTTAGTAGGTGATATAGATGAGGCAATCGCAAAAGCTGAAGGTATGAAAGAATAATTTAAAAGGAGCTTAAATGAGTTTAAAAATTCGTGTTATTACTCCGGATAAAATTGTTTGGAATACTCCAGCTGAAGAAGTTGTTTTACCTAGTACAACAGGACAATTAGGTATTTTAAATGATCACGCACCTCTAATCACAGCATTAGAAATTGGTGTTTTACGTGTGAAATTAGATAACAATTGGAAACCTATGATTTTACTTGGTGGCTTCGCTGAAGTCGAAAATAACGAAGTAACAATTTTAGTTAATGGCGTTGAAGAGGTTAATGAAGGTGATCTTACAGCAGCGAAAAGCGAGCTGGAGAAAGCTTCTATTGAGCTTGAAAATGCACAGACGGATAAAGAAAAAATTGAGGCTTCTCAAAAATTAAAGAAAGTCTCAGCCCGTGTACAAGCATTAACTTTTTTATAATATAAAAAAGAGTTAATTATGTGAAAAAATTCCTTTGACTATTTGTCAAAGGAATTTTTTCATGCTTTTGAAAATTTAATATTTTCCTATACCGGAAGTTTAATGGAAATTAATAAACTAAAAATGGATAACATGAACCCAAGTTTAGACTTTAAATTCCAACCCGAATTAAAATCAAACTTAAACTTAGAGCTACCTTTTACAGAACATGTCGACGAATTAAGACAACGTAGTTTTCATGTCTTAGCAGTATTAATAGTTTTATCTTGTATTGCTTTTATTGATATAAAACCAATAGTACAGTTATTAGAAGTACCTGTGCAAAATGTGAAATTCTTTCAACTATCACCTGGTGAATATTTCATTTCAACCGTAAAAATTGCTTTTTATACAGGGATACTTATATCAAGTCCTTTTTTATTGAGCCAATTAACATTTTTTGTTATACCTGGTTTAAATTCGGGTGAAAAAAAATTAATATTACCCCTATTAATAGGATCGACTGTATTATTTTTTATTAGTCTTGGTTTTTCCTATTTTGTATTAATACCTGCAGCACTGCAGTTTTTTATATCTTATAGTTCTGATGTAATTGAACCTTTGTGGTCTTTTACTCAATATTTCGATTTTATTTTAGTCCTTTTCTATACAACAGGGTTAGCTTTTCAAGTCCCAATTTTTCAAATTATATTAGGAATATTGGGTGTTGTATCAGGTAGGGGTATGCTAAAACAATGGAAATATGTCATATTAGTAGCAACTATTATTGGTGCGGTTTTAACACCCTCAACAGATCCAATAACTCAAATATTACTATCAGGTGCTATTGTTCTACTTTATGTTTTTGGTGCTGGAGTTTTAGTAATTTTAAATCGTTAAAACATTATAATATCTGTACAAGGGTATTAATAATGTTATAAAAACATATTATTTAATTAAATTTAAATTTTATAACCCAATATATCTATTAAGAGAAATTTTTTAAATCTTATAAAGTTGAGCTAAAATTAAAAATGAAAATTTTTAATTCTAATATCAAGAAAGCTTTTGCTTCTTTTTGTTTAATTACAAGCCTATTTATCACAAGCGAATCTGCGAACGCATTCCCGATTTATGCACAACAAGCATATGCTAATCCACGTGAAGCAAATGGACGTATTGCTTGTGCAAACTGTCACCTAGCGCAAAAGCCAGTTGAAATCGAGACACCACAAGCAGTTTTACCAAATTCAATCTTTGAAGCAGTGGTAAAAATTCCTTATGATTTAAGTAGTAAGCAAGTTTTAGCAAGTGGTTCAAAAGGTGGCCTAAACGTAGGTGCTGTAGTTATCTTACCTGAAGGTTTTAAGCTGGCACCAGCTAAGGACATTCCAGAGGAAGTTAAAAAGAAGAACAAGGGTGTATATATTTCACCATACAGTACTAAAGCAGAAAACATCCTAGTTGTAGGTCCAATTGCTGGTGACAAGCACCAGGAAATTATTTTCCCGGTAGTTACTCCTGATCCAGCAACAGACCCTACTATGGCTTTCATTAAGTACCCAATTTATGTTGGTGCTAACCGTGGTCGTGGTCAAGTAAACCCGACAGGTGATAAGACAAATAATAACGCTATCTTAGCTTCATCAAGCGGTCAAGTAACTAATGTTGAGACATTAGAGAAAGGTGGTTTTAACGTTACAATTCAAGACACATCTGGAAATGAGAAAACTCAAATTATTCCAAAAGGTCTAGAATGTAAAGTAAAAGCAGGCATTGTTGTTAAGCAAGATGAGCCTTTATCAAACAATCCTAACGTAGGTGGTTTTGGTCAAACTGAAACAGAAATTGTTTTACAAAGTCCAGCTCGTATCTATGGTTACATGGTTCTATGTTTCTTTATTATCCTAACACAAATTACATTAATTCTTAAGAAGAAGCAATTTGAGAAAGTTCAAGCTGCTGAAATGAATTTCTAAGTACTTTTTGAATTTTGAAGCTCACTTTTTCTCAATTAAGTGAGCTTCAAAAAATTACCATATTAAATAATGGGTTTTGCTTTTGATTACTCTAAATCCTTACGATTTGGGTTACGAGATGGATCACTCGATAAGAAACCAAAAATAAATAAAGACACGAAGAAAATCACTGTGGCGTATACTAAAATCTTTAATGTAAACATAGGGGAATCGTTAGAGAATTTAAATTTATAAAAAATGAATAAAAATTAATACAATAATAATAATAAAAAGAGGATAACAATCCTGCTTTTAACCAAGAAAACCTCCTCAATAATATCAAAGCCTAAATCTTTATTTATTCATGTAACTTCATTATAGCGCAAATTGAAAAACTTTGATTAAAAAGTTAAATCTTTTCTTCGAGCTGCTTGTGTTTGGTCGTAGTTTAAATCACGTAATTTCTTAAGCATTGTCGCGAAATATTCTTTTAAATAATCCTCAACACTTAATAAATCCGAAGATTCAAAATTGAAAGTTTTATACGTGGCATTAATAGCATCTTCTGAATTACTATTTTGGGATAAAACTTCCGCGAAAGCTAAACGATCTGTAACACCCCAACTCCATTTAGAGAAACTGGCTAAAGTACGAACTACGTTTAACAAGAATAATGGAATAAAACTAACCTCTGCTTTTTGACCTGAAAGCTTTTCACAGACAGTAATAAGTTCAGATGAAAGCCAACTTTTTGTTCCACCAAGAATATAAGTATTATTAGCCGTTTCAGGTAAAGCAAGACTACGAAGACAGAACTTTGCAACATCTTGTGTATCCATATAAGCAATTTTTGCTGTATCTTGCGTTGACCAAACAGTTTGTTGATCTAAAACTGGTACAGCATATTGACTAATTAAACCTTGGAAAAAACCAGATAATTGGAAAATTGTATAAGGAACTGCTGATTCTTTCAAGTTTGCTTCAATTGACGCTTTTAAATTCATCAATGGAATATAATCAAACTTATCATTATTAATAATCGAAAAGAAGATAAAACGCTCAATTCCTGCACACTTTGCAGCTTTAATTAAAGCAAGTTTTCCAATTAAATCGACTTCTTTAGCCGTACTTAATTCATCATCCGGACGTAAAGTAGCAGCATCAATAACAACCGTGACACCTTTTAAGGCTTCGGGTAAAGTTTCTGGTAATTTCAAATCAGCATAAACTAATTCAGCACCCCATTCGCGTAAAAAAGTAGCTTTTCGGACATTACGAACCCCACATTTAACAGGGTAACCCATTTGAAGAGCCTGACGAACAACTTGACGACCTAAAGTCCCAGTTGCTCCAATAACAAGTATTGTCATAAAAGATTTTTATTAGTGTAAATTTTGAAACTACTAATACAATAACAATGTTTTCAAATTATGAAAACATATGATAACAAAAAAAAGATGCTTTGTCTTATTAAGACAAAACATCTTTTATTAACTATGATCTAAATCAGGTCAGATAGGAAGGGAATCGAACCCTCAGAATTTTCATTGTCACATTTTATTTGTGATGCGTTTACCTGTTTCGCCACCTATCGTATTTTAAAAATTAAAAAATTCGTATCAAAATTGTTTACTTTAGCTAAAGTTAAACTAAATCAGTATTAGTAATTAAATAACGAATTACATTTTTATCTAATTTTAACTTATTTTCATATAAAGGTAATACTTGAGGCGAAGAATGGAAATACATTTCCACAAAGTAACCAGTTTTACTCGATTTTGTTGGATAAGCAAAATCACGACGTCCGCGGGATACAACTGAAATTTCCGAGGCACCTAGTCGCTTAAGCTGTTGTGCATATGTAAAAGCGATATCTTTAAGTTCTAATTCTGTACATTGTGACGAAAGGACTACCATTGATTCATAATCATTACGCTCTTTTAAAGTTACCATAAGGAATATTAGCCTTTTTTTAATAAGATTTATATATGTATAGTGTAACAGAAGTAAAATCTTATTGTAAATAGTTTATTTTAAGTTATAATAGTATGTTAACGGAACGTGAAATTTTTTGTCTAATTGCGTAAAAAAGAATTAACAATAATAACTTTTATGAGTAAAGTTTATGACTGGTTTGAAGAAAGATTAGAAGTACAGGCAATCGCCGATGATATCACAAGTAAGTATGTACCGCCGCACGTAAATATTTTTTACTGTTTCGGTGGTATTGTATTAACTTGTTTCCTAGTTCAAGTTGCAACAGGTTTTGCAATGACTGTTTACTATCGTCCAACTGTAGTAGAAGCTTTCGCTTCAGTTGAATACATTATGACACAGGTTAACTTTGGATGGCTTATCCGTTCAATTCACCGCTGGTCAGCAAGTATGATGGTAATGATGATGGTACTACACGTATTCCGTGTTTACCTAACAGGTGGTTTTAAGAAGCCACGTGAACTAACTTGGATTACAGGTGTTATCTTAGCAGTAGTAACTGTATCATTTGGTGTAACAGGTTACTCTCTGCCTTGGGACCAAGTAGGTTACTGGGCATGCAAAATTGTAACTGGTGTACCAGAAGCTGTTCCAGTAGTAGGTACTACAGTTTTATACTTATTACGTGGTGGTGTTTCTGTAGGTCAAAGTACCCTAACTCGTTTCTATAGTGCACATACATTTATTTTACCTGTAGCTGCAGTTGTATTAATGTTAACACACTTCTTAATGATCCGTAAGCAAGGTATTTCAGGACCTCTATAAAGAGAAATCTTCGTTGATTATCTAAGTAAAAAAATAACTACTACAAAATACATATAATGAGTGTAATTAAAAAACCCGATTTAACAGATCCGAAACTACGTGCTAAATTAGCTAAAGGTATGGGCCATAACTATTATGGTGAGCCAGCATGGCCGAATGACTTACTATACATCTTCCCTGTTGTAATTCTCGGAACATTTGCAATTCTAATTGGATTAGCTGTTCTAGAACCGTCAGCATTAGGTGAGAAAGCAGACCCATTTGCGACACCTCTAGAAATTTTACCTGAATGGTACTTCTTCCCAACATTCAATTTATTACGTGTACTACCTAATAAATTACTAGGAGTTATCGCTATGGCTGCTGTACCATTAGGCTTAATTACGGTACCTTTTATTGAAAATGTTAATAAATTCCAGAACCCATTCCGTCGTCCTCTAGCAATGGCTGTTTTCCTATTTGGAACAGCATTTGCAATTTGGTTTGGTATTGGTGCTTGTTTACCAATTAAAGATGCAGTAACTTTAGGTTTATTCTAAAACTAGAAGTAAAAAAAGATGCTTTGTCTTAATAAGACAAAGCATCTTTTTTTTAAGAATTTAAATTAAAACTTTTACTTTAATTCAACTTTTGCACCAGCTTCTTCAAGCTGCTTTTTAGCGTTTTCAGCATCATCTTTACTAATACCTTCTTGAAGAGTCTTTGGAGCTGATTCTACAATATCTTTAGCTTCTTTTAAGCCAAGACCTGTAATACCTCGAACAACCTTTAATACAGCAATTTTCTTGTCCGCAGGGAATTCAGTTAGAATTAGATCAAACTCAGTTTTTTCTTCTGCAGCTTCACCAGCATCACCGCCACCAGCAGCCATCATAACCATACCACCACCACTAGCGGAAGCATCTACACCGAATTTCTCTTCGATTTTTGTTACTAAATCTGATGCATCTAGAAGCGTAAGACCTTCTAGTAATTCCATGATTTCATCAACTTTTGACATAATTAATTAGTTTTTATTTAAATAATTTGAATAGACTGAACATTATTTAATTAAACCGCTTCGTCTTCGCTAATAACTACACCAGGTCCCATAGTTGAACAAATGGTAAATTTTCGAACATACTTACCTTTAACGCCTACAGGTTTGTTTTTTAGGACTGAATCATAAAAGACATTTAAATTTTCGGTTAACTGCTCTTCTGAGAACGAAGCTTTTCCAAAACTAATATGCACAATTCCGGTTTTATCAGCACGATATTCTAATTTACCCTTCTTAAACTCATTAATTGTGGCAGTCAAATTTGTGGAAACCGTACCAGCTTTAGGGGACGGCATCAGACCTTTTGGACCTAACACACGCCCTAATTTCGCTAATTTAGGCATCATATCAGGAGTTGCAACTAATAAATCAAAATTTAAGATACCTTTACCAATATCTTCAACTAAATCCTCATTACCAGCGACATCTGCACCAGCCTTTTCAGCTTCTGCAACCTTATCACCTGAACATAAAACACCAATACGAAGCGATTTACCTGTACCATTTGGTAAAACACAAGTTGTACGTAATTGTTGATCAGCATACTTAGGATCAAGAAATAACGAAATATGTGCCTCAATAGATTCATCAAACTTCGCAGAAGTTGTCGATTTAACTACCTTAATAGCAGAGGGGATATCGTAAGATGCTTGTTTTACCTTACTTTTTTCTAAAGTTAATCTTTTTGATATTGTTTTCATAAAAATTTATAATAATTAATTGAAACAGGAATAAAATTAAGTTTCAATTGTGATTCCCATGTTTCTCGCAGTTCCAGCAACAATTCGCATTGCACTTTCAATTTTATTTGTATTTAAATCAGGTAATTTTACCTCTGCAATCTCTTTTAATTGTGCTGTAGTAATTGAACCAACGACAACCTTATTAGGTTCACCCGCACCCTTAGCAATCTTTGCTGCTTTAGTTAATAAAACAGAAGCCGGTGGTGTCTTTAAAATAAAAGAGTAACTTCGATCTTCATAGACAGAGATTTCTACAGGAATAATTAAACCACCTTTGTCGCCTGTTTTTGCATTGTATTCTTTACAAAAACCAGCAATATTTAAACCATGTTGTCCTAAAGCCGGACCAACTGGTGGTGCTGGTGTCGCTTTTCCAGCAGGTAAAGCAAGCTTAATAATGGCAGTAACTTTTTTAGCCATAATAATTTTTTTAAAATTAGATTAATTAGTCTTATTTTCAAACATTCAACTCTATTTACTTAATAAAATTTTTGTAATTTTAACTTGTGTAAATTTAAACACGCCCTGAAGGACTTGAACCCTCGACATTTGGTTTTGGAGACCAACGTTCTACCAACTGAACTAAGGACGCTATAACATAACAACTCTGACGAGATAGCTAAATGATACACCAAAGTTTAGTTTTAGACAAGGGTTGTTGAAAATATTAATTTACAACAATATTTATTTTCTTAACCTGTTTTGTAACAGATTGAAACTCTACTTTCCCACTTTTTAGAGCAAAAAGTGTGAAATCGCGACCACACTTAACATTGTTACCTGGTTTAAATGTAAGACCACGCTGACGCACAATGATATTACCAGCAACAACATCAGCACCACCATACACTTTAACGCCTAAACGGCATGAATTTGAATCTCGGCCGTTTTTCGTACTACCCGCACCTTTCTTATGAGCCATGAATTAAACTCCAATTTTATTAATTAATATTTTTGTCATCGCTTGACGATGACCTTTCTTACGGCGATATTTTTTCTTCGATTTCATTTTATAAACAATTAATTTTGTTCCTTTAAAATGCTCAACAATTTCACCAGTCACTTTTTTATCAGTTAAATAAGGATAACCTAAATGTAATTCATCATTTTTGTTTATTAATAAAACACGTGATAATGAAATATTTGTACCTGGTGTAGTCGAAATTTTATTCGTAACAAAATATTGCCCTTCTTGTACCCAAACTTGAGTACCCCCAATCTCAACAATTGCGTATTCCATAAAGCTAATATTAATAGTATATTTAGTTAAATTTTACCATACAACTACCCAAAATTAAAGAGTAAATAAAACATATTATTAAAAAAAGAAAAGAAGAAAATAGAAAAAATACCTATAATTAATGTATCATAACTATTAACAGTTCTTAATATATTTAAAAACGTTAGTTACCTTCAAATATGTTAAAATATACTCCAAAATGGCGTATATAATAAAGTACTGAATGTATAAAATTTCACATAAAAAATTAATTAATTCTTAAAGGAAACCCTGATGGATACTCGTCTTGTTTTTGTATTTTTCCCTGTAATTATTGCTGGATCTTGGGCATTATATAACGTAGGCCGTGTTGCTCTTCAACAACTTGCTCGTATTCGTGCATCACGAGGTTAATTTTCTCAGTAAAAATCAAGGTAATATAAAAACATAATAAATTATTACCTTGATTTATACTCACATTTCTGACAAAATACCTGTATACATATAAACTTTAAAAAATAAAAGTATACTAGAATATAATGGCCGTTCCAAAAAAGCGAACATCACGTTCAAAAAAGAATTCAAGAAAAGCTACTTGGATGCAAAAAGGAAATGTACAAGCAACGAAAGCTTACTCACTAGCGAAATCAGTATTAAGTAATAAATCAACTAGTTTTCTTTATTCTAATTCAGCAACTGAAGAAGAAGATAATGAAACTGAATAGAACTAGACAATTAATAAAATTTTTGTTATAGTTCTTATATGAAACACGGATGTGGCGGAATTGGTAGACGCGTTAGATTTAGGTTCTAGTAGGTTTTCCTGTGGGGGTTCAAGTCCCCCCATCCGTAATCAAAATCAAAGTACAAATTTTTAAATAGACCAACTATAAAAATATGGACAGCTTTAAAACATTGAAAGAAACTGAAGAATTAGTTACAGATTCCAATAATCGATATAAAATAACTATTGAGCTTGCGAATATAGCTAAAAGATATGAGTATGAATTTAAAAATATACCAAAATCAAATTTAGTTACGCGTGAAAAACCTATCATTGTTGGTTTAAAATTAATGGTTAAGAAAGCTTCGATTGAGTAATCGAAGTGTTTTTTGTCGTAGCTTGAAAGTTCAAAAATAAAATTAAAATTTTAATTCATTTTTTTAATTCAAATATAAATATAAATATGGTGTTCTCTCTTTGGATTGACCTAATTACAAATACTAGTTTCACAACTGGAATCTATATGATTCTCTTAAAAACTATGATTTGTTATTGGGCATGTATCCGATTCCCTCAATTGCCTGTAATTTCAAATTTATGTTGGCTTGGTGTTGTGTCATCCAACTTCTTACTTTTTTTAATCCTAGGCTTAAGATGGATAATTTCTGGCTATTTTCCACTTAGTAATCTATACGAATCTTTATTGTTTTTAGATTGGTGTTTACTTTTTATCTTAATAATTGCCGAAACAAAAACCAGAACTAAATTATTAGGCGCGGTATTACTACCCATCACACTTTTGATTATTAGTTTTGCAAGCTTAATTTTACCAAGCCAAATGCAAGAGGCTGCACCTTTAGTACCTGCATTACAGTCAAATTGGCTAATGATGCATGTTAGTATGATGATGCTTAGTTATGCAACATTAATTTTAGGATCATTATTGTCAATTCTATTTTTAGTAATTCAAAAGTTTACAACTAACAGCAATAAAATCCAAAAAGATCTTTCTCAAACGAAGATCCAATTACTGGAAAATATTGATACTTGGAGTTATAGAACAATAGGTCTTGGATTTCCTTTCTTAACAATTGGAATTATTGCTGGTGCTGTTTGGGCAAATGAAGCATGGGGTTCTTACTGGAGTTGGGATCCAAAAGAAACTTGGGCATTAATTACGTGGTTAATTTTTGCGGCATATATACATGCACGTTTGACAAAAGGTTGGGTTGGTGAAAAAGCCGCTCTATTAGGCTCAATAGGCTTTATTATCGTTTGGATTTGTTATTTAGGAGTTAACTTCTTAGGACAAGGTTTACACAGCTACGGATTCTTGAGTTAGTAGAATAAATAAAGTCACAAAATAAAAACCTCATATATTTATCTTTAATAAAGATAAATATATGAGGTTTTTTTATACTGTTATTTTTATAAAGGGCGAACGACGAGACTTGAACTCGCGAATGGTGGAATCACAACCCACTGCCTTAACCACTTGGCCACGCCCGCCTTACAACACTTATACTATAATATAGTATCTTGGAGCTTTTTACAATATATATAAGTGAAAGATTGTAATTAAAACTAACCACCACCAACTATAGTGACGAACTCAACTTCATCATTATTTTTAATCATAGTAAGTTTCCATAAACTTTTGGGTAAAATAATTTTGTTATATTCAATGACAATCAAATCAATATTTAGGTTTAAAAAAACTAACAAATCAGTAACAGTAAAAACTTGATCTAAAAATATTTTTTTATCATTAACATAAAAGTACTCCATTAAAGCAAACCTCCTAAAAGTCCATTGACAAATATTTCTAAAAGTTTTTTTAAGTATTCTTCAATGAATAATTCTTCAATCATTAAATATTTCCTTGTAAATGAGTAAATTTAAATTATAAACTACCAGAAAGCTTGTGAAAATTAATGAGATATTTAAAATTAACAAATTAAATATCTCATCAAAAGCTTAATAAGCTAGACCTAAACTTCTGGTAGTTTCCGCACCTAAATAAACGCGAACACTTAAAAAGTCTGTAGGACAAGCTGTTTCACAACGCTTACAACCTACACAATCTTCGGTACGTGGAGCTGATGCAATTTGACCTGCACGACAACCATCCCACGGAACCATTTCAAGAACATCTGTAGGACATGCACGTACACACTGAGTACAACCAATACACGTATCGTAAATCTTAACTGAATGTGCCATATAAAACCTTAAAAATTAAAAATTATATAAATTGGAACTTACAATAAATATTATACAGTACTTCTTACCAAAAAATTAATAATTTAGCGAAAATACGCCAGAAAATTAAGATTAAGACTGTAAAAATATAAGATCACAATGATAAAGAATTTCATTAAATTTAGGGCATCGAGTTATCTTCCCACAAGGCTTCCCCTGCAGTATTGTC
>TARA_B110000285_G_scaffold79673_1_pt1 | contig 30737 bp, 18 predicted proteins | sample TARA_B110000285 | Tara Oceans TARA_B110000285 (sample SAMEA4397756) | marine metagenome | biome: Polar Biome; feature: [SRF] surface water layer (ENVO:00010504); material: water (ENVO:00002006), including particulate matter (ENVO:01000060) such as... | depth 5 m
TCAAATTTATTGTGGATTTTCAGATATCTCTTCCATAAATCTTCATTTTTCTTTCCTTTGAAGTTTTTTTTCTCCCAACCAAAAACCCATTTCTTTACAATTGAATCAATAACATATTTAGAATCAGAAAAAACAGAAACAGGATATTTCGTGGTTTTCAATGACTCCAAAGCCACAATTACCGCCATTAACTCCATTCTATTGTTCGTTGTCATACGATAGCCTTGAGAAATCTCCTTCTCCTTACCTTTAAACTTCAACACAACTCCATAGCCTCCGTTACCAGGATTGCCTTTGGCCGAGCCATCTGTATAAATCTTAATCATTTTTACCAAATTATACTCAAAGATAAAATTTATACTTGGAAACATTATAAACTTAGGAAACTTTCTTTGCAGTTTTCGTTTCCAATGTTTATTTTGTGTTATATTTGCACTATGGATGAGAAAGCATTAGAGATTTTAGAGCGCGCAACGCAAGTCTACATGAAGTATGGAATCAAAAGCGTTACGATGGATGATTTAGCCAAAGAGTTAAGTATATCCAAAAAAACAATTTACAAGTATTTTTCTGATAAGCCCGAATTAATTAAGGCCATCATTGAGATGAAAGTCCAGATGGATCAAGCTGTTTGCACCAATTCTGCTCAACAATCTGAAAACGCCATTGAAGAAATGATCAGTATCAGCAAATTCGTTATTGAAAACATAGGGTCTATTAACCCAACCGTTTTTTACGACCTTCAAAAACATTACCCTGAAGCCTGGAAAGTTATTGAGTCACATAAATGGGGGTATGTATTGAATGAAATCACTACGAACATAAATCGAGGAATCTCCGAAGGTCTTTATAGAGAAAATCTTAACGCCAAAATAATTGGAAAACAATATGTCGTCGCTACAGACATGATAATGAACTCAAATGTTTACCCATGGCCAGAATTTAAGTTTGAGGAATTATTCAAAGAAATAATGCGGTTTCAATTAAATGGAATGGTTAATGACGAAGGTCGAAAACATTTAAAAGAAGCAATATGAAAATAATACATCTTATTTCCTCGGTTGCACTAATAATAGGAATAACCACTCCTGTGCTAGGACAAAACTATTCTCTAGAAGATGCCAAAGCTTATGCCATCGAGAATAATCTATCCGTAAAACAAGCAGAGAACGCAATCGAAATCGCTCGATTAAAAATAGTAGAAACGAGAGGGTTGGGTCTTCCACAAGTGGAATTCAATGGCTCATTTAATCACTTCATTAACCTACCTGTTAGTGTATTAGATGCCAAGTTTTTCAATCCATTAGCAGCAGACGGTGAAACGATTTCATTTGAAGCTGGAACAAAATTTAACTCAACTGGAAGTCTTCAGGTTAATCAGATAATTTTTAACGGCTCGTATATCGTTGCACTGCAAACAGCTGATTTATTTAGGAGTTTCCAAGAAACGTCTTCGAATCAGATTATGGAAGATATCGTTTTTAATGTAATTCAAGCGTATGAAATGGCTGCTATATCTAAAGAGAATCTAATCTTTCTAGATTCTTTAGTTTCATCAACTCAATCTTTGATTAACAAGCAAGAAAACTTTTTAGAACTTGGATTGATGCTTCAAGAAGACATTGATCAGTTAAACTATTCTTTACTGAATTCGAAAAGTGTTTATACCACAGCTGAAATTAATTACCTAAACGCCATCGCTATGCTACAATTGGCAATGGGTTATCCTATGAATGAAACGATTACAATTTCTGATTCCCCTAAGCAATTAATGCAAAAAAAATCACTTTCAAACGGCAGTACTGATATCCATTCTAATATTGGTTATTCAGTACTAGAGAAACAAGTTGAGCTCTACAAATTAAATGTGAAGAACAATAAGTTTTCAAATTTACCTTCGCTTAATGGATTCTTTCAACAATCATATAATGCTTATCGAAACGAATTTAATTTATTTGCTAATGAAAGATGGTATCCACAAACAGTTTGGGGGCTTCAGTTAAAAATTCCAATATTTTCAGGTTTAACACGATATTCGAAAACGGCCCAAGCAAAAGTTGAACTAATGAACACTGAGAATCAATTAACTAAAATTGAACAAAGTTTACAGTTTCAAGAAATTCAGCATCGCAATAACCTGAATGGTGCACAAAATAAATTTGAGCTTCAAAAAGAGAATGTTAGTCTCGCAAGTTCTATTTACAACAACGCAATAGCCAAAGAAAAAATAGGTAATGGAAACAGTATCGATGTCACTCAAAAGCATACTCAATTACTAATGGCACAAGCCAACTACGTAGTCTCCATGGTTGAATTATTTCAATCACAGCTTTCATTAGATAAATTATACAATAACATTCTCCCAACAATCAAATAACATGAAATACACAACAATAATTCTTATTTCCATATTACTTTCTGTAAGTTCTTGTACTACGAAAGAAGAAATAGTAAAAGAGAAAACAACTTACCCTTTAGTTAATCTTGAAACAGTCACAAGGAAAGATTTCAAACATGAAATAATTATTCAAGGAAATATCGAAACAGACAAAGATGTGATTCTTACAGCTGAAATGGGTGGCCTTTTAACAGCAATTCTTGTAAAAGATGGGCAGCACATTAGTAAAGGACAGATCATAGCTACAATAGATGCATCGGTCTTATCATCCAATGTTGCAGAATTAGAATCTCAATTAGAATACGCTCAATACATGTTGAACAAGCAAGAGGAACTTAACAAAAGAGGTGTTGGTTCTGAATTCGATTTAAAAGCAGCAAAAAACCAAGTTAATTCATTGAAGTCAAAAATAAACTCACTGAATACTCAAAAAGGGAAAGCATCAATTAGAGCTCCTTTTTCTGGAATTGTTGACAATGTATTTGCCCGAAAAGGACAGATGGCCGGTGTTCAATCACCATTAGTAAGACTCGTCAACAATAAATCGGTTGATGTTGTTGCAACACTTTCTGAAAAACATATTGCGAATATCAAGGTTGGAACACCTATTCAAGTTTCCTTTCCAAACTATATGGATACAACAATAGATTTAACGGTAACAAACGTTGGGAACTATATTGAACCCGTTAATAGGACTTTTAGAATCATGTCTACAATTAGCAATAATTCATTCTTAATTCCAAACATGCTTGCCGAGGTTTCCATTATTGATTATCAAAGAAAAGGTGCCATCGTTATTGCTTCGAAAAGTATTCTAAAAGATAAGGATAACATGAATTATGTCTTTGTTGCGAAGAAATCTGGCGAAAATTATGTTGTTGAAAAAGCCAACATTATAGTTCTGAATAAATACAAGGGAGCATCTTTAATTAAAGACGACAACGTTATAAACGCAATGGACCTAATTGTTCTAGATGGAGCACGAGGAATTGCTGTTGGCGACACCGTTAGAAGTAAATAAGATTAATTATTCATCAAATAATACATTTATATGAGTAAGAATAAAGGATTCGGCTTATCAACTTTAGCCGTAAACAATAGAAAAACAGTTTTCTTAATTGCAGCAATTATCTTTTTTGGGGGACTATTCTCCTATCAATCAATGCCCAAAGAGAATTTTCCAGAGATACAGATTCCAGAGATTTATATAGGAATTGCAAAACCAGGATCTTCTCCTAAATACATGTCTGATAAAATTGCAAAGACTATAGAGAAAGAACTTGGAGGAATAAAATTAGTTGACGAAATCAATTCCGATGCGGTGCATGGTTATGTAACTATCCGAATTAAATTTGATTTTGCAATGTCTGTTGACGAAGGGCTTCAAAAAGTGAAAGATGCCGTTGATAACGCAAGAGCAAAATCGGATTTTCCAGCGCTTCCAGTAGAACCGAACATTTTTGAAATGGACCCTTCAAAAATGCCAATAATGAATATTAACCTACGGGGCTCCAATGCTAGCACTTTAAAAACAGTGGCTGAAGAGTTAGAGGACAGAATAGAGAATCTTAGCGAAATAAGTGAAGTTGATATTCGTGGTGTGCAAGTGCAAGAAATGACAATTGAGGTTGACCCAATTAGAGCGCAGGCAGTGAATGTTACTATAGAAGACATTCAAAACTCAGTTAATTCTGAACATCAAACAATTCCTGGTGGAGAGTTATTAGAGGATGGTATCCGAAAAACGATCCGAATCGAAGGTGAATTTAGAGATGCTCAAGAACTATCAGAACTAATTATTAAACAGGATGACTTCCTCCCTGTAAAGTTAAGTGACGTAGCAAACGTTTACTTTGGAAACGGAGACACCACTTCTTACGCAAGAGAATTTGGAGAACCCGTTGTCATGCTTGATATAAAAAAACAAGGTGGAAAGAATTTATTGGATGCCTCTGATAAAATCACCAATATTATTGCTCAAGCAAAAATAGACGGAACTATCCCAAGTGACATTGTCATTTCTAGAACTAACGATCAATCGAACAACACACGAGAGATGGTTTCGAATCTTGTTAACTCTATTTTACTTGGTATAATCCTAGTTGTAGGGGTTCTTTTATTCTTTCTCGGATTAAGAAACGCACTATTTGTAGGGGTTGCAATTCCACTTTCAATGATGATGTCTTTCCTTATCCTTCAGACGATGGGCGTTACCTTAAATGTAATGGTACTATTTTCATTAGTTCTTGCACTAGGAATGCTTGTGGATAACGGCATCGTAATTGTGGAAAACATTTATCGCCATATGGATGAAGGAGAGTCTGCGAAAAATGCTGTTATTCATGGTGTAGGAGAAGTTGCAATGCCAATTATAGCATCTACCGCAACAACTTTAGCTGCTTTCTTACCGTTGGCTTTATGGCCAGGAATTATGGGTGAGTTTATGAAATACCTTCCGATCACTTTAATGATTGTATTAGGCTCATCCTTATTTGTTGCGCTTGTCATCAATCCTGTTATGGCCGTAGTATACATGAAAGTAGAAGAGTCGACTATTTCATCGCCGAAAAGAACGTTTATTCATGCGGGTGTTTTATTTGGACTTGGATTAATTCTGATTCTTTTTGGATTTTTGGGAATGGGAAATTTAATGATAGCAATCGCGTTGATTATTCTTTTAAATCGGTATCTCTTAACACCGGGAACGAAGAAATTTCAAAGTGGGTTCTTGCCTAGACTTGAAAATAGATACGAAGATTTTCTTTCTTATGCACTTCATGGGAAACGACCTCTAAGATTCTTCCTTGGAACAGTAGGTCTTTTGATATTCACCATTGTGTTAATGAATGTGATACCACCAAAAGTAGATTTCTTCCCTGTCAATCAACCCAACTATGTCAATGTTTTTATTTCTCACCCGATGGGAACAGACATTACAATCACTAATGAGACTACTTTAAAAGTTGAGAAAAAACTTAACGGTTTATTAGCGGAATATTTTGAAAATGATGAAAAAGAAAATGTTCCGGCTGACAAAAGGATTATACAATCGATTATTGCTCAGGTAGGAGAAGGAGCAAGTGATCCTTCTCAAGGTGTAGCAATGGGAAACACTCCTCACAAAGCAAGAGTTACAATCAATTTTGTGCAATCTCAGCACCGTGGTGATATTGTGACTTCAGATATCTTAAAAAAAATTCAAGTCAATTTAAAAGATCAATTTACAGCAGACATAGAGGTTACTGCTGTGAAAAATGAAGAAGGGCCTCCAACAGGTGCACCAATTAGTATGGATGTTACCGGTCAAGGAGATTACAAAGATCTAATTGAAGAAGCTCAAAAAATTAAATCATTCCTAGCGAGTAAAAAAGTGAAGGGAGTAGATAAGTTGAAGCTTAATGTTGAAGTAAATCGTCCTGAAGTCCCAATTAAAGTTGATCGTGATCAAATTAGAAAATTGAATTCTTCAACTTATCAAGTTGGTATGGCCATCAGAAAAGCCTTGTTAGGTGAAGACATATCTACCTATACAAAAGACGATGAATCATATAATATTGTTGTCAAATTCAATAAGAAAAATAGAGAGAGTTTAGACGCTTTATTAGATCAACGTTTGATTTTCAGAAACAACAAAGGTGTTTTATTGAACATCCCTATTAGATCTGTAATTGAAAACCCTAAAGAAGAATCTTCCTATACTGCTGTTGTCAGAAAGAATCAAATGCCATTGGTGAAAATTACATCTAACTTGACTGAAGGTGAGAATGCAGCGCAAGTTGTCGACACTCTAAAATCAATTATGGTTAAATATGAAAAGGCTGGAAACATTAAACCAGGCGTTGAATACAAATTTTCAGGGCAAAACGAAGAACAAGCGAAAGAAATGGCATTTTTGAGTAAAGCTTTACTTATTGCAGTTTTTCTAATTCTATTAATTATTGTGGCTCAATTTAACTCCTACTCAATGCCTGCTGTAATCATGTTAACTGTTGTTCTTTCTCTTATTGGAGTCTTACTTGGTCTATTAATTTCTAGACAGAATTTTGTGGTCATGATGACAATGATTGGAATTATTTCTCTTGCTGGGGTGGTTGTAAATAATGCGATTGTATTAATAGATTACACCAACTTAATTCGAAAGAGAAAGCGTGAAGAACTTGCCTTAACAGAAACACAACTACTTCCTTATTCGGAAATAGTTAATTCAGCGATTGAAGGTGGTAAGACAAGGTTACGTCCAGTATTACTTACGGCGACAACTACTATTTTGGGGTTAATTCCTTTAGCTGTAGGATTCAATATTGATTTCTTTAGCTTTTTTACAACCTATGACGCCAAAATATATATTGGTGGAGACAATAACGTTTTCTTCGCTCCAATGTCATGGGCTATTATCTATGGATTGACATTTGCCACTTTCTTGACATTGGTTATTATTCCATCACTTTATTTATTGATGCACAAACTAAAAGTGTGGTTGTACAAAGTATTCAATGCAGAAATTAAGAGTAATCTTTAGTTTTAACTTCTCATAAAAAATAAGTGAATCTGATGGGTTCGCTTATTTTTTATCAAACCATTAACAAGACACAGACTTCTAGAAGTCAATATGCACTTCAATTGTTAATCGTCTGTTTTTTCCTATTTGTCGAATAGTTGATTTTATTTCACCTATTAGGAATCCAATAATGAATTTTACCTAAATCTATGAATGAGTTATTTACTTCTATAAATGGTTTAATTGTTTCTGTTAAATAGTAAATAAAGCTTGTTATGCATACATAGCTATAATGAGATAGTGAAAACTCCTTGTTTTATTGTTTTTGTAATCGCTGATGGCTTCGTATCTTTGAACTGTAAAAGAATTTAGTTTTGATTTATTTCAATCTAAGTATCTTTTTCAGTGAATAGTGGTTAGGTTAGGTTATGATAGAGCAGCTCTCCCGAGTTGCTCTATCTTTTTTTTCTCCTATTGGATATTAGGAGAAAGCCATTTTGACATCACATCACGCTCTTCTCCTTTTCTATCCGCTAAATCATTTACTTGATCTTGACCTATTTTTCCTAATCCAAAATATTTTGCATTAGAGTTACCAAAATACCATCCGGAAACACTTGCAGCCGGTAGCATTGCCAAACTATCTGTTAGGTTCACACCTGTAAGTTTTGAAGCACCTAACAATTCGAATAATCCAACTTTCTCCGTATGATCTGGACAAGCTGGATATCCTGGTGCGGGTCTTATTCCTTTATATGATTCTGTAATTAATTCTGTTTTGTCAAGAACTTCACTTTTTGCATACCCCCAATAATTCTTTCGAACTTGCTCATGTAAATACTCTGCAAAGGCCTCCGCAAAACGATCTGCCAAGGCTTTTAACATGATTGAATTATACTCATCATGATCTTTCTCAAAATCAGTAATTCTCCCTTCAATGCCTAATCCTGAAGTAACCACAAAACCACCCACGTAATCTAAAACACCATTATCTTTAGGAGCGACAAAATCTGAAAGAGCAATATTTGGAACTCCTCGTGCCTTTTTCCCTTGCTGTCTGAGGCTTCTCTGAGTAAGAAGTAATTTATCTGTATTCTCTGGGTCATATATTTCAATATCATCTCCAATTGAATTTGCAGGAAACAGCCCAATGACTCCTTTATGAGTCAGCCAATTTTCAGAATCTATTAAACTCAACATACTTTCAGCATCAGCAAAAAGATTTGTTGCTTCTTCACCAACGACAGCATCAGAAAGAATTGCTGGATATTTTCCGTGTAACTCCCAAGTCCTGAAGAAGGGTGTCCAGTCGACATATGGAAGTAACTCTTTTGACGTAATGGAGATCTCTGTCACTCCTAAATTATTTGGTTTCACTATGATTTCGTTCTTCCAATCAATTTCAAACTTATTCTTTCTCGCTTCAGCAATAGAAAGCACCTTCTTTTTACCTCTACTATTTTGATGATGCACACGCACTTTTGAATATTCTTCTTTAAGCGCATTAATAAAGCCTTCTTTCTTTCTACCAAGCAGGCTTTCTACCACAGTTACTGAACGAGACGCATCTAAAACGTGTACCGTTTGATCCAAGTTGAAATGCTCATCAATTTTAACTGCTGTATGTACTCGTGAAGTTGTAGCTCCACCAATCATCAATGGAATAGCCAATTTCGCTCGCTCCATTTCTTTTGCAACCGTTACCATTTCATCCAAAGAAGGAGTAATTAAGCCACTTAGTCCGATGATATCAACATTCTGTTTTATAGCTTCCTCAATGATTTTTTCAAAAGGCACCATTACCCCGAGGTCAATGATTTCATAATTATTACAGCTCAAAACAACCCCAACAATATTCTTTCCAATATCATGTACATCACCTTTCACGGTCGCCATCAATACTTTTCCAGCAAACTCCTGCTTCCCACCTTTTTCTTCTTCAATAAACGGCAACAGATAAGCCACAGATTTTTTCATTACACGAGCAGATTTCACAACCTGTGGTAAAAACATCTTCCCACTCCCAAACAAATCCCCAACGACATTCATACCATCCATCAATGGGCCTTCAATGACTTCAATCGGACGCTCAAAAGTCAATCGACATTCCTCTGTATCTTCTATAATATAATCTGTTATTCCTTTAACAAGTGCATAAGACAATCTTTCATTTACTGGTTTTTCTCTCCAGCTTAAATCAACAACTCGTTTTTTTCCAGGTCCGACTTTTACAGTTTCAGCAAATTCTAATAACCGATCTGTTGCATCATCACGACGATTTAAAAGGACATCCTCTACCCTTTCTAATAGATCTTTTTCTACATTATCATAAATTTCAAGAAGGGAAGGGTTCACAATCCCCATATCCATTCCATTTTGAATAGCATGATATAAAAATGCCGCATGCATTGCTTCACGAACAGTGTTATTCCCTCTAAAAGAAAAAGAGACATTAGACACCCCCCCACTCACATGAGCGCCAGGTAAATTTTCTCGAATCCATTTTGTTGCGTTAAAGAAATCGAGGGCGTTATTATTATGTTCTTCCATCCCCGTAGCAACTGGAAAAATATTCGGATCAAAGATGATATCTTCACAAGCGAAGCCGACTTTATCGACTAAAACTCGATATGATCGTTCGCAAATATCAATTCTTCGTTCATAATTATCAGCTTGACCATCTTCATCAAAAGCCATGACTATTACAGCAGCCCCGTATCGTTTTATTTTTTTTGCTTGCGCAATAAAATTCTCTTCCCCTTCTTTTAAAGAAATAGAATTCACAACACTTTTGCCCTGTACACATTGCAACCCAGCTTCAATGATTTCCCACTTTGAAGAATCAATCATTACTGGAACACGTGCAATATCAGGCTCTGCCGCGATTAGATTTAAAAACCGAACCATCGCCTCTTTCCCATCAATCATCCCCTCATCCATGTTGATGTCAATGATCTGAGCTCCTCCTTCTACTTGTTCTCGTGCGACACTTAGTGCCTCATCAAATAATTCTTCTTTGATTAATCGTAGAAATTTTCGAGAGCCAGTCACATTAGTTCTTTCACCAATATTAATAAAATTGCTTTCTGGAGAAACGATGAGTGGTTCTAATCCAGATAACTTCAATACATTTTTTAATCTACTCATCTCTCTATTTCTCTTGGTGAATAATTCTTTGACAATTCAGCTATCGCGTTAATATGTTCTGGAGTTGTTCCACAACACCCTCCGATAATATTGACCAACCCTTCATCTAAAAAGTCTTTAATTTGTTCTGCCATCAATTCTGGCGTTTCATCGTATTCTCCAAATTCATTTGGTAACCCTGCGTTTGGATGAGCACTTACCCCAAATTTTGAATTTTTGTTGAGAACTTGTAAATAGGGTCTCATCATAGAAGCTCCTAGCGCACAATTCAATCCGACCGAAAGTAAATCCATGTGAGAGACAGAAATCAAGAATGCCTCTGTTGTTTGTCCCGTTAAAGTCCTTCCACTTTGATCAGTAATTGTTCCTGAAACCATAATCGGAAGCTTTTTGTTTCTTTCATCAAAGACTTCATCAATAGCAAACAATGCAGCTTTGGCGTTTAGCGTATCAAAAACTGTTTCCACTAATAGTAAGTCAACTCCGCCATCCATCAATGCTTCGGTTTGTTGTTTATAAGCCCTTTTCAGCTCATCGAATGTAACTCCTCTGAATCCCGGGTCGTTAACATCTGGAGAAATTGAAGCTGTTCTGTTTGTCGGTCCGATTGATCCCGCCACGAATCGAGGCTTACTTGGTTCTCTTACTGTAAATTCATCAGCTACTTCTCTTGCAATTTTCGCACTATGATAATTAATATCATAGACGGCATGCTGCAAATTGTAATCTGCTTGCGCTATCGTTGTTCCCGAAAAGGTATTTGTTTCGGCAATATCAGCGCCAGCGGCAAAGTATTCCGAATGTATTTCACGGATGATTTCTGGTCGCGTCAAAGAAAGTAAATCATTATTACCTTTTAGCGGTTGTTGATGATCTTCGAACCAACCTTTACGAAAATCTTCTTCTTCTAACTTATGACGTTGAATCATGGTTCCCATGGCTCCGTCAAGCACTAAAATTCTATCTTTTAATATGGATTTTATGTCCCTCATATATTCAGTTTTGTAGACTATTGAAGCTCGAGGAACGAAGCTAAAAACTTATCTAAATTGATTAAAATCAATTGGAATTGGCACCTTATTCAAATCTGAATAGGTTGCCAAGGTTTCAAAGGGCCTATCCCTCCACCTTTCTTCATAAGTCTATACGAAACAAAAATAACGTCAATTATCTTGTATTCAAAGTAAAAGACTGGTTGAATTTAAAAAACTGTTGTATTTTTGATATTCCTATGAAAATGACACTTCTTCTTTTTTTACTTGTGAGCTTTTCAATTGTCGCACAGACTTTTACGGATTCAAACCTCCCAATAGTCGCTCTAACAACGATCAATGGTCAAACAATTGTTGATGATCCAAGAATCATTTGTCACATGGGAATTATTGATAATGGGTTTAGTAATAGAAATTATCTTACTGACACATATAACAATTATGACGGCAGAATAGAGATAGAGATTCGTGGATCCACATCTCAGCAGTACCCAAAGAAAGGTTACGGTCTTGAAACACAAGATTCTCTAGGTGTTAATTTACAGGTTTCAGTTTTAGGAATGCCTTCTGAGAATGATTGGATTCTTTACGGGCCTTACCCTGACAAAACAATGATTCGTAATGCTTTTACCTTTGATTTAGCTAGAAAAATGGGGCGATATGCTTCTGACTATCGCTATTGTGAATTAATAATTAACGGGGAATATAGAGGTGTTTATATGATGTTAGAGCGAATTAAACGTGACATCAGCAGAGTCAATATTGATAATATTCACATCCCAAATTTATGGAATGACACACTTACAGGAGGATACATTGTTAAGGTCGATAAATTAACTGGGGAGGTTGGTTATTCATGGACTTCAAATTATAACAATGAGGTGATTTTTCAGTTTCACGATCCTGAATTTGATGAAATCAATAGTCTCCAAGCGAGCTATATGGAGAACTTCATCAATGAGTTTGAATCAGCGGTAAATGGATCTCAATTCGATGATCCAAATTTAGGGTATTCAAAATACATTGAAAAAGAATCGTTTTATGATTTTTTCATTTTTCAGGAACTCGGAAGAACCGTCGATGGCTATAGATCAAGCTCATTCTTACACAAAGATAAAGATGGCTTCTCATGGAACTCTAAGCTTGTTGCTGGTCCAATGTGGGACTTCAATCTTTCCTATGGGAATGCTGATTATTGCAATGCAGAATTAACAACAGGTTGGCAATATAATTTTGATGATGTTTGCGACTTCTCGACTTCCATCCCTTTCTGGTGGAAAAAACTTTTACAGTCCCCGAGCTATTCAAACGGATTGAGATGTAGGTGGGATGAACTAAGAAATGGTCCGTTGGAAACATCAACTGTGAATTTATTCATTGATTCTATGGCAAACTATCTTGAGGAAGGGCGTACTAGAAATTTCCAGAAATGGCCAATTATTGGACAATACGTGAACTGGAATGGTTTCGTTGGACTGACTTATGATGAAGACTTGAATTTCCTTAAGACATACATTGAAAATCGTTCTATATGGATAGACAATAATCTTGGAGGAAATTGTTCACTTTCTACAGAAGAATTAGTTTTTATTCCTGAAACACATCAAATCTGGCCTAATCCAGTAGAAAGTGATTTGAATATTGGCCTAACTTTATTTGAAGGTTCTAATATTGATTTTCAAGTAATTGATTTATCAGGTAAAGAATTGTTTAAAAAGAATCTAGGTTCTCACTCAGCAGGAACGCATGCTTTTGAAGTCAAAAATCTAAATTTAGATTCCGGAGTATATGTCTATCTTATTCTCTCTAATGATGTGCAAATAAATTCAGGTAAAGTCGTTGTTAAATGATTATTCTGACCTCTTAAAAACGACAAATCTGTAACAATATCTTGCTGTGTTACATTGACTATAAGTCAAAAAAAACAATCTCAATCCTTACTTTAATTAAAGGAATGAAGTTGTTCAATTTAAAAAGTACATTTCAAATTAAAACTTTTGTACTATTTAAAGATCGTTCTAATCCCATTTTTGACCACTCATGTAATATTAAGTCGAGTTCTTATCTAAATGGCTATTTTGTTGAAAATTAAAAAATCATCAATGAAAAAAATTCTAATGTCTGCCATTTTGTGTCTAGGAGTTGCTTCCTCACAAGCGCAGTCAAATTCGATAGAGTTTGAACAATACAAACTTAAAAATGGAATGAATGTTATTTTACATGAGGATCATTCTACTCCAATTGTTGCAGTAACTGTACTTTACCATGTCGGTTCAAAAAACGAAGTGAAAGACCGAACAGGTTTTGCTCACTTCTTTGAGCACTTGATGTTCGAAGGCTCTGACAATATTGATCGCGGAGAATATATGAAAACAGTTTCTGCAAATGGTGGGCTTTTGAATGCAAATACTTCTTTTGATAGAACTTTCTATTACGAAATTTTACCTTCTAATCAATTAGAATTAGGATTGTGGATGGAATCAGAAAGATTGTTACACTTAAAAGTTGATTCTATTGGTGTACAAACACAAAGAGAGGTTGTAAAAGAAGAGTTTAGACAATCTGACAACCAACCATATGGTTCATTCTTAAGAGAAATGTTCGGACGTGCGTTTGAAAAACACTCCTACAACTGGGTGCCAATTGGTTCGTTAGATCACATCAATGAAGCTACGATTGAAGAATTTAAAGAGTTTTACGCAACATACTACGTACCGAACAATGCAACATTATCAATTGCTGGTGATTTTGATAATAAAGAAGTAAAAGCTTGGATTAATAAATATTTCTCAACGATTCCAAGAGGTGCTAAGCCTATGAATAGAGTGACTATTGAAGAGCCGCTTAAGCACAAAGAAATTAGAGATACTGTTTATGACAATATTCAATTACCAGCTGTAATGATGGGCTACCACACTCCAGCTCAAGGAACTGAAAATGCTTATGCCGTGGACATGCTAGCTCAAGTACTTTCTCAAGGAAAGAGCTCTAGATTACAGAAAAGAATTGTTGACGAACAAGAAAAGGCCTTATTCGTAGGTGCATTCCCTTTCCCAACAGAAGACCCAGGGTTATCTTTAATGTTCGGAATTCCAAATATGGGAGTAGACATTCTCGAATTAGAAAAAGCAATGGATAAAGAAGTAGAAGATCTTCAAAACAATTTAATCTCTGAGGAGGAATTTCAAAAATTAAGAAATCAAATTGAAAACGATATGATTTCAAAAAACTCAACTGTTGAGGGAATCGCGGAAAGTTTAGCTGACTATTTTATTTACTATGGTGACGCGAATTTAATTAACACTGAAATGGTGCGATATATGAAAGTTACACGAGAAGATATTCAACGTGTGGCTAAAGAGTATTTCCGAAAAGATAATAGAGTTGTTTTACATTACCTGCCTATACCGGAAGAAAAATAAGCAATTCGAAAATTAATTATTGAAATTAGAAAAGATGAAAAAAATTATAGCATTGGTTTGCGCAGTAACTGTTTCTTACGGAATGTTTGCGCAAAAATTAGACAGAAGTATTCGACCTTCTGCTGGAATAGCTCCTGAAATTAAGCTAGGTAATATAGAATCATTTACCTTAGAAAATGGCTTAAAAGTATTTGTAGTAGAAAATCATAAGTTACCTAAAGTAGCTTATTCTATCACGATGAACACTGACCCTATTTTGGAAGGTGAGATGGCTGGATACGTTGATGTTACAGGAGAGTTAATTGGACGTGGAACAACAAACAGAAGTAAACAAGAAATCGATCAGGATATTGATTTTATTGGAGCAACATTAAATACGTATTCAACTGGAATTTATGCTTCATCATTAAAAAAACATCAGGACAAGTTACTTGCTATCATGTCAGATGTAATGATGAATGCTGATTTTAAGCAATCTGAATTAGATAAAATCAAGAAGCAAACTATTTCTGGATTAGAAAGTGAGAAATCAAACCCAGATGCAATTGCGGGTAATGTCAAATCTGTATTGTTATATGGTTCTGATCACCCCTATGGTGAATTATCGACGGCTAAAACAGTTGAAAGTATCACTTTAGAGAAATGCAAAGAACACTACAACACTTATTTTAGACCAAATGCTGCATACATGGCTGTTGTTGGAGATATCACAGTTGAAGAGGCCAAGAAGAACATAGAAAATTATTTCAGCAAGTGGGAAAAAAGAGAAGTCCCATCTCACAAGTATAAATTGCCAGTTGAGAGAACAAATACTACTATTGGATTTGTACACAAAGAAGGTGCTACACAATCTTTGATCAACATCACTCACTCATTGGATCTCAAAAACAATAACAATGACGTCATCACAATGAAAATTCTTAATTCAATTCTTGGAGGTAGTGGTACTGCAAGATTATTTATGAATTTAAGAGAAGGACATGGATATACGTATGGTGCATATTCACGCATAGGTGCGGACGAGCTGATTGGTAATTTTACAGCTTCGGCCAAAGTTAGAAATGAAGTAACAGACAGTTCATTAGTTCAATTCTTTATTGAATTAAATAGAATTATTGATGAAGATGTTAGTGAAGAAGATTTGCAAAATGTTAAAAACTACATGACCGGAACTTTTGCTTATTCTTTGCAAAACCCTCAAACAATTGCTCGTTTTGCCATCAATACAGAGAAGTATGGTTTGCCTTCAGATTATTACGCAACTTACTTGAAGCAAATTGCAGCTGTAACAATTGATAACGTTCGAAATGCTGCAAAAAAATATATTCACCCTGACAAAGCATTAATCTTGATTGTTGGAGATAAAGAGGAAGCAACGAAAATTACTTCATTCTCTAGTGAAAACAAAGTTCACTTTTACGATATTGAAGGAAATCCGGCTATGGATAAAATTAAAGCTGCTCCAGAAGGTGTTACTGCTGAGACGGTAATTTCTAATTCCATTAAAGCAATCTATGGCTTAGAAAAAGGAAAAGCTCTTTCTAAAAAAACAAATAAGATTAAAGATATCACAATCAATATGGATGCTTCTATTCAAGGGCAAAAATTGACAATGGTTAGTATGCAAAAAGCGCCAAATTTATTTGCAAACACCTTATCTATGGGTGCAATGACAATTCAAAAAAGAACTTTTGATGGTACTGCCGGTAAAGAAAGTGGAATGCAAGGAAATAAGGATATCACTGGTGATGAATTAATAGAATTAAAAGCTAGCTCTGTAATATTCTTAGATACAAAATATGACGAACTAGGATACAAATTCACCCTACTCGGAATAGAGCCAGTTAATGAAAAAGATGCTTACAAATTGACTATTACTAAGCCAACTGGGAAAATAGAAACTGAATGGTACGATGTTGTAAGTGGCTTTCAAGTTAAAACGCTTTCTACTGAAGAAAATGAACAAATGGGAGGAACAATGACAATCATCACTTTACTCTCTGACTACAAAGAAGTAGCTGGAATTCAATTTCCTTTCTCGATTAAACAAAGTTTTGGACCACAATCTCTTGATCTGAAAGTTAGTTCAATAGAATTGAACAAAAAACTTAGCAATGATCTCTTTGAATAAGATTTTCGCTTAATAAATTGAAAATCCCCAATGATTAACATTGGGGATTTTTTTATTTAAAACAACTACTATTGGAGAATTTAGTAGTGGGTGATTATCTTAATAAAGCCACGTGTCCAACATACATCTTTCTATCTGCTGAATTTTTAACCTTCGCTTGAATTTTCCACGTATATGCTCCATCTTGTGTTTGAAAATTTTGCCCTTTAAAAGAGCCATTCCAACCTACCTCCATATTGTATGATTCGAATATTAAATCACCCCATCTATTGAATATATAAAGTGTATAGTCCATTTCGTCAAAGCCTTCCAATACAGGAACAAAAGTTTCGTTTACGCCATTTCCATCTGGTGTAAATGCATTTGGGACAAATACAGAATAATCTTGCTCCACAACTACTATTCTTTCGAAAGCGTCAACGCAGCCAAAATCAGAAACAACATTTAAAGTAATAAAATAAGTTCCCGATTGATCATTTGGAAAAGTATGCTCTGGCTCAAATTCATAACTATCTGCACTAAAGTCTGAAAACGTCCATTGATAAGAGACAGCATCAACACTTAAATTATTGAAGGCCGTAGTTGGAGTTGTAGTAGATAAAGAACTATTAGATAATGTAAAGTTAGCCGTAGGACTAGTATGCACCACAACATTAGCCCATGAAGAGTCTGTACAACCGTTGATATCCGTACCAATAAATGTATAATTTCCTGTTACTGATGGATAAAAATCTACTCCATCAAGAATACCATCAGACCACACATAAGAATCAGCACCATTCCCAAACAGCATAGCCACTTCTCCTTCACAGATTTCCATCGATTGAGCTGAAACTGAAGGCAAAGGATATACTTCAACTGTTAAGGTGTCATGATCTACACAACCTGTTGATAAACTATCTGTCACGATATATGAAACTGTTCCTATTCCCTGGTTAAATGGAACATTATTCATAACAGAGTTATTCCAAAATAGATTAGCAGTTCCTGTTGCTTGCAAAGTAATTTGCTCCCCATCACATTTCTCTTGATTAATACCCGCATTCACAATAGGATTCACATTAACCGTAACAGAAATCGTATCAGTATTTGTACAGTTATTGGCTGCGGTTCCGGTAATTATGTATTCCTGTGTCCCAATATTTGGTTGAAAAGATACGCCATTCACAATTCCCCCTGTCCATGAGTAAAATGTTGCTCCTGATCCATTTAACGTAACAGAAGCTCCATCACAAATTTGTTGATCTGTTCCTGCTATGACAATCGGTAATCCGTTTACAATGACATCTACAACATCTGTATTCTCACAACCATTAATATCCGTTCCGGTAACTATGTAAGTCGTTGTCCCAACATTTGGTACAAATGAAACCCCATTTATTATCCCATTATTCCAAGTATAAGTCAAAGCTCCTGAACCTGTCAATGTTGTATTTGTAAATTCACAGTTTTGAATATCAATCCCTGCATAAACATTTGGTAAAGCATTCACGACAACCTCAACCACATCAGAAGAAGTACAGCCATTAGCATCCGTTCCAACTACAGTATAATTAATTGTTCCAATTCCTTGAACAAACGCAACATTATCAAACACCCCATTACTCCATGCATAAGTCAATCCCCCTGTTCCAGATAAAGTAACTGAACTTCCATCACAAACATTCTGATCATTCCCAGCAACTATTGTTGGCAAAATATAAACAGTTATAGCAATCTGGTCTGTATTCTGACAACCATTCAAATCCGTTCCCATTACGGTGTAATTTGTCACACCAGAAGGAGGAACAAACGAAACACCGTCAATCACACCATTATCCCAAACATATATACTACCTCCCATTCCATTTAATGTCGCAGATTGTCCTTCACATACATCTGCATCAACCGCAGTAGCAGAAATTACAGGCAATGCATTTACCGTAATTGATAATGCATCAGTAGCTATACAACCATTAACATCTGTCCCTGTAACCGTGTAAATAGTAACTCCAACTACAGGTATGAAAGGCACAGTATTACTTACTCCATTATCCCAAGAGTAAGTTAATGCACCAGACCCTGAAACATTCACGGTAGGACCTTCACATAAAACTTGATCAGAGCCAGCGTTAACAATCGGAAGTGGATTCACTAAGACATCCACAACATCTGTATTAACACAACCATTTGCATCAGTTCCGGTAACGGTATAAGTTAAGGTACCAACTGCAGGAACAAAAGCCACTCCATCAGATATACCATTATCCCACACATACGATACACCTCCCGAAGCAGATAACGTTACTGCCCCTCCTTCACAAATCACCTGATCTAATCCAGCGTCAATTATTGGTTGTGCAAAAACAGTAATACTAACTTGATCGTTATCAACGCACCCATTTACATCGGTTCCTATAACATTATAGTTAACGACCCCAAGAGAAGGCGTAAAAGCCACATTATTAACAACACTGTTATCCCAAACATATGAAACCGCTCCAGTTGCAGATAGAGTAACCATCGGACCTTGACAAAGAACTTGATCTAGTCCTGCATCAACGATTGGTGCGATGAACGTTGAAACGACAACGGTATCATTTGCTATTAAACAACCAGATGAATCAGTAACTTGAACTGAATAAACACCAGGTCCAACAATGATTGAACTTGATGTTTCTGCAGTGTTCCATACTATAGAATAAGGTCCAGTTCCACCAGAAATAACAGAATTCAGAACTACGTTATTTGTACCAGGACAAACGGTAGTATCATTTGATAACACAACAGTTACAGGCGAAATGAAATTAACACGTACAGTATCACACACTGGGTCGACATTACAACCTCCAGCATCCATACCACACACTAAATAATCTATAAATGCTGGAGCCGAGTTAGGAGCCGTGATATAAGTTGTATCACACCCTGCTGTGCAAGAAAGAAAACCATCATAATCTCCAACACTACCAGGTGCAATACTTGTCCAGCTGACAGATGCTTCGTTATAGTATTCTGCATAAATGAATCCCTGACAACTTGCGTTCAATGAGATATCTGGACCAATTACTGGCTGTGAAAAAGATGTGATACTAAAAGAATTTTGATTGTTACCGGGTTTACAGAAAGTAAGATTGTGAGGACCTTCTCCATCTAAACATATTGGCGAACCAACTGGAGTAATAGGACCGCAATCTACTTGGTAGAACAATGCTCCAGGAGGAACAGCACCTGATTCGATATCAAATAGAATTGCAGATGCATCAGGATGCAAAGTAATTACAAATTCTAGACACACATCTGGAGCAGTCGATCCACAACAGTTACCATCGCGTTGAATTAACGGACTAGTCCAATCTAGTGTCGGCGATGCTGATAAATCTACTATTAAAGTTGGTACCAAACTATCACAAAATTGAGCTTGTGCTGCAATCGAAAATAACATGGAAATAAAAAAAATAGAGTGTGATTTTATAGATGATTTCATAACAACAAGTTTAGGAGTGTATATACTAAACGGTTTAGTAATAACAATGGTTGCCATTATTTTCTCATTTTTATAATGCATGCATAGTATTATGCGCCAATCGTTCGATCCTTTTTAAGAACAGTATTAGTATACTATAGTCTATAAATTACTTTCTATCCATTAACTTTTCACATTAAAACATCAGATAAATAAGATTCCGAGGAGTAGGAATCAATAAAATATTGTCCTACAATACTCAATTTAGAAAGAAACTACCCGAATTATATTCATACTTTTGTATCAAATAACATAACGATGAGTGAACAACGAACGGAATTAGAAAATTTAGGGGAATTTGGTTTGATAGACCGATTAACAAATAAATTCAAAAAAAAGAATGATTCTACCGTATTTGGAATTGGTGATGATGCTGCAGTTATTGCATTATCAAAAACTGAATCAACACTGATCTCGACAGATATGTTAATTGAAGGTGTTCATTTTAATTTAATGTACATGCCCTTAAAGCATCTTGGTTACAAAGCAATTGCCGTTAACGTATCTGACATTTGTGCTATGAATGGAATTGCAGAGCAAGTAACTGTCTCTATAGCTGTTTCAAACAGATTCCCTGTGGAGGCTTTAGAAGAGTTATACGATGGAATTAAAGCAGCTTGTGATCGTTACAATGTTGATCTTGTTGGCGGAGACACAACTTCTTCACTGTCTGGCCTAACAATTAGCGTAAGCGTCCTCGGTAGAGTTAAAACAGACTCTATCACTTATCGTTCAGGAGCAAAAGAAAATGATTTGATTGTTGTTTCAGGTGATCTTGGAGCGGCATACGTTGGCTTGCAAGTCCTTGAAAGAGAAAAAGAAGTTTACAATGCCAATCCAAACATTCAGCCAGACTTAGACGGGCATGACTATATCATTGAAAGACAATTAAAGCCAGAAGCACGGTTAGATGTTATTGGTTTTTTAAAAGAACTTGATGTCGTTCCTACTTCAATGATAGACATTTCAGATGGACTTGCCTCTGAAGTATTACATATTTGCAAATCAAGTAAAGTTGGATGTCATATCTATGATGAAAAAATTCCTATTGACGGAGCGACAGCTATGACAGCTATTGAATTTAATTTAGATCCTAACACCTGTGCGATGAATGGAGGTGAAGATTATGAATTACTTTTCACGATTACTCAATCGGATTATGACAAAATTAAAGGGAATCCTCACATGACCGTTATTGGACATATCACGCATGAGCAAGATGGAACATATTACGTGGATAAAAATGCATCTGCAATCGAACTTCAAGCACAGGGCTGGAATCATTTCTAAGAGGCTCGTTGAATATTTTCGTTGTAATGTTCTCGTATAATAATATCGAAAGACTTATTTTTAATTTTTGATTCAGCCCACGATTTAAAGTCGAAATAGTCAAGTGCTACACTCTCAAAAGCATTATCTTGAAGCTCTTGTAGTTCTCTAAATAATTCTGTCCACAAGTCAACAGTTTCAAACTTATCGTCACTCTTAATTAGTTTACTTATAAAGTTTAAGAAAACCTTTTCAAAGCTATATAGACGATTTCTTGTTTTAAAGAAACGAAGCGTATTTTTTAATGAGTACGGTAATAGCTTTTCATTATTCAATTCAATATGAATTAGTAAGTCGAGTAATTGTGTGTATCCAATAATATCTTCCGTTTTATCAAGTTCCGAATCATTTAAAATCTTATTCACCCATCGCAAGGCTTCATTGAAATCTTTCATTCCAATATGAATAACTGCTATTTTAAATTCTAAAAAAGCCCTGCGAATTGGCACTATTTTATCATCAAACTGAGTCAGTTTCTCTTCGATACTTTTAGATAATTTCAAAGCATTCGTGAAATCGCCTTTCCTAAGGTTCAAATTCAATTCTATACTGGAAATACTTGAAAAAAGTTTAATTGACAAATCCTCATTTGCATTTAACTCTTGTGTCATACTTTTTAGATTAGACAAGTATTTCATAGACCTTCGATAATTACCCATTTTGTCTGAAATATAGATTGCATTGGTAAAAGTGGATAACTTTTTATTAGACTCAACATTGGCTGTTCCTTCTTTAGAAAACAATCGTATACTTTCGTTTAATTGAGTGAGGGCTTGTTCTAAATTTCCAATTGCGTAAAAATATGCACTTTTAATGTGACGATACAAATACTGGGATTCACTTGATTTAATCTTTAGAGGGTCATACAAATCTAATTTTATAATTATAGCATTGTATTCCGAAATATCACCTTCTGACCGAGCGACTCCTTTATTAGCCAATCTTAAAAACAGCTCTGATTTAATTGACCATAGCTTATTATGTCTTTCTAGTTCACTTAAGCAATCATTACTTCTAGCCTCAAGTTCATCAACAATCCTCGTCGTTAGCTGAAGGTTACCGTAAGTCTCTAACAGACGTTGTTGCTTGTTAATAATAAGTAACTCAATTTGTTTTTTTTCATGTTTCTGCGCTAATTTTTCCGCACTACGTAAAATTCTTTTACTTTGATCATACAATGATTTATCGTAAAGAATATCCACAGAATGTAGCATTTTAAATAATTGGGAATCAATAGAATGAGATGAATGAAATGCATCTAAAGCAGATAGGATATGATCGTAAAGTCGTTTTTTAGTGATTGAGAATCTATTTAAAAAAGCCTCGCCTTTAAATATTTTAAATACAGATTCTTCTTCATAGGATTTCATTTTATCCAAAGCATCGAATATTCTGATGTAATTATTTTCTCCACCAATAGAGTGTCTAGAAGAAACTAATTTAAAGTATCTCTTCTCAGACTTGGTCATCGATTGAATCAATTCAAAAAGTGCTTCATTTACTTTGTTAGACATGTATCATTGATTAGTATGGTTACTTAGTAAAATCAATATACAAAGAGAATAAGTATGAAAATAAATTAAAGTTTGAAGTGTATCTTTTATTTAGTAAAACGTTTTGTTACATAAGTGTTTTAAACAAAAAAAAGACCTGATTGTTATCAGACCTTTAATATATAAATACGTTGTAATTATTTTCCTTTCCCGTCGGGATCATTGTTTGGGTCTGTAATCTCTCCATCATCATCAAAGGTAACATCATCAAAGGTAACATCATCAACTAAAGTAATCCCTTTAGAAGAATTCCATTCAGGAACTTCATAACTCCTTTCAGAGCAAGGCTCAACAATTTGCTTTTGACATGAGATTACTCCCAAACCAAAAACTATTGCTAATATGTATATTACTTTCTTCATTACTAATTACTTACAAACAAATATACAGGATTTGCATTAATCTACCAAATTCTCACAAGGTATTTTGAGTAAAACGCTAGTTCCATTGATTAAACTGTCTTCACCAACCAATTCAGTTGGTCCTACTAAAGATATATCGTTATCAGATATTTTTTGAATTAACTCTATCCGTTTCGATGTTATCTCCATCCCTTGTGATCGATGATCACCATCCATACTTGTCTTTTTTGATAGACTATTTTGAATACCTACTCCATTGTCTTGGATCAAAACTTCAAGGTAATCATTCTGAATGGAAACATTAATCGTAATAAGCCCCTTTTTATCTTCATTGGGAAGTATGCCATGAATTATGCTGTTTTCAATAAAAGGCTGCATAAGCATTGCTGGTATCATCTCTGACTCTACATCAACACCTTCAACATTGATTTCATAATCAAACCGGTCTTTGAATCGCATAGACTCTAAAGAAAGGTACAATTGAATTCTTTCTAGTTCATCTTCCAGAGAAATCATATTCTCAGTGCTTGTTGCTGAATCCAAATTCTTTCTAATCAATTTCGCGAAACTTGTCAAATATTTATTTGCAGAAAAACGATCCTGTGTATTAATAAAATATTGAATTGAATTTAACGAATTGAAAATGAAATGTCTATTCATACTTGCGTTCATGGATTGCTGCTCTAACACCAGTAACTTTGACTTATACCTCAACTTGTCCTTTTCATTTGACTCAGCTACTCTTTTAAATCGGAATTGAATAAACCCATAAATAACTCCTGCGATACCCGCAAATGTCAAAGAATAGAACCACCAGGTATTATAAAACGCTCGATTAACTTTTATAGGAAAGACAATTTCTTCTGAAAACTGACCTTCACCGTCAACAGATCTCATATGTAATAAATAGTCTCCTGCTGGTAAGCTTGAAAAGGATATTGTTGAATTATCTGAAAGCCCCGACCAAGTATCCCTTAACCCTTCAAGTAAAAACTGAAAGTTTGTTCCTTTATTATCAAGTAAAGAAATACCATCAATTTCAAAGGTGATATTATTCTTGGAGTGCGGAAGGATTAAACTCACCGGCATTCCCTTGCTATCAAGATTCTCTGAATACTTTGAGTAATCAAAAGATTCATAATTCAGAAGGATAGAAATCAAGTCTATCTGTGGTACTGATCTTTGATTCTCGGTTGCTGATGGTTCGAAACTTACTAAGCCAGATGCCGTTCCAAACCAAAACACATTGTTTTGATCAAAAAAACCTGAATTTAAATTCGTTTCTAAATCTACTACTCCATCGTTTGTCCCAAACCTTTCCATCCTCGGTTTTTCAGTACTCAAATCCGCAAGGATAAAAAGCCCATTATTTGTCCCAACAAACAACTTATCGTCTTTATGATTCATAAAAGCGACAAAATTAGAAGCCGGATCACTTAGCAATTCCACTTGCTTAATAACACCTTTTTTTAATCGAAAAAGACCTTCTTCTGTACCAAACCATAATCCTCCAAAATTGTCTTTTTCAATATTATAGACTAGTTTAGTTTCATCCTGAACAATTTCGAATCGACCATTCTTAAGAATCATTAGTCCTAAATTTGTTGCACAATAGAGATCACCTTGATACAACTCGAAATCGCGTACCGTACCAATTTCTTCATTTGGATCACCGACACGAGAAAATTTCCCATTGGAATATTCAGAAATTCCCCCATTACCACCGATGTACATTTTATCTTTTGAAACACGATAAAATGCCGAAATCTTAGTTCCAGGCAATTTTCCGTTTTCTTTTCCTTTACGTTCAACAATTCGATCATTCGCATCAATCTCTATTAGAGAACTTCCAGAACCAAACCAATTCTTGCCATCTACATCTTGAACTGAAGCCCAAATAGCATTTTCAGAAGTGTTTAATGAAATAATCTCGCCGGATTTTGTTCTTTTAATAATCCCTTTATCGATTGTCCCAAAGTAATAATCTCCTTTTTTTGTTTGCAAACCAGTTAAAAATAAATCGGAAGGGTAACCGGTTGATTGATCATAATATTTGAAGTTTGTTCCAGGATATTTAAACATTCCTTTTCCTTGAGACCCAATCCAAAAATTATCATCTTTATCACTAAATAGGCAGCTGATTAAATTAACAGGAAGCCCATTATCATCATTAATAATGGTCATTTTTAAATCATTATCAACTTTTATTAAACCGCCTAAAGAATACAACCAAATTAAATCGTTATGATCTATATAACAGCCATAAATTGTATGGTCCAGTCGGTTCTCTTCAATTTTTTCAATTGAGTCATCAGATAAATTCACAACATACACTCCCTCAAAGAAAGTTGATAGAACCATCCGATTATTCTTGACAAAAATACCAGAAAAGCTCTTATTCCCAAATCGTTTTAATTGAGTAAAATTCACCCCATTACCCGAAATTAAAACTCCATTTCTGGTTGCCAAATATAATTTATCATCATAAACAACCATCGCTCTAACTCTCTCATGACCAACACTATCCAGCTTAATCTTTTTTAAAGCATTGTTTTTCTTAACAAATAACCCACCACCATTCGAACTAACAAATATTTTATTTTTAAATTCGACGATCTCAGAAACCTCTCTGGAACGATCATTCCCATCCCCGGAAAACTCTATGCTTTTGATAATGTTATCTTTTACATATGAAATTCCACCATCATGCCCAATCCACATTGTATTATTTATACGTGACAAGGATTTAATCCGATTATTTAACAAGCCTTCACTCGAAGAGAATGTACTAAATGAGTTTCCGTTAAATTTTGCAAGCCCTCCCAATGTACCAACCCATAAATATCCCTTCTCATCTTGATTAATTGCTGTTACCTGGGATTGCGGTAACCCTTCTTCTGTGCTATATGTGACAAAAGAATACTTTTGAGAATAACTAAGATTTACAAAAAGACAAACAAAAAGTAAGAGAAAGCTATTTCTCATTACACCCTTTTTAACATTCTCACAAAATCAGAGACTCTGTTTCTCGCCACTGGTATTCTCAAGTCACCTTCTAAAACAGCAAAATGCCCATCTTCATGAACGTACTCTTTCAAGATGTCCAAATTTATTATATGTGATTTATGGACCCTACAGAATTTCTCAGGGTTTAATATGTTCTCATATATTTTTAGGGTTCTCGTATCTAAATACCGTGACCCATCCTTGAAATAAATAGTTGTACAATTCCCACTTGCTTCAAGATGCGTTATAGCATCAGCTTCAACTATTTTCAACCCTTTTGTATGACTAATTGCTATTCGAGAACTTTGTTTGTTATTCAATAAATTTGAAGAAAGATCCTTTAACGATTCAAAGTAGGTCGGATATGCCGTAGGCTCCGCATTGAACTCTTCTTTCGTTTCAACCAATCGTTTTACACTTAACTGAAGCTCTTCAATATCTATCGGTTTAAGGATGTAGTATACAGCACTGGCGTTAAAAGCTCGGATCGCGTAATCTTTAAAAGCCGTTACAAAAACAACTAAAAAATCCTTTTTCTCTATCTCATCCAAAAGTTCAAAGCCTTCTGCACCAGATGGCATTCTAATATCCAAAAATACAACATCAGGACTCTCTTTTTCAATCATTTCCTTTGCCTTGTTTTTATTGGATGCCTCACCTATAACTTCAACTTCTGGACAATGATCGTGAAGCATCATTGAAAGATTTTTCCGGGCAAACTCCTCATCGTCAACTACTAGTGCTCTTAATTTCATACGGTTGGTTTTACTTTGATAATTCAATATACAATATTAATTAAAAAGCACCCGTAACAAACACGAAGTTTGCGATCTATTATTGACACATCATTCCTGTACAACAACAGTTCACTACATTCAAATTACCGTTTAAGTATTATTTCAAGAACATGGAAAGGAAGTTCGTAGATTGGATTAAATAACAACTGGCTTTATGAAAAACAACTTACACTCAGACATCCAATTAATTTGGATTTTTAACGACAACGGAAACTAAAAGTTTTTGTTTTTTTATTTCAATATTTCGGGCATTTTAGCCTTAAAAGCGTTTAATCTAGGAACAGAAACTGCCCTAACATATGAATCGTTCGGGTTCCTTCTTTCGTAATCTTGATGATACTCTTCAGCTATATAGAATACTTCAAACGATACTACTTCTGTCGTTATTTTTGAGAATATTTTTTCATTTTTTAAATCCTTTACTTTTTTCGCTAGAATAGATTTCTCCTTCTCTGTGTTATAAAAAGCGATAGAGCGGTATTGTGGGCCACTATCTGGGCCTTGACGATTTAAAGTACTTGGATCATGAGAATTAAAAAACACATCAACTAATGTTGAATAACTAACGACATCTGGGTTGTAAATAACCTTCACAGCTTCAGCATGTCGAAGTTTCCCCGAACATATTTGAGCGTAGGTCGGGTTTTTAATTACCCCTCCAGAATAACCAGAAATAGCTTCTTCAACACCTTTAACAGATTCAAAAACTGCTTCGACACACCAAAAACAGCCAGAAGCAAAATAAGCCGTTTTTAGTTGTACATTTTCAACGAGAGTTACTTTTTCAGTAAGAGCAATTTCATCAACGGGTTCAGCGCAAGAGTTTAACGCTAAAAGGACTGCAAACAAGAGTATAATATTTTTCATAAATCGTTTTTTAATCTAGTTATTTGAACGGTGTCTTCGCTCAATAATTACATCATGTATGTTAACTAATTATAATTTTTCTGTTTCTTTTAAGGACTTACTAATAGATTGAAAGCGCTTCCTTGCTTCTGTAGTATAGAGACTACCTTTATAATCAAATAAGATTTTACGATAATATTCTGATGCTTTCTCTTTTTGAAACAAATGACGCTCGTAGATGTCACCTAACTGAAATAATGCATCATCAGCAAGAATGTCATTCCCATGATACTTTATTAATTCTTCTAACGTAGAAATAGCTTCAGACCAATCTCCTTTTTTCTGCATAACCTCCGCTTTTTTAAACAAAATCTCATCTCCCAAACTATGCGCAGGAAACTCGGTTAATATGCTGTCAAAAAGAATGTAAGCATCATGAAATTTATGTTGCTCGATTAACAAATCTGCACTTGCAAACCAAGTCATCACCGTGTAATTACTATCCATTCCAAAATTATCTGTAATTAACAACGATAGCTTAAGGGCATCATTCGCAATTAATTTTGTTGTCGATTGCTTCAAAACATCTAATTGTGATTGAGCAAAATCAAATTCTCCATCGTAATAAAATATTCTAGCATTTTTAAATTTCGCTTCGTGTCCTATTGGTTCATACTTAAACGCCTTATCAATTTGCATATACAACAACGATGCTTCCCAAATGTCACCATGAAGAACATGGATGTCTGCCAAATTCATTTTTACTTGGGCAAGTTCCAAAGTCGAAAGGTTGGAAATCAATTTCGTTTTCTCCAATAACATTAGTGCATCCTCTCCTTTTTTAGCATAGAAGGCTTGAATGTGTGCTAATTCAAGAATGATTGGTAACGTGTTACTGTTTTCTCCATACCGTGTTAGAACTAGTTCATAATCGACTATAATGGTACTCAACTCCTCTTCAGTGAAGTTTCTTCTTGTAGTCACCTCTAGAAAGCTAACATTCAACAAAGCATTCTGTGCTCTCCCAAAATAATTCGTCCCTTCCCCTTTTTCAATGACAGCTTTAAATGCATTTTTTGCTGTTGAAAAATCATTATTCTCTACACAAACATTACCAAAATCATAAATCATCCGACCTTCAGACTTACTTTTACGGTCCATTGCTTTTATATGAATCAAGGCTACCGGGAATTGTTGACGCTGGATGAAAACCCAAGTTAGCATATCTGCATAGACTAAGTTTTCTGGATCTTTTTGAGTTCTCGATATCAATTCATTCTTTAACATCTCATATTCTTTAGAAGCTTCTTGACTGAAATCAATTTGACTCGAAAGGACGAGCTTGACACTTTTCGCATAAGCAGAATGATAATCAATAATATCCAAATACTCTACTAGCATTTTTTCGGTCTCTCCCTGAGATCCATGATATTCTGCAAACTGAAAGTTGAGTGGGTAAGAATTTCTTAAAATTTTTCTTCCTTTAATCAAAGTCATGTATGAGAGTTCCGTTTTTCCCTGAGCTTTAAATAAATTATAGAGAGAAATGACATTTTTAGAGCTGGGCGGCATGTCTTCAATTAGCTCATCATAAATTTCATCTGCCTTGGCTTGCTGATTTCGATTTTCATAAAAATCTGCTAACAATACACCGTATTCATTATCACCTCTATGACGATACATTTCTTTCTTTAGCAATTTTTCCGCTTGTTTATCTTCTCCTGTTTCCGTTAAACATTCGAAATAACGCTTAAAATTGAACTTTGAATTGTCTTTCGAATAGATTTTCTCATAGTAGATAAGCGCCTTATCAAATTCACTATTGTTGTAATAGTGTTGTGCTAATTGTTGGTCCGTGTCTTGACATGACCCGATGATGGGCAGACAAAAAATAATTATAAAAATTAATAAACGCATTCTACTTTTTAATCAATTATTGTTCCTTGTTTTATTTTCCAATTCTACAGAATATTTTTCTACTTGCTCATTTAATTCTTTGAAATTCCCCCTTGCATTATTTAATATTGAATCACAACGCTCTACGAGTTTAGACAATTCGCTCAATGAAACTTCTTCAAACTGAATGTTCTGATCGTATTTTGAACGTTCCCCTGCTCCATTTTCGATGTCTTGACCTAGCGATAAAATTCCATTATTTCTAATCTTAAATATTGAATCAATATAGGGTATTTGTTTTTCTATCAACAGTAAACTTGGAGAAATTGAACTGTAACGATCTAAAACTTTCGCGAACTCCAAAGTCAGGGTGTCTCCATTTGAATGATGAACCAATCTTGATTCAACTTCCGTGACCATTGACAAAACACTCGAAAATTCTCCAAAATTAGAATATGATTGTTCTAATTCAGCCAATTTCTCACTTAACACTTCGACACTGTCAAGTTGCTTTGGTTTTTTCCAATCCGTACAGGATTGAAACAGAAATAATGCAGAAAATAAGAAAATTAACTTCACAGTATGAAGGTACTAAAATTCAAACAAATGGAGTCTGATTTATATCTCCGTGAAATTCAAATATGGATGTAATACTTCTGGAATATTAACGCCATTCTCAGTTTGATGATTCTCCAACAATGCCGCAACAATTCTTGGCAATGCCAATGCAGAACCATTCAGTGTGTGACATAATTGAGATTTCTTAGCTGCATTCTTGTAACGCAACTTTAATCGAGTTGATTGGAATGTATCAAATCGAGAAACAGAGCTCACTTCTAGCCATTTATCTTGTGC
>TARA_B110000285_G_scaffold15773_1_pt1 | contig 30448 bp, 35 predicted proteins | sample TARA_B110000285 | Tara Oceans TARA_B110000285 (sample SAMEA4397756) | marine metagenome | biome: Polar Biome; feature: [SRF] surface water layer (ENVO:00010504); material: water (ENVO:00002006), including particulate matter (ENVO:01000060) such as... | depth 5 m
ATTTGCTAACTGACCATAGAATGTAAGGTTATACTTTGAAGCTTCAGCAAACCATTTTTGTGCCAACTCATTTTGATTAAGACTTTTATATGATCTAGCAAGCCAATATGAACCTCTTGCTTTTGATATAGGCCTTGAAGAAACATCAAATATTTTCTTAAAATGTAAAGCTGCCGTTGACGGGTCTTTTAGAAAAGTGAAACTAAGCCAGCCAGCCATCCACTCTGCCTCTGCAATATCAGCATTTGTTTTGAGACCATGGTTAACTGATAGTCTGTAGGCATCATTGTACCTATGAAAGTCTATCAGCTTTCGAATAGAGTATGCTTTTAATTTCCAAAATTTATCAGGTCTTTCAAGTAGTGCAGAATTACTTTTATTAACTTCCTCTAACAATACTAAGGCCGAATCAAATTTCCCTTTTTTTATTCTCCAGTTTATTCGATCATGTGCTAAGCCAGGATTGTTTTGAAGTGATGTTGGAACCTTTGCAATTAGTTGGTCTACTCCACCAGAAAAAGAAATCAAACCTATTCTTGCTTCATATAATTTTTGGTAATCTTTTTCTACAAATTTAATAATTCTTTGCGCTGTTCGATATTGTTTGTTCCAAAGTAAATTAGATATTCTATTTTTATGGTCCTTTGTATCTAAGAATGATTTAAATTTAGAAATTACTATTTTTTGTTCGGACCTTCCAAATATACCTTCAACATAACCTTGTTTTATTAGTTGAACTCCTTCTTCTTTTTTTCCTATAGATATATAGGCATTTCCTAAATAGATTTTCCCCAAGCCACTTTGTGGATTATTTGTATTAAAAAATTTTATTACCGTAGAAGGCGAGTCTAAATAAGTTATTTTACTTTCAGCATTTAATTTAATTTTTTCTAAGCTAGGCCAATTTTTTTTCTGATCTATAAAATTTAAATAGTTAGAAAATGTCAGGTCAGAGGCACCATTGTAGTATCTTATCCATTCAATTAAATCTAATGCAGTTTTGTCTTTAATATTTTTTTTAACACTAGAAACTTTATCCCATTTCCATTTTTTTGAACTTTCAATAGCTAAATTAAGAAGATTAAACTCCTTATTAGATAAAGTTTTGGAGGATTTAGGTGGTACAGGTTTTTTGATTGGCAATAGCAAGAAAAGCTTTTTAGGTTTTTCCAGAGGTATATTGTATGCTAAATTTATATTATTATTAAGCTCATGGTTGCTCGAGCTTATATTAGACACCTTTGCATTAGCTATAAAAGAGCCTAAAATAACTGTGGATATTAAGATTATTGTAAATTGTTTCACAAAATGAATAAATTAATGGTTTTGAAATTATATTTATGATTTATATTTTTTAAATAATTAAAAATGATAGACTGTAACATATATGTTTAAAGGTTCTTTTACAGCATTAATTACTCCATTTAAAGATGGCCAGTTTGACGAAGAATCTTTTAGATCATTAATTGATTTCCAGATAAGCTCTGGTATTCATGGACTAGTCCCTACAGGCACTACAGGTGAATCGCCAACTTTAAGCCACGAAGAACACATTAAAATTGTTGAAGTTTGTATAGAGCAAGCAAATAAAAAAGTTCCAATAATTGCTGGTACAGGATCAAATTCTACTGATGAAGCTTTATATTTAACAAAACATGCTGAAAAAGCTGGTGCCGATGCTGCGCTTGTTGTTACTCCATACTATAATAAGCCTTCGCAAGAAGGACTTTTGCAACATTTTACTAAAATTGCAAATAGCGTAAATATTCCAATAATTATTTATAATATTCCAAGTAGATCAGTCGTAGATATGTCAAATGAAACTATGGCAAAATTATTTGAAATTGAAAATATAGTTGGGGTGAAAGATGCGACAGCAGATGTGCCTAGAGTTTATTTTACAAAAACCGATATTGGAGAAAATTATAACATGTTGAGTGGGGACGATTCAACAACTTTGGCATTTATGCTATACGGTGGACATGGTTCTATATCTGTAACATCAAACATTGCGCCCAAGCTTTGTTCGGACTTTCAAAATTTATGTTTAGAAAAAAGATTTGATGAAGCCACAAGCATAAATGATTTATTAATGCCATTGCATAGGGCACTCTTTTTGGAATCAAGTCCAGGCCCTGTTAAATATGCTGCAAAAAAACTAGGTTTATGTTCGGAGGAGGTAAGGCTGCCTGTAACCACTATCACTAATACTACTAAAAAAATTATTGATGATGCCTTAAGACACGCCTTGCTTATTAACTAAAATTGACAATTGCAGCCCAAAATAGAAAAGCACGTTATAATTACTTTTTCTTAGAAGTATTTGAAACAGGAATAGAACTTAAAGGCAGTGAAGTAAAATCACTTCGGCTTGGTAGGGTAAATATAACTGAATCTTATGCAAGGGATGAAGGGAATGAAATATTTTTAATTAATTCACATTTTTCAAAATATACTAACTCTTCCTACATGAATCATGAAGAAACACGTCCTAGAAAGCTTTTGCTAAGTAAAAAAGAAATTAGAAAGATTATAGGAAAAGTAAATAAGGAATCTCTAACTTTAGTTCCAACTAAAATCTATTTTAATAAAAAAGGATTTGCTAAAGTTGAATTGGCCTTAGCAAAGGGAAAAAAATCTCATGACAAAAGAGAAGTTGATAAGAAAAGATCTTGGGAGAGAGAAAAGAAAAAATATAAATGATATATGCGCTTGGCTTAGGATCAAACTTACCTTCTCGATATGGAAGTCAATATTTAACTTTAAAAAAGTCTATTCAGAGAATTAGAGAGAATAATATAACCGTCCTAAGAATTTCAAAGCTATATATTACCCAGCCAATGGGTATGAAAGGTAATAACTGGTTTTTAAATGGGGCAATAATTATTTCAACTCAGTTAAAACCCTTCAATCTTTTAATGACCTTAAAGAAGATAGAAAGAGAAATGGGAAGAACTGTCTATAAGATTAATACGGCTAGACCTTGCGACTTAGATATATTGCTAACAAATAAAAATACAATTTTTAATAATACTCATGGGACACACACCATAATTATTCCACACCAAAGGATGCATGAGCGAGCCTTTGTATTAAGACCATTAATGGACATTTGCCCAAATTGGAATCATCCAATATTCAATAAAAGCATTAAAAGTATCAATCTATCTCAAGAATTAGCTCAAAAAATAACAGTTTATAGAAATAACCTATGATATTATAACTGTTCCTATAACTAGAAAACCATGATTAAACGTAAGTTATGCAACAACCAGACTTTATAAAAAATATTAAGTCGAATAGCGATGACGTTAACCAAGCTTTAATTGAAAAAGCATATTTTTTTGCCTTAAACGCGCATAAATCTCAAAAAAGATACTCTGGGGATCCCTACATTTCACATCCAGTCAAAGTAGCTGAAATTCTTACGGGCTTAAAACTAGATACTGCAACTATCATAACAGGACTTCTTCATGATACAGTTGAAGATACCTTGGCATCTACAGAGGAGATAAAAAATATTTTTGGTGCAGAGGTAGCTACTTTAGTTGCTGGAGTGACGAAAATCTCAAAAATTAAAGCACATTCTGATAAAAAAAATCAGGCTGAAAATTTTAGAAAACTAATATTGGCAGTATCTAAAGATATCAGAGTATTGCTAGTTAAGTTAGCAGATAGACTACATAACATGCGCACTCTGAAATTTATTCCGAGTGAAGAAAGAAGAAAAAGTATTGCTTTGGAAACTATGGAAATTTATGCTCCTTTAGCAGGAAGATTGGGCATGCAATCTTTTCGAGATGAATTGGAAGATTTGTCTTTTAAAATACTAAATGAAGCTGCTTATAATTCAATTAAAAATAGAGTTGATTATCTTAAAAACAGTAACAGTAATTTAACTGAAAAAATTAATATTCAAATAGTCAATTTATTAACTGAAGAGGAAATAAACTGTGATGTTTTTGGAAGAGAAAAAAAAATCTATTCAATCTGGAGAAAAATGCAATTAAAAGAAATTGCATTTAGGCAGTTATCGGACATTTTTGCCTATAGAATAATTACAAAAAACAAAAGTGATTGTTATAGAGCCTTAGGAATTATTCATACTAAGTGGTCAGCAGTTCCGGGGTCATTTAAAGATTATATTTCTACCCCAAAAATTAATAACTACAGCTCACTCCATACAACAATAGTCGGCCCACAGAGACAAAGAGTAGAATTACAAATTCGAACTAAAGAGATGAGTCAAATTGCAGACAGCGGTATAGCAGCACATTGGCAGTATAAAGATAATTACAATTTAGTTGATGATTCATCTTCAGATCCAATTAATGTAACATGGCTAAGAGATCTAGTTGATATATTAGATTCTGGGGCAACTTCAGAAGAATTGCTTGAAGCAACAAAGTTAGAAATGTTTCAGCAGCAGGTATTTTGTTTTACACCCAAAGGTGATTTGATTCATCTTCCTGAAAACTCTAATCCAATTGATTTTGCGTATGCGCTTCATTCAGAAATAGGAAATAGGTGTATTGGCTCTAAAGTTAATGGAAAATCTCAGCCATTGTTTACTAAGCTTAGTAACGGTGATGAGGTTGAAATATTAACTTCAAGAGGTCAGGAGCCATCTGAAGTCTGGGGAAACATTGCAACTACAGCAAAAGCACAATCATCAATAAAAAGATTTTTTAAAAAACAAGAAAACAGTGATTTTTTAGATTTAGGAAATCGAATACTTTTAAACTCTTTGGGTTACAAAGAAGATTTGCCTGATGATATTGCAAACCAAATGATGGATAAATTTAGAAAAAAATCTTTAAACGATTTACTAATTTCAGTTGGTAAAGGTCATATTAAAAATAAAGAGATAGTAAAATTTAAGCCAAGAAAAAGACTTTCATTCTTTACTCGATATAGAAAAAACCCCAATAAAAAACTACCCTTAGAAATAAAAGGACTACAGGCTGGGTTAGCAGTACATTTTGCTGAGTGTTGTCTACCTCTTCCTAATGAAAATATTATTGGTGTTTCAGAATCTGATGTTGGTGTAATTATTCATAATTCTAACTGTAAAAAATTAACCGAAGATTTTGAAGAAGACCTCTGGCTGACTGCAACTTGGAAAGATATTGATGAAAACCAATTATTTACATCAAGAATTAAAATATCAGTAGTTAATGAGCCTGGATCCTTAGGAATACTCGCATCACATATTGGACAAAATGGAGGTAATATTATTAATCTAAACATTTCCGAGAAAAGTAATGATTATTTTGATATGATATTTGAGATTAACCTCAAAGATCTTAAACACCTAAACCTTATAATAGAAAATCTTCGAGAACTTGATATAGTAAGTATGGTAAAAAGGTTTTTTATTAATTGATTATGGAAAAAGAAGAAATCATTAGCTTATTAGAAGACACAGGTGCTATTCAACATGGTCACTTTATACTTTCATCTGGAAAAAGATCAGGTACTTATTGTCAATGTGCAAAATTATTTGTCCACCCAGAGATTGCTGAAAAGCTATGTATAGAACTTGCAAGTAAAGTAAAAAATCTAGTAAATAAAAAAATAGATTATGTAGTTGCTCCAGCAATGGGGGGTATTTTAGTTGGCTATGAACTTGCAAGACATCTAAAAAGTAAATCAGTTTTTTATGAACGTGCTGAAAACATCTTTCAATTAAGAAGAGGCTTTAAAATTGAACCTAAATCTAACGTACTTCTTGTTGAAGATGTTATTACTACAGGGAAATCTGCAAATGAATGTATTTCAGAGCTTAATAAAATTGGAGTTAATCTTCTGGCAAAAGTCTGCATCATTGATAGAACTAATTCTGATAGTGAAATACAAAACCCAATATCAATCCACAAATTGGACATACCAATCTATGATAAAGATTCGTTGCCGGATGATTTAAAGGCAATAGAGGCAATTAAACCTGGAAGTAGAATTATATAATAATATGTCAGATGCTCGGCTAGGTCTTAATATTGATCATGTTGCAACTGTGAGAAATGCACGTGGAGAAAATTATCCAAGCCCCTTAAGAGCAGCGTTAGATGCAGAAAAATTTGGCGTAGATGGTATTACTGCACATTTAAGGGAGGATAGGCGACATATTAGAGATGAAGACATAAAAGATCTGTCTGATAATTTGTCTATTCCACTAAACCTAGAAATGGCCCCCACGCAAGAGATGCTAGAAATAGCCTTAAGACATAAACCTAATGCATGTTGTATTGTGCCTGAAAAAAGAGAAGAAGTTACAACTGAAGGTGGCATAGATACCCTTAAAAACTTTGAAACTTTAAAAAGATTTACTACTGAAATTAAAAATGTGGGCACAAGAGTTTCCTTATTTATTGATGCGGATCAACTGCATATTGATAAAAGCTTTGAAATAGGAGCTGATATTATTGAAATACACACGGGAAGCTATTGTAAGTTAATTGAGTCAGATGACCCCAATGCTAGCAAGCAACTAGAAAAAATTATTTTAGCCATTGAGTATGCAAGTAAAATAGGTTTGGAAGTACACGCTGGACATGGTATTACTTTTCAATCTATTAAACCTTTAGCCAATCTTAAACTAATTAAAGAGTTCAATATAGGTCACTTTTTAATCAGTGAGTCTATTTATATTGGATTAGAAAATGCTATAGGAAAAATGAAATCTTTAATTAAAGAAAGTTAGTTATATGCTTGGGATAGGAACTGATATACTTGATATTCGTAGAATAGAAAAAACTATTATTCGCTTTGGTGATCGTTTTAAAGAAAGAATTTTTACTGATAATGAAATTAAGAAATGTGAAGCCAGAAATCAATCAATCAATTGCTATGCAAAAAGATTTGCTGCAAAAGAGGCTGCATCAAAAGCATTGGGTACAGGTTTTAGAGAAGGTGTTTTTTGGAAAGATTTAGAAGTCAGTAATTTGCCATCTGGTCAGCCTACTATAGTATTTCATGGAGGTGCAAAACAACATTTAGAGAAACTAATTTCACCTAAAAAGAACGCTTCAGTAAATTTGACTATTACAGATGAATATCCCTATGCTCATGCAATTGTTGCAATAGGAGTTAATTAATAATATGAAAGAAAAGCTATCAACATTAGAATGGGTTAAATCAAATGCTTTATCCCTTATTTACGCCTTACTAATAGCTATCATTATAAGATCATTTTTTTTTCAAGCATTTTTTATACCATCTTCATCCATGGAACCATCTCTCTTAGTTGGTGACAGAATTTTTGTATCCAAATTTAGCTATGGCTTTAGTAAGCACTCACTTCCATTTAGTTTTCCTTTAATTAGTGATCGTATTTTATTCAATGAACCTGACAGAGGCGATACAATTGTATTTAAAACACCAGAAAACCTAAGAATAGATTACATAAAAAGATTGGTGGGCTTACCAGGAGATGAGATTCAAATGATTGATGGTGTTTTACATATAAATTCTAAAGCAGTTATTAGAGAAAAAATTCGTGAACAATCAAAAATAGTTAATAATGGAAAAGTTATAACTGCCTCAGTATTTAAAGAAACATTTCCCAATGGAAAATCATTTGAAACATATGACTTTGGCAACACAAGGGCAGACAATACAAAAAAATTTTTAGTTCCTGTAGGCATGTATTTTTTTATGGGGGACAATAGAGACAACTCAAAAGATAGTCGATTTATTGGTCCTGTCCCTAGAGAAAATTTAGTTGGCAAAGCTCAAATCATCTTTTTTGCCACTGAAAATGGCTCTACTATTTTAGAATTTTGGAAGTGGCCATTCGATATTCAATTCAATCGAATATTTAAAATCATTAGATAGTCATGGATAAAGATACTTTACAAAATAAAATTTCTTATTCATTTAAAAATGAAGATATGTTAACTAGAGCACTTACACATAAAAGTACTATGATCAATATTCACAATGAACAGTATGAATTCTTAGGCGATCGTGTGTTAGGCTTAGTCATTTCAGAAAATCTATTGAAAAATCATGGTGATTTACCAGAAGGAAATCTTGATAAAGTGTTTAGCACACTAGTAAATAAAGAAAAATGTGCAGCAGTTGCAAGTTCAATAGACTTAGGTGACTATTTATATCTGGGTCAAACAGAAATAACATCCAATGGAAAAAATAAAGCAAGTATCCTTGCGGATGCATGTGAGGCTTTAATAGCATCTATTTATTTAGATGGTGGCTATCAAGCGGCAAAATCATTTATATTAACATATTGGGACGAAGCATTATCTACAGTTGATTTAAACTTTAAAGATTCTAAATCTTCATTACAAGAATGGAGCTTAAAGAAATATAAAAAACTTCCTGAGTACAGATTATTAGAAGAAGAAGGTCCCGCTCATTCACCAATATTTAAAGTTGCTGTTAATATAGAGGGCTATATATCTGCTACAGCTACAGCAGGCAGTATTAAAGAAGCAGAAAAAAAAGCAGCTATTGTCTTTATTAATTTAAATGGCATTGAGGCTTAATTAACATGAAGAGTGGTATTACTTTACTTCTAGGGGCTACAAACTCAGGTAAATCAACCTTAGTAAATCAAATTGTTGGCAAAAGAGTCTCAATGGTTTCTCGAAAAAAACAATCAACTACATTTAACCAGAAAGCTGTAAAAAATATTTCTGAAGTAGAGTACATTCTACAAGACACTCCAGGAATATATTCTGCAAAAACTAAAATCAGCAACAAGATGACTAATACGGCCTTTTCTTCTATTGATGAAGCGGATTTAATATTAGTTGTAGTAGATTCAGGCTCAACAAAGAACAGCGAAATTAATAAGATAATTAAAACACTAAGTGATGTTCCGCATAGAGCAAAAGTTTTTTTAGTATTAAATAAAATTGACAAAGTAAACAAAGAAACCATTCTTCAAAAAATAAATGATCTTGGGGATATGGATTTATTCGAAGAAATATTTCCAATCTCGGCCCTTACAGGCGAAGGAGTTGAAGAGATGTTAGGTTTTATAAAAAAATACTTACCTGATGCTGAAAAAAAATATTCTAATAAAAAAACCCTATTTATAAAAAAAGATGTTTATTACACGGAGGTAACTAGAGAAAAAGTTTATGATCGAACGCATAAAGAAATTCCTTATGAGTGTAGTGTTACAACAGATAAAATTTCTAACTCAAAAAGTGCAATTACTATTCATCAAACTATCCATGTCCATAGAAAATCGCATAAATATATTTTAGTGGGAAACAAAGGAAGTAATCTCAAAATAATAGGAGAAACCTCTAGAAAAGAAATATCAAAATTTATGAATAAAAAAATCAACCTATTTTTATTTGTAAAATTAACTAGCCCTAATAAGTCATGAGATGGACCAGTGAAGGCTTAGTCTTAAATTTTAAATCTCACAATGAAAAATCCTATATTTTAGAAGTTTTAACTCGTGACTATGGAAAGCATAAAGGCTTAATTAGAGGAGTTCATTCTAAGAATATTAGATCAATAATTGAGCCAGGGAATGAAATTAATGCAAACTGGTCTGGTAGATTGGAAACCCACCTAGGAAGTTTTTCAATTGAAAGCATAAAGCCCTGGTCATCTCTAATCCTAAATCAAAAAGAAAGATTGTGCGCACTGACTGCTGCATGCAGCCTAGTGTCAATCACACTTGCAGAAAAACAGCCAAATGATGCAGTATATCTAGGATTTAAATCACTTATTGAAGTCCTTACTTCAGGCAAAGATGATTGGATTAAAAGCTATATTATTTGGGAATTAAATTTATTAAGGGAAATAGGATATGGGTTAGATTTATCAAAATGTGCAGTAACAAATCAAAAAGATAATCTTGTCTATGTGTCACCTTCAACTGGTTCAGCTGTAACAGAGACTGGGGCAGGAGAATATAAAAATAAATTAATAAAACTCCCTACATTTTTGATTAATAATAACATTGATCCATCAAAAAATGATATTATCGATGGCCTAAATCTAAGTGAATTTTTCTTTAAAAAATGGTTTTTTCAACCAAATAATCTTAATTTCCCTGAATCAAGGAATCGCCTTAAAGGTATGTATATAATTTAAAAATTATGAAAGAAGAAAAGATACAATTTACCCATGCTCTTGAAGAAAGGTATTTAGCTTATGCTTTATCAACTATTACTCATAGAGCACTTCCAGATGTAAGAGATGGCTTAAAACCAGTCCACAGAAGACTGCTTTATGCAATGTCTCAATTAAGGCTTGGTTCAGGAACAGGCTTTAAAAAATCTGCAAGAATAGTAGGTGATGTTATTGGAAAATATCACCCTCATGGTGATCAATCAGTTTATGATGCCTTAGTTAGATTAGCACAAAATTTTTCAACTCGATATTTGCTTATCGATGGCCAAGGCAACTTTGGAAATATTGATGGCGATAATGCTGCAGCCATGCGTTACACGGAAGCAAAACTAACTTCAATATCTGAATTAATGTTGCAAGACATATCTGAAGATACTGTTGATTTTATTAAAACTTATGATGGTACTGAAAGTGAACCTGTAGTTTTACCATGTGCTTTTCCTAGTCTTATCGCAAATGGTTCCTCTGGTATTGCAGTGGGCATGGCAACAAATATACCCCCACATAACATCGGAGAGATTTGCAAGGCTCTAATTAAAATTTTAAAAAATCCAAATAGTACTGTTGCACAGCTAATGACTGTTATTCCTGGACCAGATTTTCCTACAGGCGGTGAAATTATTGATAGCAATACAACAATTAAAGAGGCATATTCAAAAGGTAAGGGTTCTTTAAAATTAAGAGCCAAATGGCAAGAAGAAAGTCTCGGTCGTGGTCAGTATCAGATTGTAATTAGCGAGATACCTTACCAGGTAAATAAATCTAGAATAATAGAAAAAATTTCTGAGCTTATTGATACAAAAAAGATTAATTATCTAGAGACAATCCAAGATGAGTCAGCTGAAGATATTCGCATTGTGTTACTGCCAAAAACTAGAAGCATTAAGTCAACAGTGATTATGGAAGACATTTTTAAATCAACAGATTTAGAAATCAGATTTTCAATAAACATGAATGCTATAGATTCTAAATTTGAGCCAAAACTCTTTAACTTAAAAGAAATTCTCAATTCATTTATTGGCCATAGATATGAAATACTAAAAAGAAGAACCAAATATCGCTTAAGCCAAACAGAAAATAGAATAGAGATTTTAAAAGGATTTTTGACTGTATTTAAAAATCTCGATAAGATTATTAAAATTATTAGAACTGACAGTGATCCAGAAAAAAAACTTATTGCAACCTTCAAATTTACCAAAAGACAAGTAGAGGCAGTTTTAGCAATGAGATTAAGACAACTAAAAAAACTTGAAGAAAAAGAAATTAATCGAGAATACCAAGAATTAGTTGATTATCGTAAAGACTTAAATTTAATTTTAAAATCAAAAGTTAAGCAAACATCAATATTAAACAATGAATTCTCTAATATTTTAGAAAAATATAATAGTAAATCTATTGAAGGCAAAAGAAGAACTGTGATCAATGATAATTATCAAGCAGTTGAATATTCCATAGATGAATTTGACAGCAAGGAGCCAATATCAATTGTCTGCTCTCATAATGGTTGGATAAAATCAATTAAAGGTCATCAAGATGATTATAGTAATATAAAATATAAAGATGGAGATAAGTCTAACTTTGTTATTCAATGCAAAAATAATGATAAGCTGCTTCTTTTTTCTTCACTGGGTAAATTTTACACACTTAGTTGCTCAAAAATAACTACAGGCAGAGGTTTTGGTGAGCCTGTAAGTGTAATGGTAGATAAATCTGATAATGAAGAGGTGGTTGAGTTATTTGTCTATAATGAAAATGAAAACTATTTAATTGCCAGTGCTTCTGGTAGAGGCTTTATTGTAAATACTTCAGATTTAATTGCTTTAACGAGATCAGGAAAAAGAATAATGAATCTAAAATCAGATGATAAAGCTGTTTCTTGCAATAAATCTATAGGAAATTATTTGGGTGTTATTAGTGGAGATAAGAAATCATTAAAATTCTTAACTTACGAAACATCTGAAATACCACAAATGCAAAAAGGAAGAGGCATTACCCTTCAAAAATTTAAAGCTGGAAAAACATACTATGCATTTACCTACGAAAAAAGATCTGGTATTGTTTTTAGTAGCTCTAATAAAAAATCAATTCCCTTTACTAATTTAAAACCATGGCTTGGAAAAAGAGCGCAAGCAGGAAAGATCCAGCCTAAAAACTTACTTAATAGACTATTAGATAAATAAATATTTGTTATAATCAATTATGCAAAATTATCCGAATAGTTACTACTTAGACAGTTTAGAAAGAAATCTCATTCAACATCCATCTCTAGTAGACAGCCATGAATGTGATTTATGTATTATTGGCGGAGGTTTCACAGGCTTATCTACAGCTATTGAGGCATCTAAAAAAGGATTAAAAGTAATTTTACTTGAACAAAATAAAATTGCATGGGGTGCCTCTGGAAGAAATGGTGGTCAAATAGGACCTGATATTTCTAATGGAGTTGAAAGTTTAGAAAAAAAATATGGTTTTGAAGTTGTTAAGAATTTATGGGATATATCCTTAGATGCAGTTAAATTAATTGATCAAAGAATTGATGAATTTAAAATTGAGTGTGATAAAAAAAGTGGTAATTTGTCTGCTGCTACCAGTCAATCAAAAGTAAAAATTTTTGAGAGTGAAATAAATTATTTTCAAAAAAAATTAAATTACTATTCTTCAAAAATACTTAGTAGAGACGAAGTCTCTGAAGCAGTTGGAACAGATAGATATTTTGGAGGTCACCTATATGAAGAGGGCGGTCATTTGCATCCCCTAAAATATGCATTAGGCTTAGCAGATGCAGCATTATCACTTAATGTTGAAATATATGAAAATTCTAAAGTCACTAAGATAAATGAAGAAAAAAATTATGTAGAAGTTTTTACCTCAAATGGATTAGTTAAAGCCAAAAATATTGCACTTTGTTGCAATGCATATTTAGAAGAAATTGATGCGGGTATTAAAAGTAAAATTATGCCAATAATAAATTATATGATTGCCACTAAACCAATAAGTAAAGATCTCCAAAAAACTATTCTTCCTAGTGATTACTGTGTGTGTGATACAAATTTTGATTTAAACTATTATCGACTATCCTCAGATAAACGTATGATTTTTGGCGGTGGGGTTAGCTACTCTCTTAAACATTCTGAAAAACTTGCTAAAAATACTGAACGAAGAATGCTTAAGGTATTTCCTACGCTGTCTAAAGAAAAAGCAGAATACATTTGGGGAGGTTATGTTGGAATTACAGTGAATAGAACTCCTGATATAGGCCAATCAAGTCAAAGAATTTTTTATGCCCATGGATTTTCTGGCCATGGAGTCGCACTTACTGGAATTGCCGGTAAGATAATTGCAAATTCTGTATTTTCGGGAGAAAAAGGTGTTCTTGAAACATTTGAAAAAATTAAACATAGAAATTTTCCTGGTGGAAGATTATTTAGAATGCCTCTTCTTGTTACAATAAGTGCTTTACAAAAAATGACAGATATTTTTAATGCATAAAATACTTTTTATTGGAATGGGCACTATGGGATATCCAATGGCTGGACATCTAAGCAAGACTAATAGTGTCACAGTATATAATAGAACTGTTTCTAAGTCTCAAAGCTGGATTAAAGATTACAATGGGCAACTCATTTCAAAATTATCTGAAATAGAAAGTCCATTTGATTTTGTTGTTTCATGCATTGGCAATGATGATGATTTAATAGATATTACCACCTCTGAAAACGGCTGTTTTAGATTACTTAACAACAATTCGATATTTATTGATCATTCAACAGTGTCTCCTAAATTAGTTAAATCAATCAGCAATGAAGCTTTAAAAGTTGGAATAAAATTTCTTGATGCACCTATTTCTGGTGGTGAGGTTGGAGCAATAAATGGGGCATTAAGTATTATGGTTGGTGGTGATTTAAAAAGTTTTGATGACTCAAAAAAATTACTGCAAGCTTATGGAAAAAAGATTAAATTTATGGGTCATTCTGGTTCTGGTCAGCTAACCAAGATTATTAATCAGATTTGCATTGCTGGCCTAGTTCAAGGTTTATCAGAAGCAGTCTACTTTATGAAAAAAACTGACTTAAGTGTGGATGATGTTTTAGAGGTAATTTCTGGAGGTGCAGCACAGTCATGGCAGCTTGATAATCGTTTAAAAACAATGTCAGAAGATAAGTTTAACTTTGGATTTGCTGTTGATTTAATGAGAAAGGATTTAGGCATTGCTTTTGATCAAGCTAAAGAATTTGGAATTGATTTAGAGGTTACAAAAATAGTTGATAAGTTTTATTTAGAGTTACAAAGGATGGGGCATAATAAACTGGATACCTCAAGCCTGCTTAAAAGATTAACTGATTGAATTAATTTTTTTTGCAATGTCCAAAGCAAAGTAAGTTAAAATAGCATCAGCCCCAGCTCTTTTAAATGATATAAGTTGCTCTAGTACAATCTTTTCTTCATCTATCCAACCGTTTCCTGCGGCAGCCTTTACCATGGCGTACTCACCAGATACTTGATAAGCAAAGGTTGGAATATTAAATTCTTTTTTTAATCTTTGAATGATATCAAGGTAGCTAATTCCGGGTTTAACCATTATAAGGTCCGCACCTTCAGAAATATCTAAAGCAGCTTCTCTTAATGCTTCATCAGAGTTTGCATAATCCATTTGATAAGTTTTTTTATCAGATTTTAGATTACTACCTGATCCAACTGCATCTCTAAAAGGGCCATAAAAACTTGAGGCATACTTTGCTGCATAAGATAGCAGCAGTGTATCTTTGAAATTATTATTCTCTAGTGCGTCTCTTATTAATCCGATACGACCATCCATCATATCAGATGGAGCAATAATATCTGCCTTATGATTTGCAAGAAGAAGAGATTGCTTTACTAAAACTTCATTAGATTCGTCATTTAAAATTTGATTAGAGTCACTTAATAAGCCATCATGGCCATGAGAAGTATATGGATCTAAAGCAACATCACACATTATACCTAGATCTAAAGTTTGATCTTTAATTTTCTTTAAAGCCTTGCAAACTAAATTGTCTTCATTTAAAGCTTCACTTCCATTTTTGTCCTTCTTATTATTTGGTGTATTGGGGAAAAGTGCAATAAGATTTATCTTATTATCTGTTGCTTGATCAGTTACTTCATTTAACCGATCAATTGAATATCTATAAACCCCAGGCATTGAGACAACTTCTTCTTTAATATTATTGCCATCACAGATAAATATTGGCCAGATTAGATCATTAACTGATAATGAGTTTTCACTAACTAGATTTCTAATCCATTGAGATTGCCTATTTCTTCTTAGGCGACTAGCTGGAAAATTTTGTAAATACTTATTCATCATTTCTTTTTTGGTAATATAATAAATGCGCTAGTTGTGTCTATATATTCTTTGTAACCTTCTTTAGTGTGTTTAATTTGAGTTTCTAGCATAGATACACCAGAAACTTTTAATAAAAAATATGTCATAACAATTGGTGAGACTAATACTATTAATTCAAAAGTAAGACTTAAAGAGTAAATTGATATTCCCCACCAAAATAGGCTATTACCAAAATAATTCGGATGTCTTGAGTAATTCCATAGACCCAAACTCATAACCTTACCATTATTTATAGTATCTTTTTTAAAGGCTTTTAATTGCTTATCGGATAAAGCTTCAATAATTATACCAGCTAAAGCCATGATTGCGCTTAGCCAAGATATAATATTCAATTCTAATTCAATCGCAGAGAGAACGCTTTGCAGCGGAAGTGATATAATCGCAATTAAAATAGCTTGGATTAAATAATTAATAAAAAATAATCCTACGTTGCCATACTTAGACCTCATCTTTGAATATCTGGCATCTTCTGGATGCCCCATATTTCTTATATATAAATATGATCCAAGTCTTATTGCCCATATGCCAACTATAGTAATTAGTATTAAATGAGGAAAAGATAAATTTTTATTTATCAATAAAAGAGTTAAACAACTTAAAAGGAATGATGGCCCCCAATAGATATCAATTATATCTGCTTTTTTAATGACTAGAGATATGCCAAATAAAATTGATACAACTAATAGATTTATTAAAAAAATAATTATAAGGTTTTCAATCATAATACGATATATTTCTTTATGGCCTTTAATTATTTAAATTCAAATTTTGCTGCATTTGCACATCGAGGTGGCGCATATGACTACGTAGAAAATACATTGGAAGCCTTCGAACAGTCAATCAATTTAGGTTTTAAATACATTGAAATTGATGTTCAGGCTACAAAAGATAATAAATTAGTCATTTTTCATGATCCAGATTTAAAACGTATGTTAAATATGGAAATTGATATTTCATCTATAAACTATGATGAATTAAGCAATTATAAGATAAATGAAGTTCATAAAATCCCAACTTTTTTAGAAACAGTTTCCTCATGGCCAAACATAAATTTCAATATTGATCCAAAATCCAATAAAGCTGCTGAATTACTAATTGATGAATTAAAAACCTTAGATCGATTAGATAGATTTTGTATCGGCTCCTTTGATACAAAAAGGCTTAATAAAATTAGAAGTGCCTTCAATAACAAGCTTTGTACCAGCATGAGTACAAATGAAGTTATTAATTTTTATTTATTAAGATTTATAGGGATAAACAGCATTAAGATTCCCTGTTTGCAACTACCTTACTACAAAAGTGGATTCAAGGTCATTACTGCTAAGCTGATAAACGATGCCCATAAATTTAATAAAAAAGTACACGCTTGGACTATTGATGATCCAAAGCAAATTAATGAACTGCTTGATATGGGTATAGATGGAATAATGACAGATAGACCAAATCTTTTAAAATTGGAATTGGCTAAAAGAGGAATAAATATTTAAGTTAAGTTTAGACATCTAAGTATTTTGAGTTACAATATTTAGTATTGAAATATCATTCTATTAACTTATATGGTAATAAATATGAAAATTGCAGTTGGATCTGACCATGCTGGCTTTGAACTTAAACAAGCTATTCTTGAGCACCTTTCTGCCAATAACATAAACTTTATTGACTGTGGGACAAATAGCACTGAGTCAGTTGACTATCCTGATTTTGCAAAAATTGTTGCAGAATCAATAAATGAAAAAGATATTATGATGGGAATATTAGTTTGTGGAAGTGGACAAGGAATGGCAATGACAGCTAATCGTTATAAACATATACGAGCAGCTTTGTGCTTTAACCAAGAAACTGTGAAAATTACAAGACAACATAATGATGCAAACTTATTATGCTTAGGATCTCGGTTTATTAAAAAGTTAGAAGCCTTAAGTTGTGTAGATACTTTTCTATCTACAGATTTTGAAGGTGACAGACATTTAAAAAGAATTAATAAAATTTAGGAGCTATGCATTATGAGTTTTTTTAGAAGCAGTTTAAGTGAAACAGATAAAGATATAGCAAATACAATTGATGATGAGCTAAATAGACAACGGAATCAAATTGAACTAATTGCTTCAGAAAATATTGTTTCAAAAGCAGTACTTGAAGCCCAAGGGTCAATTCACACAAACAAGTATGCAGAAGGCTACCCTGGATCTAGATACTATGGTGGTTGTGAATATGTTGATATGGCTGAAGAGCTTGCCATTAGTAGAGTTAAAGAACTATATAAATGTAGCTATGCAAATGTGCAGCCACATTCTGGTGCCCAAGCAAATGGTGCTGTTTTTCTTGCGCTACTTCAACCAAATGACACAATTCTTGGAATGAGTCTAGATGCGGGTGGACACTTAACTCATGGCGCAGCACCCTCGCAGTCTGGAAAATGGTTTAATGCAGTTCAATATGGCGTTAATGAAAATGGTTTAATTGATTATGAGCAAGTTGAAGAGTTGGCAAAAAAACATAATCCCAAATTAATCATTGCTGGTGGTAGTGCTTATTCAAGAAAAATAGACTTTAAAAAATTTAGAGAAGTAGCTGACTTAGTCGGGGCTTATTTAATGGTTGATATGGCTCATTATTCGGGATTAATTGCTGCAGGAGAGTACCCAAATCCAATAGAGTTTGCTGATGTTGTTACATCAACTACTCATAAGACTATTCGAGGGCCAAGAGGAGGCATGATTTTATCCAATAATAATGATTTAGGAAAAAAATTTAATTCTGCTGTTTTCCCAGGTCTACAAGGTGGGCCATTAATGCACGTTATAGCAGCTAAAGCAGTAGCCTTTGGTGAAGCATTAAAACCTGAATTCAAAACTTATATTAAAGCTGTAATTTCCAATGCTCAGATATTAGGAGAAACTTTAATTAAACATGGATTTAATTTAGCTTCAGGGGGAACCGACACTCATTTACTTTTGGTAGATTTGACTCCAAAAAATTTAACAGGAAATGTTGCCTCAACAAGCTTAGAGAGAGCAAATATTACATGTAATAAAAATAGCATTCCTTTTGATCCAAAGCCTCCTAAAGTTACCTCTGGCATTAGAATTGGAACACCTGCGGCAACAACCAGAGGTTTCAATAATGATGATTTTATTAAAGTTGGAAATTTAATTGCTGAAACCCTAGAGGGTCTACAAAAAAATTCAGATGATAATAGTAAAGCAGAAGAAAGTGTGAAAGCTCAAGTAAAAGAACTTTGTGACAAATATCCAATCTACAATTAAGAAAGAAATATTATGAAATGTCCATTTTGCGGTAATGAAGATACTCAAGTAAAAGATTCTAGGTCAACAGAAGACAATTCTGCAATCAGAAGAAGAAGATTTTGCCTAGACTGTGGTGCGCGCTTTACAACTTTTGAAAGAATTCAATTAAGAGAACTTACTGTAGTTAAGAAAAATGGAAAAAAAGTTCCCTTTACTAGAGATAAGCTAGAAAGATCTATTCAAATTGCCTTAAGAAAAAGACCTGTAGATCCTGATAGAGTTGATAGAATGATTAGCGGCGTCGTAAGAAGAATAGAAAGTTTAGGGGAAACAGATATTGCATCAGAAGTTGTTGGTGAGATTGTTATGGAAGGACTGCAAGGCTTAGATTCTGTAGCGTATGTAAGGTTTGCCTCTGTCTACAAAAATTTTAGAGAAGCTAAAGATTTCGAAGAATTTATTGGTGTAATTAGTGATAATAAGGAGTAGAAAATAACTCTGTCTACACAGAATTTTTTTATGGAACTTGCTTACAGAATGGCGAGTAGAGCAGTTGGAACCACAGCTTCAAATCCACCTGTAGGCTGTATCATCGTTAAAAATAATAAAATTATTTCAAGAGGGTGGACACAGCCATTGGGAAGGCCACATGCTGAAATTCATGCCTTGAATGGTGTTAAAGATAAGTCCTTATTAAAAGGCGCTGAGTTGTTTTGTACTCTTGAGCCTTGTAGTCATTTTGGCAAGACAAACCCTTGTGTTGATAGCATTATCAATGCTGGCATTCGCACAGTTTACATTGGAGATATTGATAAAAACCCATTAGTTAATGGCAAAGGCATTGAAAAACTTAAACTTAATAAGGTAAAAGTTTTATTAAATAAGGAACATAAAGGAGTAAGTGATTTAAATAAAATTTTTTTCAATTCTAAAATAAATAATAAACCAAATATTACAATTAAGATTGCTTCTACTTTGGATTCTAAAATTGCCACTTTAAGCAGTAAAAGTAAATGGATTACAAATGAGCTCTCTAGGAGTCATGGCCATTATTTAAGATTTAAATCTGATTCACTGCTTGTAGGTAAAAATACTATTATAATTGATAACCCTGACCTTCATTGTCGGTTAGCTGGATTAAGTCCATTTTCCCCAGATATATTTATCTTAGATTCAAATTTAGAAATCCCACTTAACAAAAAAATTTTTAAGCCTACAAAAAGAAACGTATATATTTTTTATAATAAAAACATTGAGAAAAATAAGTTAAAAAAATATAATAAAAATAAAATAATTTTAATTCCAGTCAATTATATAAATAAATCTTTAGATTTAAATGACGTAGCAATCAAAATGTGTGAACTTGGAGCACAAAGAGTTTTAGTCGAAGGCGGTGCTGAGCTTATTACCCAATTAATTGATAAAAAATTAGTAGATAAGCTTTATTGGTTTAGAGCTAGTAAAATAATTGGAAAAGAAGGCTTAAATGCTGTATCTAATTTAAATATTTCAAAAATGAGTTCAATAAAAGAATTAAGCTTAGTAAGCAATATGCAAATTCAATCTGATACTCTTGAAATTTATAAAAGAAAGTAAAATATGTTTTCAGGTATAGTAGAACAAGTTGGAAAAGTTGTTAAAATAGAAGATAAGGGTGATCAGTGTATTACTATTCAAACAAGTTTTTTAAAAAAAGATCTAAAAGATGGCAGTTCTATCTGTTGTAATGGTATTTGTCTAACAGTACATACAATTAAAAAGACTGGTAAATTTTTATATTTAAGTTTTGATGTTTCAAATGAAACAATTGAGTGCACTAACTTTTCAAGTTTAAAGGTAGGTTCAAAAATTAATCTTGAAAAATCACTAAAAGTCGGCGATGAAATTAGTGGGCATTTTGTCTTTGGGCATGTTGACACTAAAGTAAAATTAAAATCCATAAGAAAAGTCGGTAAATCCTACATAATAGAATTTTCTCTTCCAAATAAAATTAAGAAATTTCTAACCAAAAAAGGGTCTATTTCTATTAATGGAATATCATTAACTGTCAATAAGGTTACAAAAGACAGTTTTTATGTAAATATCGTTGATTACACTTGGAATCATACAAATTTTAAAGATATTAAGATTAGAGACATAGTTAATATTGAAGTTGATATGTTAGCAAGATATGTTACGAGTTCAAAAAATTAATTATATATATTTATGGTAGATAATATTACTTCATCAATAGAAGAAATTATTGAAGATTTAAAAAATGGTAAAATGGTTATCATGGTCGACGATGAAGATCGTGAAAATGAAGGTGACCTAATTATACCTGCAGCAAAAGCTGATGCAGATGCAGTTAACTTTATGGCAACACATGGCAGAGGTTTAATCTGTTTAACCTTAACAGCAGATAGAGTTAAAAAATTAAATTTGCCTCTTATGGCTCAGAATAATCAACACAGAGATGCAACTGCATTCACTATTTCAATAGAATCAGTTGAAGGTGTTACTACTGGAATTTCAGCTCAAGATAGAGCTACTACGATAGCATCTGCAATAGATCCTTCAAAAGGACAAAATGATATTACCAGCCCAGGCCATGTCTTTCCATTGGTCGCTAGAGATGGTGGAGTTCTTGTTAGAGCTGGACATACAGAAGCATCAGTAGACTTGGCAAGATTAGCAGGTTTTGAGCCGGCAGGGACAATCTGTGAAATTATGAATGACGATGGAACAATGGCAAGGATTCCAGATCTTGTGAGTTTTAGTAAAAAACATAATATAAAAATTGGAAAAATAGTTGATTTAATTACCTATCGAAGAAGAAATGATACTTTTATAAACAAAGCACTTGATGAAAAAATAGTTCTTAAGGATGGCAAAGAGTTTGATGTTAAAGTGTTTGATAATTCTTTTGATCAAACTGAGCAAATTGTACTTTCTAAAGGTAATATAGGAGACGGCAAGCCAGTAATAGTTAGAGTTCATGTTATAAGTTATTTTGATGATTTAATTGGTGAGTATGGCAGTGGAAATGAATCTCTCAAACAAACTATTGACATAATAAATAAAGAACAACGAGGAATATTAATCTTAGTAAGAGATAGTGGTACCTCAGTGATAAATAATTATCTTTCTTCAAAGTCATCAATATCAAAATCAGTAAAAGATATTGAAAATGATAAGCAAAGTGAACTTAGAGTATTTGGCATGGGTGCCCAGATCTTATATGAGCTTGGTGTAAAAGAGATGATCTTATTAACAAATACTGATTGGAAGTTTGTTGGTCTTGATGCTTATGGAATCAATATTATTGAAACAAAGTTTTTAAAAGACTTGGCTTAAAAAATAAATGTCAAAAAATAAATACAAAGTATTAATAGTTGCTTCTGGTTTTTATAAAGACATAACAACTGCAATGATTAAATCTGCAGAATTTCAACTTAAAAAGCATGATTGTTCTTATAAGATTTATCGAGTGCAAGGTGCTTTAGAAATTCCAACATTGATTGCTATAAAATTAAAGAAAGAAAAGTATGACGGAGCAATTGCACTTGGGTGTATTATCAAAGGTCAAACCAGTCACAATGAAGTAATTGCTAGCACCATAACAAATTCTCTATTAAATATATCAACAGATAATTTAAAGCCAGTTGGTAACGCAGTTTTAAGTTGCAATAATTTGAAACAGGCAATTGCCAGAACCAAAGGTTCAAAAAATAGAGCTGCAGAAGCTGTGGACGCAATAATCTCAGTATTAGGAAATATATAAAAATTTAATTTTTATAAAACTTATGTCAGACCCAAAATCTTTACAAAGACTACTTGCTGTTCAGGCGTTGTATCAAATTTCTATTAATGAATTAAGCAATGAAAATTCTATTAAATCTATCCTAGAAGATGCAATGCATCAGCCGGGACTTGAGGAATTAAAGAAAAAACCTAATTTTAATTATGCAGAAAAAATTATTAATGGCTACTTAGAAAATGTCAGCCAAATTGATCTTTTAATACGAACAAGTCTAACTAGCACAAGAAGTTTCGATAAGTTAGATAACTTAATTCATGCAATATTGCAGATGGCTGTATATGAAATTAAGTTTGGACCAATGGTGCCAAAAAAAATTATTATCAATGAATACTTAAATATTTGTCACATTTTTTTTACTGGAAAAGAATCAAAACTAGTTAATGGGGTTCTTGACAGCCTATAAAGCCATTCTTGGTTAATTTTAAACTAATTAAGCTATGTTTTTTAATAAAAAAAAACATTGCTTATCTGGCATTTTTTTGGCATGTTCAGCTAAATTTTAGCAACTCTGGGAGTAAAAAGTATAATGATTATTAATCTTGTAATTTTAAGTGGAATTCTATCTTTAGTTTATGGTTATTGGGCAGGTAGCTCAGTTTTAAAAAGCAATGCAGGCAACGAGAAGATGCAAGAAATATCTCTTGCAATTCAAGAAGGCGCACAGGCTTACTTAAATCGACAGTACACAACCATCGCTATAGTTGGTGCAGTGATTTGTGTTTTAATGTTTTTATTCTTCAGAGATTATTGGGTTGTTGGTGGTTATTTAATAGGTGCCATTTTATCTGGTGCTGCTGGATATATAGGAATGTTGATTTCAGTAAGAGCAAACGTTAGAACAGCCCAAGCAGCCTCAGAAAGTTTAGCTAAAGGACTTAATGTTGCATTTAAAGCTGGTGCAGTAACAGGAATGCTTGTTGCTGGTTTAGCCTTGCTATCCATTACAGTTTATTACTATTTCCTAGATATGTATGCAGTTAGTCCTGAGGTTATGAAGCATTCACTTATTGCATTAGGTTTTGGTGCTTCATTAATTTCTATTTTTGCTAGATTAGGTGGTGGAATTTTTACTAAAGGCGCTGATGTTGGTGCTGACTTAGTTGGTAAAATCGAAGCTGGAATTCCTGAGGATGACCCAAGAAACCCCGCAGTTATTGCGGATAATGTTGGAGATAATGTAGGTGATTGTGCTGGAATGGCAGCAGATCTATTTGAAACTTACGCAGTAACAATTGTTGCCACAATGGTTCTATCAACAATATTTTTTGTAGGCAATACTGAGATGCTAATTTATCCTCTTGCAATCGGCGGTAGTTGTTTAATAGCTTCTATTGTTGGAACTTTCTTTGTAAGGCTAGGTAAATCAAATAATATCATGGGTGCTTTGTACAAAGGCTTTATAGCTTCTGCATTGTTTTCTTTAGTAATTATGTATCCAGTTACTAATTACGTTATTGGTTTTGATACTTCTTTTACTCCAAATGGAAGTGATATAACTTTTACAGGCCAGTCATTATATTACTGTGCAATCGTTGGCCTTATAATTACCGGGCTATTAATTTGGATTACAGAATATTATACAGGAACTAATTACAGACCTGTTCAGAGTATAGCAAAAGCATCTACAACTGGACATGGAACTAATGTCATTCAAGGACTTGCAGTTTCAATGGAAGCAACTGCAATACCTGCATTAATAATTGTTGTTGGAATTATAGTTACATACAAATTAGCAGGACTATTTGGAATTGCTATTTCAGTCACATCAATGCTTTCATTAGCAGGAATGGTTGTTGCACTTGATGCTTATGGACCCGTTACAGACAATGCGGGTGGTATCGCTGAAATGGCTAACTTAGATGAAAAGGTTAGAAAGACTACTGATGCCTTAGATGCTGTAGGGAATACAACTAAAGCAGTTACAAAAGGCTATGCTATCGGTTCAGCTGGATTAGGAGCATTAGTTCTCTTCGCAGCTTATACAGAAGACCTTAAGTTAATTGAAACTATTCAACCAAACTTCTCATTAGAGAATCCTTATGTTGTTATTGGATTATTAGTTGGTGGTTTATTGCCTTACCTATTTGCCTCTATGGGCATGATGGCTGTTGGTAGAGCTGGCGGAGCTGTTGTTGAAGAGGTTCGGACGCAATTTGCTGAAAACCCAGGAATTATGACAGGCGAGACAAAACCTGATTACGCAAAATCTGTTGACCTCTTAACAAAAGCTGCAATTAAAGAGATGATAGTACCTTCTATTTTACCAGTGTTATCGCCTATAGTTTTATTCTATTTGGTATCTTTAGTGGCTGATCAAAATGCTGCAGCATCTGCTTTAGGCGCTATGTTACTAGGAGTTATTGTTACAGGAATGTTCCTTGCAATTTCAATGACTGCTGGCGGTGGTGCTTGGGATAACGCAAAAAAATATGTTGAGGATGGTAACTTTGGTGGCAAAGGATCTGAAGCGCACAAAGCAGCGATTACAGGCGATACTGTTGGTGATCCTTATAAAGATACAGCTGGTCCAGCAATCAATCCAATGATTAAAATTACAAATATTGTTGCATTGTTATTACTAGCATTTTTAAGCCAACATTAATTAGATTACAAACCACGCGTGAACGCGTCATAGATTTGATCTAATAAGGTGTATTTACCAGAATCATCATGCGTATAGCTTTTGTCTATGAGTATATCTATAGAGCCATCTTTATCATAAAAAGTTTGAGAAGTTAGAACATCATTTTCATCAAATTTAAAAGCAAATATAACTTGTTCACCAAGATCATCTTTTGAAAAAACATTCTTTTGTTTTGTATTTGAAATATATAGCCATGTATTATCAATATCTTCGATTTTAACTGAAGGTGTTCCGTATGATAACAGGACATCACCTTTTGTTGACTTGCCAATTTCTTGAGGTTCCTTGTTTACAATATCTGCAACTTGAAACCCATGACCTTGAATTATAGGGGAGCAACTAATCAAAAATAATGATATACTTACTATTATAACTGCTAGTTTCATAAAGGGAATACATGTCCAATTCATACAATAAAAATTTAATAGAAAATATTTATACGAATATAGTCAAAACCTCCAGAAATAAGTGTTTTTTTTTAGAATATGAAGTTGAAGATACAGTTGAAGGTCGATTTGATGTTATAATACTCCATTCTTTTATTATTTTTCATTTTTTTGTTGAGATGGGTGAAAAAAAATCAGACCTTGCCCAAGGACTCTTTGACCATATGTTTTTAGATTTTGATAATAATTTAAGAGAAATGGGATTTGGCGACATTGCAGTTAATAAAAGAATGAAGCATTTTATTAGAGCATTCTATGGAAGAATATCTAATTATAGTATGGGTATAGAAGATTATAATAATAATGATAACAAGCTAATCAGAGAATCAATATTTAATAATGTATATAAAGGCAAAATTAAAAACGATAAATATATTGATTTTTGGGAAAAATACTTAATTGATAATATTAATTTTTTTAAAGATAATACATTAAAAGTAAATACTGCTAACTTATTTCAATTTAAAAAATAAAATTTATGATAGAAAAAAATGAAATAGTTAGTATAGCAGTTGACACTCTTGGAAGTGAAACTTCATTATATAACATAATTAAGGGACTAAATATTTCTTTTTTAAGAAATGAAAACTATCACTTTAATTTGTTTGGTAAAAAAACTGATATAACTAATGAGTTAAAAAAATATAAAGCCTTAGCAGACAACGTTAAAATTTTTGATTGTATTGAATCAGTGGAGATGACTGACAAGCCTAGCGAAGTGATGAAGTCGAAAAAAGATTCGAGTATGTTTAGATCTATCGATTCAGTCAAGATTGGCAAATCTGATGCGGTCCTTTCTTGTGGCAACACTGGAGTATTGATGGCTTTAGCGCTCTTTAACTTAAAAACACTAACTAGCATTAAAAGACCTGCAATAGCCTCGATTTGGCCTAATATAAAAAGTGAATCAATCGTGCTAGATCTTGGGGCTAATATTAAATCAGATTATCAGTATTTAATCGATAATGCTATCTTAGGGGCAAGCCTTGCATCTATATTGCTAAAAATTAAAGACCCATCTGTAGGTCTTCTTAATGTAGGCAAAGAAGATACGAAAGGTAATGAGATTTTACAAAAAGCATCCTCTGACCTCATTGAGTTGGATAAAAAAGGTCACTTAAATTATTTTGGCTTTGTAGAAGGTAGCGACATATCCTTAGGTATAACTAATGTTGTGGTAACAGATGGATTTACGGGTAATATTGCACTGAAAACTGCAGAAGGAACTGCAAGGATGATTCAAAATTTCCTTAAAAGCGCACTCAGCAGCTCTTTTTTTTCGAAAATAGGTTCCTTTTTTGCATCCCTTGCTTTGAAATCATTAAAAGACAAATTAGATCCCAGGATACATAATTGTGGAATCTTTGTTGGATTAAATGCTCCAGTGATTAAATGCCATGGTGCATCAGATTATGTAGGAATAGCCTATGCTGCAGACTTAATGTATTTGTTAATTAGTAGCAATGTAAATGAAAAAATTAGAGAAAATTTAGAAAAATATTAATAGTAATATCAAAAAAACAACAAGGGTGTTTATTTGTTAAATAAGGTAAATAAAGTGTTGTTATTAAATAATTTATTAAATATAATTTTTATATATATGGAAAAAAACTCAACCACAAGATCATCTCTAAGTGAAGCTGTGTATAAAAATGTTGGCTTATCTAGAAATGAATCTTCTGCATTAGTTGACTCAGTTTTTAATGAAATTTCTAAGAGTTTAATTAATGGTGGAGATGTTAAAATATCCTCTTTTGGTACTTTTATCGTAAAAAGTAAAAATGAAAGAATCGGTAGAAATCCAAAGACAGGTGAGGAGGTGCCAATCAGTGCAAGACAGGTTGTAACATTTAGACCTTCTAACGTGTTAAAATCAGAAGTAGCCGAATTATCAAATTCTAATAATTTAAATAGTGAGAATAATTAATATAATATATGGCGATTAAATCACCAGAGGCATTTAGGACAATTAGTGAGGTTTCAAAGGACTTATCATTACCCCAGCATGTCTTAAGATTCTGGGAAACTAAATTTTCACAAATTAAACCAATAAAAAGAGGTGGTGGAAGAAGATACTATAGGCCGGAAGATGTTGATTTATTGAAAGGGATAAAAAATCTACTTTATAGTGATGGTTATACTATTAGAGGGGTACAGAAAGTTATAAAGGAAAATGGGTCAAAAAATATACTTTTTAGTAATACTAAAGCAAATATGAAGATTGAACAAAAATCCTTTACAGGCAATGAAAATAACTATAATCCTGAGCCTGAAGTTCTTTCTAGGGCAGCAGAATCATTAAGTGACAACAAAAGAAAAAAGCTTATGGATGTTATGCAAAATCTTGTTGAGCTTCAAAATAAAATAAGTTCAAAGTAAAGTAATCAAATGGCTAAGAAATCAACTATAAAAATAAGGTTAGTACCAGAAGAGAAGACGGATAGTAAATTCTATTACTATGCAAAAAAGCCTACTGGTGGTGAAAAATCTAAAGAAAAGCTAAGAATGAAGAAGTACAATCCCGCCACTATGAAGCATGAGTGGTTTGTTGAAAAGAAACTCCCTCCACATAGTAAGTAAATTCTAATTATTTTCTTTTTTTGAATTCTTTATTTTCATGCTCAATATAGCACTCGATCATTGATTTCCAAATTAATCGAAGCAACTTCTTGTTAACGTCATATTGTGCTGATTTTTTTTCAATCTTATCTAATATCTGCTTTATTCTTTTAGGGTCTCTTATCTGAGATTTTAATGATTTCAACTCCAAGGCATTGTTCACTAATTGAGATCTTTTAATCATTAATGGAAAGATCTTATTGTCAATTGCGTCAATTGCATTCCTTACATCTTTTAGATTATTAATTTTTTTTTTCATTTTATTTTTTAAATGGTTTTAATATGTACATAGATGGAAAAACCCATAAATTACCTAATATAAAATACACTATTAACTCTAATATCCAATTATTAAAAATCCAAGTATCATTGAATTTTTGTAAAAAAGTCATAATTACTAAAATATATATTAATGTAAGAACTAGAAATACAATAATACTTAGCATTTTTTTTAACTTAATCATAAAATGATACTTAAAGATGATATCAAATAAAATCAACCTATTTTCCATATGGCTCATAGCGTTAATGATATGTGTTTCATTAATTATATTAATTGGTGGGTATACTAGAATATCTGATTCAGGCCTTTCGATAACTGAATGGAAACCCATATCAGGGGTGCTTTTTCCAATAACTCAAGTTGCATGGTTAGAAGAATTTGCAAAATATAAGTTAATTGATGAATTCAAGTTAATAAATAATACAATGACCTTAAATGAGTTTAAGCATATTTATTTTTGGGAATGGTTTCATAGATTTTTTGCCAGATTTATAGGCCTTGTTTTTATTATTCCATTGTTTTTTTTATTGATGAAAAATAAGGTCGTAAGACTAGATTTGCCCTACATTGTTAGTATAGGTTTTCTTGGAATGCTTCAGGCAATAATTGGCTGGTACATGGTTAAAAGTGGTTTAGTTGATCGCGTTGATGTTAGTCAGTACAGATTGAGTTTTCATTTAATAACAGCATTTCTAATATTGGGTTTAACACTTACATTTTATGTAAAGAAAAAAACATTAGAGAGTAGTATTTTTATATCAAAAGAAGAAAAAAATGAGTCAAAATACTTTTTAATACTTCTTGTGCTAATATTTATACAAATATTTTATGGAGCGTATGTTTCGGGAACAGATTCAGGACTTCTTTATAATACTTGGCCAAATTATAACAGTAATTTAATTCCTTCTAATATTTTTTCTGAAAACCCCTTAATCTCTAACTTTTTTGAAAATGGAGATTTTATAATTTTCTTTCACAGGACCTTTGCAGCATTAATTTCTTTGGTAATCTTGTTGATAAATTATAGAGTTTTTAATAATTTTTTTCTGAAAAACTATAGAAGAACAGTAGTAATAATTAATATTTTATTCTTAATTCAGATGTGTCTTGGCATATTAATGACTTATCAAAATATACCTTGGCACTTAGCTTTATTACATCAAGGTAACTCAATTTTAATTTATGCTATGCTAGTTTACACCTGTTCAGTTGCTGTATTTGCCCAGGCAAAGTCAGATTAAAACTTTGCCTGGATAATATCTTTAAGCAGCATCAAGTGCATTAGATATATCTGCTATAATATCATCTACATGTTCAAGGCCGATTGAAAGCCTTACATAGCTTGGGCTAACTCCCGCAGCTTTCATATCAGTATCAGATAGCTGTGAGTGTGTAGTTGAGGCGGGGTGTATAGCTAAACTTCTTGAATCACCGATATTGGCAACGTGATAAAGCATATTTAAATTCTCAATGAATTTTTGTCCACCTTGTTTGCCTGACTTTAATTCAAAACCAAGCAGAGCTCCAAAACCTCCCTTAAGATATTTTTTTGATCTTTCAGCTGCAATCCCTTCTTCTTTTCCGGCAAAGATAACTTTTGTTACCTTATTGTGACCGGATAAAAAATCTGCAACTTTCGAAGCATTATCACAATGTCTTTCCATACGAAGGCTTAATGTTTCAAGCCCTTGAATAATTTGAAAGGCATTAAATGGAGAAAGGGCAGAACCAAGATCTCTTAATAGAACAACTCTTGCTCTAATAATATATGCAATAGGACCTAAAGGTTTTGTTGCTTCTGTCCACACTGCGCCGTGATAACTTTGATCAGGTTCATTTAAAGTCGGAATTCTTTTAGGATCTTTAGCCCAATCAAATTTTCCACTATCAACAATAATTCCACC
>TARA_B110000285_G_scaffold71231_1_pt1 | contig 30424 bp, 9 predicted proteins | sample TARA_B110000285 | Tara Oceans TARA_B110000285 (sample SAMEA4397756) | marine metagenome | biome: Polar Biome; feature: [SRF] surface water layer (ENVO:00010504); material: water (ENVO:00002006), including particulate matter (ENVO:01000060) such as... | depth 5 m
TAATATGTTGTGTTATACTGCCAATAGGCTGGTTGTTGTTGGTCGTAGATGCCGGGCAGAGTAAAGTCTTCTTCTGATCTTCTTTGGTCATCGTAAGTTTCGATTATGTATATATCCTGCCCAATATTCTTCACATCAAATATTATTACTTCTTTTTCAACGATGCCTTGATATTGTATACTAACTCCAAATGGCACTACCGCATCATTTCTAACTAAGGCCTCTTGGTCATATGAGTTTTCTGGTGTTGCACTTACATGAACACTATCACCATTATTTCCCATATCCAATGGAAAAGATGACATCTGGTATGTTGATGTGAATTCTCCATTTGCAATCAATGCATTAAATACATCGATATAAACTGTTTGCCACTGAGCACCATAAGAATACCCAAGTTCCATTGTTACTGGAGAATTTACATCCCAAAAAGTTAAATTTAAAACAACTATATCGTTTGGGTAAACATCCGCAGAATATGTGGATGTTCCACCATTGACTGAAAACGTTCCTTGCGTACTTTTTGTTGAAATGGTAAATGGTACTTCTGGCAATTGTCCAACTGTCAATGGTGGAGATTCAACAATAGAATTGTAAAAAACAGTTGCAGTCGCACCATTTGTGTGAGTGATAGTTTCACCACCACGAAATAATTCGTAGTTTCTTGAAGAAAAATATAATATGGAATTGGTGCTGGAGGACGTATCTATGTCGCCTACTGCTTTGGACTGAGACCCAGTGACTCTGCCAGTCGCAGTTATATCACCAGATACATTTCCTATGTGGTGATATTTTACATGAATATCATTTTCTGTGGCCGTAGTTCGCCCGTAGATGTAATCGGGAAATATGAATAATTCAGAAATTGAGTAGGACATGCAGACTTCCAAACAAAGGTTATACCCCTATTTATAAGTCTGCATGTCAATCATCAAACTCAAATATTACAGTACGTTAAAGTCTGAATATTGCGGTCTGATACTTCCACCGCGAACATGCAAGAACATTCTCATACCATTACCATATGGTTGTGTTGATGCAAGACCCATATAGGTTCTACCATGAGAAGTAGAAGCCGCATCAGTCCCAGTACTCCAATCGTATGTATCTCTGAAGTCGAGAACATCTAAATTGGAGGAAATACCACCATTAGAGGTACTCGGCGTTCCAGAAGAAATTCCTACTCCACTGACAGTACCGTTATCCAAGTCATACTTTGTAGTGATAGAACTATATCCACCCAAAGCACTTGAAGACGCACCAGAGAAACACATCATATCCAATTCACTATTAGGATATACATATCTCTGTGTAGACAGGGGGCCAGGGAAGTTGAAGATAAATGTCTTGTCTGGCGTAATCGAAATTTGTTCATTAGGATTAAACAGGGCAGGACTGTCTGTCTGTGAAGTAATTGCAGAAACGTGAACATCCCAAGGTTTATAAACATCTGCCTCGCGCACACAGAATCTGTAGATTGGTTTCTGTCTAGACAATTCTTCAATACTAGTTGCTAATGGCATTTCTCTATCTGTTGGAAGTTTAATCAAGAATGACCTTGTTCCACCATCAGACCTACTGGTGTCGTAGTTTTCATATGAGAATCTAAATTGAGCACCATTCGCACCACCACCATTTAAGTATATTTTATCTTGGGGAATGGAATATACATAAACACCTTGTCTCGCAGTGTTTGTAAATACTACTGTACCCAAATTATCAATAGTGTACTCTTCTGGGAACAATGCAGAATCCAACTCACCACCAAGATACACATCAAGTTTATTCAGACTTTGCATTGGTTTTGCAGTTTGACCTTTATGAGAAGGAATTACATCCGAAACAGAACCGTATACGTTTTTATAGATACCATTGAAACCGGCACCATCCCACACATAATCCATAGTTATAGAAGTATTCATTGGATTTATAGGAACATTAATAGTGATATTATCATCTACCGCAGGCGCTGTTACAAATGTAACTGTCTTGGTACTGACGTTGATTGAGTAATCATTAGCACCAACACCAACATTCACGACAGAACCATTCTTTAATACAACTGGAGGATATCCTTTACCATCCGCACCCCAAGGAGTTAAATCGCCACTTGCAAAAGTCGCTGGCATTGTGTTTTCCCAGACTTCTTGGTCAAATACAAACGCAGTTTGAGTTGCATCTCCAGAAAACAGTTTGGTTATCTGTAAATTTTGCACTTGGGCACTCGGCATAGGAGATATCCATTCAAATAAATGATAAGCTCCTTGAGCTCTGATAATATAGTCGATGTTTTCTATAAGATTGATGGCAGACCAACCAATAACATTCCCAGTAATTGGCGCAACACCAACTTGATATGGTGCAAGACCCGATTCAACTGGCCCCAATCTCTCTTCTTTTGATTTATTCAACATAGGTAACATTTTTCCAATCCAGTAATTTGAATTGGGGTTACTTACTGAGTTGTCGCCAGGAAATTCATCATATGGGTAGAAAGGTTGTTCTGGTCTAGATGCATCGAATCTAGTATTTGACGCTGGGATAGAAGTAGGTATTATTGGTGCTGCACCAGCAGTACCAAATCCAGCAAGAATTGCTGATTTTAAGGTGGCATTATGATATGTAGCAGTAGTTGCAGAACTAAAGTACGAGGCAAAAGTATTTACTCCACCCAAAAATCCATCACCCAGATTGAATGGGTAACCAGCACCAGTAAGGGCTGTTAGTGCGTTTTGGTCAACAGACTTAATACCCTCAATAACATGAGGGGATTGGGTAGCACCACCCTGAGCCTCTACAAGTGCATCTACATACGCCGCTGGTAAAACCGCAGCATAACCATTGTTAGTAGACAGAGAAACATCATATCCAACTGAACCAAATGCATCATTTGCAATAGACCCAGTGATTGGTTGTAGATTATTATCATTACCAGTAACTATTGGTACATAAGTGCCGGGGTTCTGTTTATATGTTGCAGACCTAGTATAACTGGCACTAACAACTGGATCTTTATCGGTAACGATAACAACTTCAGTCGCAACATCCGCACTAACCAACTGACCGTCTTGTGTGTAGATATCTTCAAGACCAGTAGTATTAATTGTGGTGGTATTACCAGCACCCGCTGTTTGCACGAAATTGGAGTAATAACCGAAGTTATAATCACCAGTTTCTAATGGAACTTTAGATGGGCAGTAAACACAATGGACAGGAGATTTGCCTTCTTCCATCGCAATCTTTCCTGAGATGTTATTTGCATGTCTTTGAATAACAAACCATGCGTAATCATCGTCTTGGTCTACAGATGCATGGTCATATAAGAATAACCCTGTACCGTGGTCTGTACAGGAAAGTCTATACGACAAGGGATATGTTCCTTGAATGTCTGTTCCTGACTTCGTTGAACGGCGGAACCATCCAGATTTTGATTTATTATTTTTTCTAGAGAACTTGTAATAGATGTTGGCCATTTCGCCAGGCGTTCTGATGATTGACCCTGTAAATCCATCCTGTCCTTGCAGAGAGGAAATCTGACCATCATTACCAATTTGCAAGTTTGTCCCTGCGTTAACATTGACAAATCCAGTAATGATGTCATAACTAAATTTAATCCTCCACTTTTGTGGGCCTCTTTTTCCTTTAGTTGCAGTAGAACTTGCGAATGACAATGGCAAGTTATCAGAAACTGAGTTAATATCTTCGATTGAGGATAAAATATCTGTACCTTTTTCTGATTCTACGACAAATGAACTACCAATTCTTCTTATCGCGTTCATAACGGAGGTTTGATTCTGTTGTCCATTTACACTACTAATGGGCACAGGTTTGGTTGATTCATTAGTTTCCCAAGGATATATTAAATTATATGGTTGAGTTTCAACTTCAACGGCAGGAATAATCATTCCCCATTCGCCTTCTGCGTATGATGGAGTATCTACTACTGCATTGTTATATCCAGTACCAGTAGGGGGAACTAAAACTGTCACATCGGCAACACCAGCGGTTTGGCCGGTGATATCCCACATACCATTACCTTTAATTTCTCTAAGTCGATTTCCTACGTCACCAGCAACAAATAAAACAGAATTTCCAAGTGTGGCCATACCTTTATTACCAACACCAGAACCATCTCCAGTTGCTGCATCTAGTGTTTCGCCAGCACCGTTAGTTCCTGATGATGGGAATGAGAATGATATTGTGTTTTGTTTCTGAGAAATACTACTATACTTCTGACTATAGTCGTTGCCATATGGGTGCAGACATAAATCAGTTGCGAGTTGATGGAGAACCCCATCTTCTAAGTGGTTGTGCTGTACAGATTCTGTGAAGTAATTAATCTTTACCCAGTAACCAACTTTCGCTGCGATTTTGAGAAATATTCTACCAAACACTCCTGTTGTAGTATCGACTACTCCAACTGGACTGCCTGTTATAGTAGAAGTTACAGTTTCACCCTTAGAAAATTCTAAATTATTCAAAGAAGTCACTTTAAGTTTTACGGCAGTTGACCCAGTTTCGACTCTTGCAGTTGCGCCGGTTACCGAACCAATAATATTGTATCCGGCTGTTGCTATGTCAGCTGTTGCACCAGCATCTAGTACCATTTCCATTTTAGGGTCGAAATAGTACTGTCCGCCCTTTGCAAATAGCAGGGTATTTGATAAGTTTGGAGAATTATCTCCAACTACGTTATCAAGTCTTAGTTCACTTTCTTCCCCGCTTGGATTTTGGATAAATACCCGAAATGCCTGCAAGTCCGTCATCTGCGTATCTGCAAATTTCGTTATCGCAAAGGATGTTGCTGAACCGTCACTAATCAATTTGTCTTCAACCAAAGGTTGCGACACACTAATTATTTCGTTTCTTTCTACTGAATACCCAGCAGACTTAAAAGGTTTACCTATCGTTGTGGCCATGTTGATTCCTCAAAATTCTTATTCCTACTATTTAGTCAATACTTTTATTCATTTATATAAAAATTAAGATGGAGCAGAGCCATCGGTTACATCACTGTATCTAACACTCGAACCTGTTACTTGGATGAAAGTTCTCATTCCATTTCCATTTGGTTGAGTACTCATCATACCCTCATATTTTCTCTTATTTCTTTTCCAGTAATACTTTGCATTATCTGGCCCAAGGTGTCCAGCATATTCATATGTGGCACCGGCTGCTGTTGGGTTGAAACTGGTGGAACCAACCGCATACAGAGATGTAGTCTTTGCATCCGAATCAGAGTACTTATCAATTTCAATGTGTCCTGATTGGGTAGAGAAGTCAGCAGAAGAAATTGCAAGTAAGTCCAATTCACTTCTGGGATAATAAAATCTCTGTGAGGTTAATTGTGTTGGAAAACTAAACACAAAGTCTCTGTTTTGCGTGATAGACAACTGTTCGTGCGGATTAATAATCGCATTAGAGTCTATTTCGTGCATAGTCGCAGACATATGATAGTCCCAAGGTTTAAATACATCGGACTCTCTAACTATAAATCGGTTAATAGTCTTTTCTGTATTCAGATTTCTTTCTGGGAAGTCTCTATCAGTAGGAACTGTAGGAATATAGACCTGTGCAGAAGGATTCCCCTGATTGTAGTTAATCAACTTAACAGTCATACCAGAACTTGCCCTTGGTGGGTTCTTAAAAAATAATGTCTGGTTGAAGTAATCGTATATAAATTCTTGTCTGTTGTCTATAGAGTTCCAGACTACATCTCCAGGCAACATCCCAGCCAGTGCAGACTTATTAGAAGACTGAACAAACACATCACCCACTAGCAACGCATCCTTGTTAGTGATAATCGTCCCAAGTGCTGGTGGCGAATAGGCAGGAGTTGTATTACTGAATGCAGCCGGTGCGGCGTATACACCGGCATTTGAGTTCGCACCAAATCCGTATACTACGTTAGATACTTGGTTCAATTCACCTACCACAAGACGTTGAATCTCATCCACGGAAGTACCAACAAGATGAGGGTTTGTTGCAGCAGAGATTGTTAATGCAGTAATTGTATCAGATGCTGTAGTACCAGTAAGACCAGTGTTACTGGCAACTGGAAGTTTGAACTTAGGGCCAAATTCAGTGACACCACCAAAATCTAACATGTCAAAGAATCTTTTTGCAGTTGTGGGGTCTCCTTCTCTGACCCATTCATCATATCCCAATATATATGCATTCTGAGACATTGGAACCTGTAACCCATCAAGAGCGACAACTAAAGACTCCATTACTTTATCTTTGTTGTCTGCAATTTCGTGATACAAGATATCAAGAAGTGCATAAGATGGGTCTGACCAATCTGCAAGTGTTGCGGCAATCGTTGCACTAGTAGAAGATGTAGAACCAACGGCATAACCAGCATTTGCACTCGCACCCACAAAACTAGAAACTCTTGGAAGTCTTAGTGATTGGAAAACGTGATTTCCAGATGTATTAGTTGCAAGTTGTGGTTGTGATGGACTTAACCAAGCACCACCAGCTGCTAAATTATTACCAACTGCTGAAGTTGTTGCAAGATGTGCATCCCTTGGAAGTTGGTCAAATCCAGTTATAAGCAACTCTGGAACTTTTATAGAATGGTTATTTGCCTTGTCACCACCTGTGAAATAATCTTCCATTTGAATTGCTGTTGCAGAACTGCCACCAATAAATCCAACATCTAAATCGTTTGCGGCATCTATGGTTCTGTAACCATCACCAGTGAAGTCGATTGAATTGACTTTACCATCAAACAAGGCCTCTGTTGGATTTACATAGAATGTTGGTGCTTCTGCTTCTAGTTCTTCGCCAAATGTGTTATAGATATTTGCTGATTTTGTGGTATCATTTATATCAGAAGACGCATAAAATTTATTAAGGTCTGCAAGTTCTATTGGACGTTTGTATGGAGAATATACACAATGCACAGGAGATTTTCCAGTAAATTCTGGTTGTCCTGTTGTCTGGTCAACGTGTCTTTGTACGATAAACCATGCATAATCATCTTCTTGGTCTACAGACGCTTGGTCGAATAAGAAAAGACCAAAACCGTGGTCGGTGGTTGTCAACCTATAAGACATAGGATATGACTGAGATACATTGTCATCTCTCTTCTGTGCCCTTCTAAACCAATGCGATTTTGCTTTACTCATTCTATATGTGGCACCTCTACCAACAGCAGGGGCTTCATATACGTCACATAACTCGCCAGGTTCTCTATAGATTGGATATTTAATTCCATCTCTTGATAGTCCCTTAGTGACGGTCATGTCATCTTTCAATTGGTATTCTGTTGCAACATTGACTTTCAATTCTGAAGTCTGACCTAAGAATTCAAATCTTACTCTAAATCTTTGTGGTGCAACCTTATTTGATGATGGGTTATAGTCAACAACTACCAAATTTTCATCGGAGTTTAAATCAACTCCACCAGAAGATTGTACTAAGAAACCATCTGTAATATCATCTAATGCGTTTAATACATCGGTAGCAGAATCACTTACTGGAGTAGGATATATCAATTTGAATGCATTTTCAAAATTTGCATCATCGTCAAATTGAACCAACATCAAATCATTATGTTCCAGAAAATTTAAATCACCAGAGGAAGGCGCACCGCTATTGTGAACTCCAACTCCATTGAGTGTGTATGCATCCGCTGTGGCAGTACCTGTAGATTTCAATAGATCTATAGTTGCATTTCCTGTTGCAGTATTTGCAGCATTCCAAGTGAATGAAATATTACTACCTGTGGACTGATATCCAAAATTAGTACCCTGTTGAGGGCCTTGTCCATTAGCACCCACCAATGCACCATAAGGAACATCTAGACTTGGTGCCCAATGGTAACTTACAATAATATTTACACTAGCGGTGTTGGCAACCCAATTAAAAGTCGATACAGGGACGGTAAGTGATATTTCGGTTTTGCGTTCGGTGGCATGAGATTTTGCAATAAATTCATTCTGTTTTATTACCTTGCCATCAATAGAAACTCTAAATTCGCCACCACCCAAATCCCTCTTTGTCAGTGGGAATGGAGGTTGGGCTGCAGGATTAACACCATCATTCCTGCATATCTGATATGGGTTTGCAGGACTGATATCGGTGGCGCCGTCAAGACCGAATGAAATATCGACTGCATTAAGAGATATTTTATGTTCTCGTACTACTTTCCATGCTCTTGATGCAATTCTTTGTGTTGCTGGTTGCCCAGTTTCTATGTAATCATCATTATATTTTATAGAAGTACCATTACGAACTTTAATTGAATCGGACAGTGCAACAGCAGCATCTGCTGCATTTAATGGCGTGGCAGTAGACGCTTTGAATAACTCTGGTTGTGCGAATGGGTGTACAACCATGTCTCTTGCGAGTTGGTACATGAGACCGCCTCTAAGGCCAGTCCACTGAGTTTTGTGTTCTCTATATGTGATTTGTATTCTTGTTCCATCTGGTGGGGCAACGGTGTCTTCGAATACCAACGAGCCATAAGTTCCAATATTTTGTACATACTTGACGGTTCCTTTTCCAGCAACCGTAGAACCTTCTTGATAGATTAGGGTTTGATCTTCTTCGAAGATGGCGGCGTCTGTTTGAGCGGTGTTAACACCGTCTTGTGAATTTACGCCTTGTTTTCTGTCGATATTATATGCAATAGAACCAACACGGATATCCCATTTCCATAATCTGTCGGTATAATCTGGTAAAGACCGTAGGAAGAACACTGTTTTGGCACTGCCACCGCCTGTATGTGTCTCCGTTTGCTTACGGTGATCCACATCAATAATTTCGTTTCTTTGTATACTGTACCCGCTTGCCACTGGCATGTCTGGTTCTCCTATTTAATTAAATATTTTATACTTAGATTATTTATACAAAAAAATCTTCATATGTTATTCTGTTGTTTGGAACTATTTATAATAAATATCCTTTGCACAATCTTGTTAATCAAGATTGATATCACTGTTCAAAATATTCTGTCCATTCACCAATGCCAATATTCTCATTCCATTACCGTTTGCAAGAGTTGCTCTCAGTCCAGTGTATCTTCTTGCGTCTGATGTCGTTCCGTCTGGTTTATATGTTGTCATCGGAACATTACTTGCCTCCGCAACAACTTCAGCAGAAGAAAAACACAACATATCCATTTCTTCTTTCGGATACATGAATCTTTGTGTAGTTAATCCTGTAGGGAATGTAATTACAAATCTGTTATCGTCCGTAATCGCAAGTTGTTCTAGTGGATTTAACACCGCATTACTATCTGTCTGGTGTGCGGTTGCAAGTTTATGAACATCCCAAGGTTTCAAGATGTCAAACTCTCTTGCAACAAATCTCCAAATTAATTTTGCAGTAAATTCGTCCGCCAATGGGTCTTCTCTGTCATAAGTATTAATGATATAGAATGCATCACTTCCTATCGAATTGACGCTGTAGGATGTTCCTGCTGCATCGTATATGGTATTCAATGTATTTTCTACAGTCTGAAGGTTTGCTGCCTGTTCAGAGAAATATACTCCAAAATCTCTTGCATATACACTTTCTCTAGAACACGAATATAGTACATGTTGTGGAAAACGTGAAGCTTCGTCTGTTCTAGTGATTCCAGTTTGGTTATCGACAGTTCTTTGGGCACAGAACCATGCATAGTCATCAGATTGGTCTGCTGCAGCATCATCATATAGATATACCATCATTCCTCTTTCGGTCATGGTAATTCTATAGGACATTGGATACGATGGCCCGACAGTATCAGATACTTTCGGATATCTTTTGAACCAACCTCTTCCTTTTCTTTTGTTCCTATATCTGCGAGCTCTATTGAAATCATTACCTAGATGGGTTGCAACAACACCAGTACCAGCGGTAGAATGTGTTACAGTTTCGCCAACTGTGAATGCTCTAGTATTGTTTGTAACATACCTGATGTTGGGATTGCCAGAAGTTGCAACATCTATAGTACCAATCGCACCAGACGTTGTGCCAGTAATTACACCAGCATTTTCGAACGCTGTGTTGTGGGTCACTAGAGTTATAGTTTTTGTCTGAGCAGGCACGATAGAATCTTCGAAGTATACGTCAATACACTCGCCAGGATTTCTTATAACAGAATTATTTACAGTCATTCCGTTTTCAAGGGTTATGAGACCATCGGAAGATGCGAGTGGGGCACTAACATCTCCACTATTCAACAATTGGTTTTTAGTTGCAATATTAACTTTCAACCAACCATACATTGGATTGGGTATACCTTGCGTACCTTCCCATACTCCATTTGCAGAAAGAATTACTGCGCCGGTTGTAATATAGCCGGGATGTGCATTGTCTGCACTTGCCCCATTTTTAGTGGCGTCGAAGAGATGTTCTTCGATGAGTGTTTCGTTAATCGTGTTTCCGCCATTATACTCAGACCTACCCAACTCTCTACATTTGACATTTAACTGGTATAATTCTCTAGTAAATTCTGGGTCAGTTCCGTATAGTCGAGTCCTTTCGTCAAATTCAAGTCTGATACGATGACTTTGGTCTACACCTCTGGATACTATTCCACGATTTGGATGAATAGCATCTGTACTGTCCAATAGAACCACATGTTGGAGTGCGGCGGGTCTGTATGTAGGAACAATAACACCATAGTTGGCTGAACCGTTGTAATTGGTTCCAGTACCAGAAAGTGCGGTCTGCGAGTAAAATGCCTTTGTTATATTGGACAAATCGCTCGCATTTCTAATTTCATTTCCTGTTACTGGGTCTCCATTATACATTTGCCATGCGGTAGTAATGTCATTGACAAGTGCCATCAATAATCCACCGTAAGGGATTCCCGTACTTGCAGAGAAACCGCCGTTACCAGTAATTTTGGTAAAGGAACTTCTTCCGCGAGACATCCCATAATTTTTAAAGTCTGCTGCAGCTACATCAAGAAAAGCCATTTAAGTTCCCTTTGTTTCGTTCATTCTTATATTTATACTGAAAAAAATCACCTGAGAAACATACCATGAATAATAAACGTAATTGTCCTGTACCAATATCTGAGACCTAACTTCCATCCCTTTTTGACACCTCTACCATACGAAACAAAATCTTTAAATTCTTGATACACTGGTAATTCCGACATATCAATACCAGTTGTTTCGGCACGTTCAACATGACGTTTAAGTGTTCTGATTCCAGCATTACGATAACCTCTTCTGAAAGATTCTCCGTACCATTTTCCGTGATATGTTTTAACACACCAAATTTCTGCTTTAGTCTTTTCCATCAAACTAAACCCACCAGTACTCATACCGTGTGTCGCAACAACACAACCGTCACCGTGGTCGGTAGTATCTCCATCGTTATCCGCATCGTATGAAATTCCTAACGCTCTTGTAACCACGTTGCCGGGCAAGTCTACTGCTGCGGCACGATTCGCGGCCGCATTGTCCAACGCAGTTTGCCACTGTTCATCATTGTCGCGGTCATTGTCATTTCTTGGATAGTTTGGACGAACAGGTGGTGGAACAAACACTGGAACCGTACTATCTAAGAAGTGGATTGGAGTCATTCTTGGCAAATCTGAACTATCATTCCCAGAAACAACATTATATCCATTATAATCGGCAGTAATCTTTATTCGGTCTATATTGTTACCACCAGCGGCACTGGCGGGTATAGCCTGAGAACCGACATAAGTTGGATGATGCGAAACAAATGGAATTAAGATTTCATCTGCTAATGGTGCTGGAAACACAACATCTTTAACAACTAGTTCTCTAAGCCAATTATATGTGTTGGATGCATTCGGGTAATACTGAAGGTATGAATTGTCTCCTGCATGACCTTCTGCAACATCGATATTCCAGAAATTCCATTCATCGGCGTAGGAACCACCATGATTTATAATATGAGTACCTCCAAATGGATTGCCAATCACTCCGTTCCATCTTTCTATGGGCAAGAATGAAGCAGTTCCCGAAGCAAGAACGAAAGTCCTGTCCTCAACATAAGAGGTGCTTGTTGGCCACATATATGGGGTCGTGCTTTGGGAATTAATCTCCGACTGTTTGAATTTAATATACCCGACTGCATAACCATATTTCGGTCTTATACTAAATCTGACCTTAATATTCCCCACTACTCTATCAATTGAAGTGGAATCTAGTCCAATACTATCTAATGTTGCATCCGTAACCCCAGTTCCAGCAAAAGAGCATTCTCTAATCATACTTGTTGCATCGGGGCCTACTACTCTCGTATCTGCTGCTACGAAAGATTCACTACTTCTCCAATTTACCATCAACGGTTGGATTTTCAATTGAGAGGTAACATTTGGATATGCAACAGTACCAGTTTTATAATGAGTCCAATAGGCAGTGTTGTTAACATGAAGAAATCCTTCGTGGTTTGGACTCCCCCCCGCCTCACTGACATGTGGCAACGGATATTTAGTATCTGTGGATATAAGTGTACTTTCAAACCCAGCTTGGGGGTCGGAAGTATTTGCAGTCCTAGTTCTATATCCGTCAGCGACATGAGTCCATTTGACTGTGCTGTGAGAATAATACCAAGCACTATTATTTGGAATTTTGTACTGAAGAGAGTATATGTCTGCGCCGGTATTTTCTCCCCACTGAATTCTTACTGGATAATATACATCCTTGGTAAGATATTTGGTCACGACACCAGAATGTTCTGGGGCATGTTTGCCGCCATGATTGATTAAAGAATTAGTCGTTCTTGGGTGTCTTCTTAATGCCTCATCACCAAGCCAGAAATACGATGCATCGTCGCTGTAATCTCTGAATGTGTAAACACCAGAGGCCTCAACGAAAATATATCCCTTCCATTCCCAACTATAACGTTCAGCATTACTGGAGAAGTCTTTCCAGATAGAAGATATGTTAGTTTCTGTCCCAACATTTCTTGGCACGAAATGAGCAGAGTTGTCGGCAAAATACCCTCTATATCTTCTACCATATAATCCATTTTCGTAATCATCAAATTCTGAATATCCAGCATCAGTGACAGGGGCATCTGGTTCCGGCGGGTTAAAATCTGCCGCACCTTCTTGTGCAGCAGGAAGTGGAACGGCGGCGCCACCAACAGGAGGCCAAGTATTTATCCATCCATTATTGTATTTTGTAAATACTTTTTGGACGTTTCTCCAAGAACCCACCTTAATTGCAATACTTTTTGGACTCCACCAGTTATCTATTCCAGACATGTCAAAATCTAGTCCAGCAGCAACTTCTGACTTGAATTCAATAATACTACCACTACTGTCTATATTACTTGAAGTTGGGCCTTGAACACCAATTCTATACCACCGATACCCATTCGCAAGAGAAGTATTTGCGAGATATGGTCTATATCCTTCTACTTTTGCACCAATCCTTGATAGGTGTCCTTGTGCATTAAAATTTAAAGTTACATCCTGACTTTCTAAGAATTTTGCGGTACGATGTTTCAGTCCTTGTATTGCTGTAACAATATGTCTTGTTTCAAATAACGAGTCTGTTTGTTTGTGAAAAATCAGATAACCGTTTCCGGCAATTGCCGAGACATCAATAACCTTTTTGATGAACTCATTACGACCACCCTCAGTCAAAATGCTTCTAGACCAAATTATTGGGTCGGTATCTGCGGGCTGAGCGCCTTCCATTTTCATCAGAAAACATTGCAATCCTTTTCCCGACTCATCATTAACCATAATAGAACTTGCATCAGCAGATGCGGTGCCCGGCACTCCCATCATTTGACCAGCCTGGCCAGACACAACTTGGAAATTAAGTTCGTCCATAGAAGTTAAATCGAAGGTTGTTGTTCGTGTTGTCTGATTGTGATAATCAAAGAAATAATACCCAAGGAATTTATTTGGAACAGTACTTGGTCGCAGTCTATCACCGCCCCATCTTTTATTTTGAATGTCCATATTCAAAACTTGTTGGGTAAAACTTTGGGTTATCTTGTCTTGACCGTTAAAGAATGCAACCTCTTTCCAATTGGCAGGGTTGAGACTATTCGAACCTTGAATTGTTACAATTCTTTCTTTATCTCCTCCGCCCGAAGGGTAGTTAAGTCCAAAAAGTAATGAAGAGTTTCCAGTATTTTTGAACGTGAAAGGTGGAGTAAAAATCTGCTCTGGATACGCCGTCTGGTCTACAGTAGGAAGAGACACATTTCCACTACCGTATTTATTTACAGCGGCCTGATTAGATTCTGATTTTCGAAGTCCAACAGAAGTTCTTTTGTTTTGATTTTGAAAGTAATTCCAAAAAATACTCAGAGGAATTCTGAATGAACTAAGTGTCTCTGTTCGACTTCCATCCTTTACATATAACGGCATGGTAAATCCCTAATTAAATTTTATACCAAACATCACCATTTGAGCCACCACTAGGGTTTGCAGAACTGATGGTTTGATTATATTGGGATTGATTTCCCAAAGTTCCAGTTGTGGTGTTTGTTACATGTCCAGCAGTATCAGTAGTAATTGAGCGAACTATTGTTGTTCCCGCTGTAGATACTGATGCATTTGTAATAGTATTGTGTGTAAATCTACCAGAAGCGGCACTATATAAAATGTGTGTATTATCTGCACTCAGACTGCTAAGACTAATTGTTCCTCCGATACTACTAGTTAGACCATCTGTGGTGTTCGATAACGCCTGAATTGCAATTACGTTTTGGTAAATTGCAGCGTCCAACATTATGTCGGCGGCGTGAAGAGAAAGTGCAGAACTAGTTGAATAACCTGAGTAGTGTGGTATGTATGTACCAGCGGCAGATAAACCAGCACCTCCCTGAGTAGTGTTGATTTCTCCCTGCAATGTGCTTCGAGCGACAGAAGCAACAGCAAGAGAATTTTGATGACTTTTTGAAGTCTCATCCAACTTGACAAGAGCGGCCTTTACGGTCAATCCATTTATATAATTGGTACTTTGTATTGATATATTACCCGAACTATCGGCACCTGTAGCGAGTTGAAGATTTCCCGCCTCTGTGGCCAAATTATTTGCCACACTGACCATACTATTGTAGTGGGTGGTTTCTGTCGCAAGGTTCGCACTGATTTGACCTTGGTTTGACGCACTAGAATCTGTGTTTAATTTTGTTTGTGTGTCTAAAGACTCAATCGCATTAGCATAATTTTTGTTTGCAATGTAAGACCCAGAAAAAGTTTTTGCACCAACTGCATTAGTCCCTAATGTCTGTTGAGTAAAATCAAGTTCAGTTTGGAGAGATTTTGCTTGAATGTCAAGTGCGTTATCGGCAGTTGCAAGAGATGTTGCACCATTAATATAATTCGCTGCTGTTTGTTGGATGTATCCACCACTACTAGTAAGACCCGCTGAGGCCTCTACTTGATTAATGGCGAGTTGTAATGTATTATCTCCACTAATTCTTGCAACTTCTTCGTCTGCAATTTCACTATCTGTGTACGCCTTTAATGTATCATACGCACTGTTGAGAGAGGCAACAATTGTCGATTTATTATAAGGTGTATTGATGTCAGCAAGAAGACCAATATTAGTTGTATTTGCAGTAGTTTCCGTATGCAACTCATTCACGGCACCTTGCACCTTTTTACTGGTGGTGTCGAGTTGGTCTAAGTCGCCTATAATAGACGCTACATAATCGGTGTGACTGATAGCAGTATTAGTTTTTCCACGCCATGTGTCAAACGTATCTGTTAATTCTACTTGTATCAGTGTTGGGTAATTGGCCATTTTATTTTCTCTCTAAAAGTTGTTTTAACATATTTCGCAACTCACCTACCTCAGAATTTAATTTTTCGATTTCTCGTTTTTGCGTATTCATTTTACTACTCTGTTTCATATACTTTTCATACGCAGTCTCGTTTATGTTGACAATCGCCTTTGAGTGTACATCCCTAACCAAATTCGGATTACTGTCAACTACAAGATATTTTTTTTCTGTTTCCATATACTTATTTATATTAGTTTGCGAGAGCAACTATCCGCAAATCTTTAACTTTTGCAGGTGTTGCTGAATTTTTAGTCCTCATTACGATTTTTACACCAAACGAACTGAATTCTTCCAGACCATTAACTTCATATTCCCACTCCCTAAACTCTGAGGGGTTGGATGCAGGGACTGAATACGCAGATGGTCTTGCGACTAATGTGTATGTAAGTTTTCTATATTCCTGAGAATCGTCCGTCTTAATTTTATAGTAAACATCGATGTCTGCGTCTGGGGGTCTATGTGCAGTCAATACAATCTTCATAGAAGTTGATGGTTGTGATAATTTGATTTCTCTAGTAATATACTTCGAATCGCACGAACCACCCTTTGCATTCATTTCTGAAACAAACCCACTATACATGTATCCGCTACTTGCACTATTTACACCAGCGTCAGTAATATTACCACTGGCATCGGCCGTGGATGTCCACTGAGGACTATTTGTTCTATTTGATATCAGTTTAGTACTCATCTTTCTAGTATCAATAAATGGAGATAGATTATCTTTAGTTGATGAAAGATTTATTTTGAATGTGAAAGACCTTTTGTCAAAATCGTTTGTTCCCAATCCAAATGAATATTCGTTATATCTAGACATAACAGACTTGGGTGTATTAAACGTAAGATTTTCTCCATTCACAAAACTCCCCCAAGTCACATCCTTAACGCCAGGCATTAAGTCTGAGTGTTGCGAAGTTCCACTAGTAGTTTTCATTGAATATTTGATTTCAGTATCTGGTAATTGGACATTCTGGATATCTGTCATTGCAACGTCAAATTTCTGGTTACATATAACTTGAGGATATCTCCATCCACTACCATCCAATTTGTTGTCGTATCTACCATCAGCGGGAATATCCCCCTCAGCAGGCCAGTAACCTGTTGAAGTTGGTTGTTTAGATATACCATTCACTGCGGATGGAACCGATGGAACTGGCAGACTAACTCCGACACCCAGCGTATCTACAAATTTCTGATTTGTCATATCGATACTGAATGTGTCAAGAGTAGTGTTTACTACTTTGTGCGTACCATTCAAATCAACTCCAGAGAATGATGACCCTGCCACTCCACCATAAAGAGTAGAGGTTTTCAACCCAGTAATAGTAACCCAATAATTAGATGCGTGATTCGCAGACCCAATCAAATCGTGGTTCTTGCACTTAAATGTGACAATACTTGAACTGGCAGTTGTACCAATACAGTTACCCACTAATGACCTTGCATCAACACGTTTTCCTGTCTTATCTACTGCGTCATTGTAGAAATATAAAGTAGATTCTTTTGCAATATCAAACTGACATCGATATACTTTAAATTTCAAATCTTCCATTTGGTCTGCTGTCCATGTGGACGCATTCTGAGATTTAAAGAAGACACCAGAGTATGCTTGTTTTGAAATAAGTCCGCTACCATCAGCAGCCTCTTCACCCAATCTGGCGATGTGGGCGCGGTAATCTTGACAATCCGAAAGAATTACGATACAATATTCTGTATCTTCCATAACATAGATTGGATAATCAAGAGTAAATCCAGTAGCGGCAGAACCATCTTCTGAAACATTTACGTTATTAGGGGTTAAAGTTTTCTTTGCAAGAATCTTCTGGCCAGGATATCCGTTTACAGTGTTTCTGATTTGAAGTGTTACAGGCGTACCGTTTTCGTCACCGACCATAACACCACCTACCATTTTTTCTGGTCTGGTACTAAAGAATAAATCAACCGCACTAATAAACGCACCACCATCTTGTTCAATCATGATAGTTTCTGCAAGTGGGTCGTACCAACCACCTTGCGTAGTAACTCTTCGTGTAGTAGTCGATGACGTTCTCTGGGCACCATTCTCACTAACATTAGTTCTTACAATGTCTGCAACCCTAGTGTTAATAATGGTCTGTTGTCTTGTTTCCAGAATACCTTTTGCAGTATAATCGGCTTCCGACTCTGTATCATTGTCTGTTGCAGTTGCAAGTTTCTGGTCGTGAAGTTTAAATGTTCTTGTACCAGTTCTGAATTTAAGACTTTCAGTATTTGGCAGCGCAAATATTCCACGAACTGTACCATTTGCACTTGATACAATAGTAGTAACATTGTTCTGGTTTGTTTGTGACAGGTAATTACCAACTCGTTGTCCCTGCACATCAGGCGGCATGAAGAACATAGTTTCTGTTGCACTCCATGTGAGATTATCGACATTTGAAAGTACATAAAATTTCACACTATTGGTGTCTAAATATTCAATGTCAAATACGCGAACAACATGACCACTATCACTACCACGAAGGAATATCTGACCTCGTTCTGAATTAAGTATATTAGTCGCGCCTTGAATGAATGCTGCAGCACCTTGGGTCATTTGATTGACAACAACTTCCTCTGCCAAGAACACATGACCAGCGACATCCACATTATCAAAGAATGGATACAATCTGGTAGAAGGTTTTAGACCAGCTACTTTGAAATATACATCTCTTGGGCGAATGAACGGAATAATTTCTGTGTTTAATACTCTTTCACCCATGTTCTCAGTTACAACTCTGGGAACAATTTCGGTTCTAATACCAGTTCTACTTGTATTGAATGTTGTAGTTACAGTTTCGTTTACACCACTCACTCTTCGGATTAGACCGTTGGGGCCATTTGGGTCGAACCAGTTAGACCTTCTCTGTACCTCAGAAAAGTTTGATGTACCAGTTACCGCAGAACCCGCCCATGTGGTCTGCCAGTTATTCCATTCAGTGCCTAGAATTCCAGATTCTTCCGCTAGGGCAACCATGTTGTCAAACTGACCTTCTCTGTTAATTACCAAGTCGGGTCTAGAATCTACATCTCTCCATTCATCTGATTCTGGGAACAGTTGCATAGAACCCCTAAAGGTAAAGATTGCAAATGGGTTGACGTTAATAGTCTTTGAAGACTTTGGTTGGTCAATCAGACTTACATTGGTGTATGGTAAAAACAATTGGCCATCTGCGTTTTGGAATGCATTTGAACCAGCACTCCAAAATTTCATAGGAACATTTTTTTCGTAATGTTTTGGTCTTAATTCACCCAACTCCGAATCGATTCCTGCATTATAATCGATGTCAAATACATCTGCAATACTACTGCCGGTGAAAGGTTCTACGATAAATCCATTCTTGAATCTGTTTAGTCCATTTTCGTCAAGAATTTCCATGTCGGATGTTTCTTTTTCCAACATAGATAGACTTGTGTAATATTCAATATTCTTGATTCTATCTTCAAGTTTACCAATATCCCTCATTGTGTATCGTTTGTTATCCAACATACTCGCGTTAACATCGTTCAGAGTTAATGTGTATGGGTTTACGGACAGTTGGTAAATGACCATGCCGTCATCTGGAGCTTCTGGATACTTGGGGTCATCGGACGAAGCGCCGTACTTGACAAAAAACTTTCCTACTTTATTGATATACAACAAATCTTTTCTTGGAAGATAATGTCTGAAATCTGTAATAATATTTGAATTGTCTAAAACATATTCGCCAGTTTGCGACAGAGTTCCATCTCCAAGTAACGAGTTGGTATTCTGTGTCCATACGGTTGTTGGTCTGAAGTCCAGAACATCCGAAAGTCTTCTCCTTCTATATTCTGGAAGATTCTCGTAAGTCACTCCAGAATTTGTATAAGAATCGACAGAACAATAGTCTCCAGTTCCATGAGTGAACTGTGAATATATGATTGTTGGGCGACCAGTTATTGCAGTTTCGCCAGGCAGCAAACTAATACTACCAATGTCGTACATGCCGGGTCGTTGTCCATCATCCAATTCATATTTTGATGTGACCTCGGCAATTTGTGTTGGTTGGTTGGAACCAGTTACACAGTTACTTACACCACCAGCTGCAGCGATTTCAGTAATAAACGGCGCACCAGTAGTTGTGGCAATATATGGAGAAGATTGGGTTCTTTGTTTGTATTCCCATGCCTTTAACGCAAATGTAAAATCTGCAGCATCCATTTCGTGATAAAATTTAATAGTTCCTAGAACATCTACTTGGTATGCAACATTACTAACTAATACTGTATCATATACATTTTTAAGTTTGTAAATGTCCGAATGTTGTAATTGGAATTCGTCAAACTTAATGGTCGCACCAGAAGTGTCCGTGAATCCCGCTAAAGGATTCACATCAGAAATTGCAGACTCACCAAGGATATCTCCACTCCCACCAGCCCAACCAGTAGAATTATCTACTGAAAAGTTTGTTGGTTGAGTTGCAGCGAGCGCACCAGCTTGGTTTTTACCAAGATATGGAAAAAGAACACGTTCATTTAATGACTTATTCTTTTCGGTAGACTGTTGTTTGATTATAGGAACAAATACAATTGCAGACTTATTGATTGCAGAAAATCCTGTGATTGTGCAAGTAAGTTGGTCGGCAGAAATCGACACAGTAGAGCTCGTGCAGGGCACTGTTTCAGCAGGGGTAGAGGCGTTCTCTGCGGGCATATACGCGAAGTAATGACCCGAAGTGAAGGGTTGAAACTTCTCACTCCCAGACGCACCTAGAGAGATTACTACTTCTGGGCCACCAGAACCTGTAACAGTAGTAGGTTCAAGTACTCTCTGCACAGTATAAGATGTATCAACAGAAACATTGCCACTGTCTTCGTCTACGAATCTAACCGTCTTGACAAATTCGGTTTGAGTATCTACTATACTTGCACCACCTTGTTCAAACATTACAGTGCGTTTTATAACCCTAGCATTTTGATTCTCGATGTTGTAAGTTCCACCAGCAAATGCTGTTGTGGGTGAAGCAGAAAAAGTTACTTCACGAACTACCTCATTCAGTTCAAATAATCTTGGTGTGAGTTCAGGCGCACTAGCGATTGGAGAGAAATTTCCTCCACCCAAAGGCTTGACTAGTATTTTTTTACTAATAGTATCATTGTAATACACCATTCCACGAACTTTTTGGTCTTGGAATTCGGAGAATATCAAGTTGTTATTTAAGAATGACTTTACAACATCAGTCAATTGATATTCTATTAATAGGTTTGCATTGAACTTTGAAAGTGTAGTGCCATTAATATGTGCGGCAGACTGTATTGCTCGCATGTCTGAAATTAAATATTTTCTATTGTTTAATGGGTTATCCGCCATCAAAACATCATACAAATATACTTTGTAGACTGCGGCGTTACCAGAAGCACTTACGGGCGCAAACTTAGTTGCGCCGGCTTGGTTGAAATCCATCTCTTGACCAAATCCAGTATCGCCATAAAATTCTACATATTTTACTTTGGCAGTACCAATAACATCCGCACCATGAGTATTTCCAGCATCTGTAAATATGCCAGATGGGTCGTGTGCATATGTTGAAGAGGCTAAGTTGAATGCTTGTGTCTTATATTCTAATCCATTGACATGAATATTCAATAACTCTATGTCGGAATTTGGAGTCGGGATACCATGAATATCAGAAACATATATGTAATTTCCAAGTCTAGAAGTCAAATATTCATTGTTTTTCTGTTGGTCATCTCTCGCCTTTAAGTAATTTACAAAATTAGTGGAGAGATTTTCTACCTCATAACCTCGTACATACGACTTTCCTGCCTCAACACCCAAACCAATTCGGGCCCGAAGGGCATTTACTAAATCAAGATGTGTCTTGCCAGGATAATATTTTGTACCTGTCGTGTCGAGAGTTTGAGTTGGATAGGTTGACCTGTCAGTTGGAGAGATTGTGTGTGCAAGGCCGTTTCCTGTAATACTGTCAACCATATTTTCACTGTCGAAAAAGTTTTTGAGAGCAGAAGTCATCGCTTGGACTTCAGTGTCATACTCAAAATCTGGCATACTTCTTACACCACGATTACTACTCTCTTGGAACAATTCGCGAACATCTAATTTGTATGGTCGGACTGTGTAGTCGCCAGATTCGTCATATGTTCTTCTTGCAAGGTTATCTTCCAGTACAGAGTATTCTGTAGACCTTACGGCAGATTCAATCTGACCATTTCTAATACTAATCAGTGAAATAAAATTACTGGTATTAGTCTCATCTACTCCACGTTTTGCAAGTATTAATGTTTGTTTATATCTGTCGGCGCCGGGCGCATTGTAATTCGGAGTTCCTTGTGCGTTGTCTAACAGGGAAGTCTTGTCGTTACTAGATACCAGAGTCTCATTTACTTGAAGACCAATCTTATAAGACGGCGTATTAGAATACTTGTCAAGTTCTATCTTTTGAGTCTTTACCTGTACCAAATGTCCTTGGATGAAGTAAATTCCAGTTTCAATGTATGCAATGGAACCAATACCAGTAGGCGTTTCATTTTGTGGTCTGACCTTACATGTGTAGTCACTCTTGCCAACAACAGCTGTCGTAGAAAGAACTTCATCTGCAAAAAATGCTAAACTATCACCTTCAGTATATGCAGATGAATTATTTGTTCCACTACCAGTAGCACCAGCGAGATACTTTACATATATGGTATCTGGGTCATCGGTTGCATCTGTACCAGTTTTAGTAACAGCGTGTATAACAATTGCCTTTATTCCACTAGTACCGCCTATCAGTTCTCTACCAACAAAATCCGAAGGATTAATATAAGAGTTGGTAGTATTGATGGTTATTTTAACGAATGTTGCCTTTAAATCTGCCGCAGACTGGCCAGGCACTATCATCGCACCCTCTTTGAAGAAGTGGTCAGACAAATTTGTAACTTGCTGTTGGAGAATTGATTGTAACTGCGTCAATTCTCTTGCTTGCACAGAAACGCCTGGCTTAAACAGAATTCTTAAATAACCATCGTTGATATCATAATCATCGTAGTATGGTGCTACATTGAAATTGGTCGCCATGTTAACTCTCTATATTATTTGTATTCGGTAATCATCTCTTTCTACTACTATTTAGAATTCAAAAACTACCTTGATATCCTCGATTTGGTCAACTGCGCGAGCAACTGGTTGTCTGTTCTCGACATACAGCACCTTACCAGTACCAGAGACAATATCAAATTTACTTCTGTTTGACGTATTATATGTTGGGTGTTGGGGCCCTTTATACGTCCCATTCATGGCAAGTTTTGATGTACTTTTATCTATAGGGTCTGTCAAGATAATAATTTGTCTAAACACACCTTCTGCGAGACTTACTGGGAATACGTCCTCAGTCGCAGTTCCACTACCAGCATCTAAAGACCTAGTATCTTGTTCACTATACTCAAGTTTCATTGCAATCATTGCATAGTATCCACCAAGTTCTTCTACTGGATTATAACCATGACCTTTTTCTGGAGAGATGATTGGAGTAATTTTACATGAAGTTATACTTGCTGGAACGTCATTCGCGACAACTAATGCGGTGGCGGTATTGTAGTTAGTACCTCCGTCAGTAATAACAACTTTCTTAATTTGGTCTCCCTGAGTGAGACCGTAACCTGTAAACCCACTACCTGTTGTAGAAGTAACTTCTACTGTAGGTGCGACGATGATAGTTGAACCAGCACCCGCCTCCGCAGCATCAAACCCACTTGCAATAGTAAGACTCAATGCACCACCAGAATATGTGGATGCTGTAATCTTTCTTTGGAATTGATTTGAACCACCACTTGGAGTTACAATTAAAGAGTACCCTGCAAAATCATTATTTGCAAGAGAAGAACCAGTTGTGATTGAAATCGCCGTAGTACTAGTGGCGACAGCAACATTGGACAATACTAAGTTTTGGTTATAGCCAGAACCACCAGAGTGTCCAGAGTTGGTATCATCGTCAATGATTTTAATATTCTGTATTGCACCAGAATTTGTATTTGCACTATTTCTTACTTGCCATTGTGCGTAGTCTTGATGTGAAACCGCAGGCGCACTATATAAGTTTTTAACTGGGAGATAATCCTTTGTCAAAAACTTCAGCGCGTCAGTAAGTTCAATCTTATACATAAATTTCCAGACGTAACCATCGGCAGTTTCTTCTAGCGTATTAGTAGAAGTTCCTGTCGGTTGTACTGTCGAACTGGCAGTCTGCACTCCAGTACTTACATCTGTCCACACTTGGTTACTAATGCACTTATATACGTTGTACTGATTAGTTCCCTGAGTAATGATGTAGTTGTTTGGAATGATTGCTTCTGCAAGAATGTCCTCATACATTGTATAAGTCCTTCCAGAAGTCCAATCAATTCTAGGTATTGCCAAAGAAACTTTAGTCGCATCAACTTTTTTGATTGCGGTTAAATCGTCCTTGACAGTGTTGTTTGACTTCACAGAATCTATTGGTGTCGGTGGGTTTGCATCATCTGCCCATGCGGTATGTTTACCAATTCCCATGAATAGATTGTTATACAAAGACACATTATAGAACGCCCAAGTCGCAGTTCCATCGGCAGATACTCCAGTAACATGAGTTGGGCCATCTCCTGATGAATTACTGACACCTGTTTCGGCACAGACATAAAGATTAGTCCCATTCAATACCACATCGCCTTCCGAATATGAATTACTGGGTGCCCAAAGCGCAGCTTGTTCTGCTAAAGATTCTATGAATTGTTGAGCATTAAAAATTCGTAGTTTGTTTGTGATTATCGCAGCCATTTATTATACCTTTTGAGTTATAAATTATTTCTTATATTTATAATCTTTTTATTCCTCTGATTAAGAGTTTGGAGATTAATTCTCCGCCAATGCATTCAAGTCGTTAATCGTAGAAGGAAATGCGGAAACTCCTCCTGTTGCAGCGACACCACTTTTCATATATTTCAACATCGCGCTTTCGTGTGCAATAGAAGTCATCACGTTGTATTCTTGGACTGTTTCTAACCTATATGTATATAGGTCATTGTCTTGAGAATCTGGCGTATGATAAAACTTCATTCTTTCGAGAGAACGGAAAGTCTGTCCCATTCTAGTTTGTCCGTTTCCAGTTTTACCTTCTTCCGTAATAACTAGAATTTTTGGAGAAACGATGATTTTAGAATCTAGTACCGCATGATAATTTCTATCATAATTTCTCATAATTCTACCAATGGTCGTTGTTCCCCAATCGTGGTCTTGTCCATCGGATATTGCGACAAATGCATCTCCGTCTGCATCCAAATGTGCAGGAACAACTCCATATTCATTTGTTCCGGCCGGATTTTTGATTGTCATAAATTTAGTTGTTGACGGCAACATCTTGATTTGATTGAAATCTCCGTTGGGTGCATACCATTGATTGTACGGAGATGCGGAGACTTCTGCTCTCGGACTCATTCTATACCTAACTAAGTCTTGGAATTGGTATGCATTGGTGAAGAAAAACTTGAATCGTTCCAGACTTTCAAACGTAGTACCCAAGGATGGTACTACCCCATCAGTAACAATGTTACCCTCACTATCTCTACGAGCCTTCCTTGCACCAATTTTAATTATGTACTTCTCATCTCTGGGATTTGCACCATCTCGTATTGAACCAACCCAACTAGTCAGTGACTTTTCAACGTTTCCTGTGGAAACTTTATCCCATCTGAATTCTACCGTATCATTCGGAGTGAGGCCGGGCAAATCACTAGCACTTGCCACATGAGTGACGTTGAATCGTGTTGTAGATGCACTGTTGATAATATCCGTAATCCTGTATCTTCCATATGGTCTTGTCGTAGTATGTTCTGCATCAGTAATGAATTTGTCGGAAGTGTCGTATATTACAAATTCTTTACCGACAATTAATGCACCATAGAAAAACTTATAATCTCTATAATCGTTGTCTTTATTGTTTACCCAAACCTGACCCACTTCAGACCAATTCGCAGGCGTTCCACCATCGGCCTTTGATAAATTATACCTACCTTCGCCCACATCGACATTTGCACCAGCTGAAGTGTCATCAGAAACTCCTAAGAGAGACCCAGTGTCAGCCTGTCTATTCTTATAGGGTATTGAATAACCCTGTGAGAGTACTTCTGTTGCGTTTACAGGGGTCACTACATTACCACCCTGATAAGTCGCACCTGTCCAGACTCCTAGACCGTCCATATTCTTCACTTTAAGGTCTAGATTCTTAATTATCTCGTAATATATGGATAATATAGAACTTCTGAGTTGTTTACCCTCTACTTTAGTGAGGATAACCAGTTCTCCAAACATGGCCATACCAAGTGGATGCACCACTTTCTTTATTACATCTCGCCACTCATTTACAACACGATTTACTCGCACCACATATGAATAATCCTGCCATAAGTACCCATCATGAATTCTATTATCATTTGACACGAACCCTTTTTGCGATTCGTACCGACCTTCTCTCATACAGATTGGGCCGGTAATAGCAGTTACAACTGCGTCACCACCACCCAATGTAGACAAATCTAATGTTGGGGCAGTAGAATATCCTATACCAAACCCATGTGCAGTCGGATTTGTACTAGTTTGTACTATTTTTATCTTATTAATCCCACCAATGTCGGCACTTTTAACGGTGAACGAAGCACCGACTCCCACAGAGGTATAGGATTCAGAAACTGGTGTAACGAATGCAGCTGGATGTCTGATATATCCAGAACCTCCAGTAATAACTTCGACATTAGAAATTGCACCGATTGGCAAATTTTTGAACTTTAGATTTAATGAAAACCAATCTGCAATTGTCCTGATACCGATAAGACCATTTGAATCGAACTCTCTTAAAGACACTCTGTTATTGGCGATGACATATTGCCAGTCTTCTAGTTTCACAAGTCTGGGGATTGGGTCTAAGTCTGAATACCAGACTCTTGTATCGGAACTACTATCAATATATTCATCGAATCTTTGACCTTTACTTACCCTAAAACTGGAATAGAATGCATCGATGTAATCATCACTGACGGTTACACTGGAAACCAAATCTCTATCGGCACCAATAACAAAGGTGCAGCCAGAAGAGAAGGAAGAACTCATATTCGCAGAAACTGTGGTTTCTAATTTTCCATCTAGGTATATTTTTGCACCAGTAGATTTAGAAATATGAATCGCGACATGTCTCCACTCACCAACCGTACCTATAAGTTGTTTTCCAGAACTTACAGGCGCTGCGTTATTGATGGTTACCGAATATTCACCATTCGCTTTGTGGTGCAGTACGAATTCATCACGATTGGAGGCGGGGTCGTATATAGAGAACACCGCGCCACCAATACCAGTATCTCCTGCCTGTCCGAATCCTTGTGAATCGTCAACGAAATAATAAAAATCGACAGTGAATGAACTTTCGTTGTAAATTAGTGAGGGCAATGTTGGAATTTCCAGATACCCATTCGCATCTAATTTGAGACTAAAACTTCCGATTTTTGCTGGGATATCTGCACCACCAAATACTGGATTCTGTCTTAATGCATTGACTCTTGTGTTTGATAAATTATTTTTGTATTCGACAAATTCTAATGAACCAGCAACAACTTCATCAAAATCAAATAATGCAACCACAGAGTCATATTTTAGGTCTCTGTTTTGTATATAAACTTCCGTATTCCTAGAAAGTGTATTGGAATAAACTGCCGATGCATCACTGATATCGAAATAATTTTTAGGATATGCAGCATCTGTCGGGTCTTGTACCCACCAAATATCAAATTCTTGTTCTGATGCCGCAACTTTACTTACTCTTGCAAGGGCCCCACTGCCGCCCATACCTTGAGATTGAAATTCTATAAGTTCTCCAGTGATATAATTAGTACCACCATCCACAACTTCAACTTCTGTTATCTCTCCGGCTGAAGTTCCGTCGATTCTCGCCTTCAATCCGTTACCACTACCAGCAGAGGATTCATAGTTTTGCAAGAATACATTTCTAGGATAATTTGTTCCTGCTGACACAATATCAAATCCAGTAACGCAGTCATATAATTCTGCAACAACAATTCTGTTGTATACCTCAGTACCTATAGTGTCAGTCATATGGATACTTACATTTTCTCTCGACTGAAATGTACCGACAATATTCGTCACAACCAGTTCTGTGTACATTGCACCATCTTGTATTCCATTATATGTCTGTTCTACAACGGCTGATGCATTACTAGAGTTTCCGATAACATGCGTACATGCACCAAGAGCGGCACTAGGTCTTGGAATACGAACACTTGTTGACTGAGACCACACATTGTCATTTGCCTTCAGTACTTGTTCTTTTGGATAATATATTTCAATCGCTTCGTTAAAAAATGCTCTAAAAAGAAATTTATATGATTTCTTAGAACCCTTAGACTGATAAAAATCTTTGAGTAATTTGTAAAAATGCTTTTTGTTGGTAAAATTTGCCTTTTTCGCCATCGCAGCGGCGGCCGCAGGGTTGACTGCCCCTTCAACATGTACCTGATAAACGACTTTAATAGATACTGCATCTGTTGGTGCAGTTAATATATTACTTCCATCTATAAATCTTAATTTAGTACCGTCGAATTGGAAATCTACATTCTCTGTTAATAGAGTATAATCGCTTGGGAACGACAATCCAGCGATCGGAGAACCATTTCTCAATGTAGTAAGGTTTGATTCAGTGTCGAAAGGATTCGCTGGGTTGGAATATATCTTTATATCTGTAACTGTTGTCGCAAGGTCTTTCCCATAATAGAATATCGGAGGATTGTATGACATCAAAAATTCGGAAATAATTCCATTCCCAGTAAATGTGTCAGTGTAGAATTTTACCTTGTCAGTTTCTACCGCACCAAGCGCATTAAATAGTGACCTAATTTCAGCAACATGAGTTACATCATCTTTGACTCTAGTAATCGCAGGGAAAACACTTGCAATTTCGAACTTAAATTCATCTACAAAAGTATCTAGAGTTTTATCTAAATCTCCATAATTATCCAGTTCAGTTAAAATATCAATAGGGTTGCCGTCTTTGGCCAACCATTCATAATACAACTCTAAAAATTTTACAAAATTATCATACTCGGAATCGTTGGCCAAATAAAATGGCAGTTGTTCTCTAACTGTACTAGATAAATTGTTTAGATTTAAATTTTCCATTTATGTGTTTCGCAATATTGTTACTGTTTGGTCGGTGATGGAATAATTATTATTGAAATCATCGGTGTCTGCGTCCATCACAACCGACTGTCTAGTATAGTCTATGACTAAAACTTGATTCCTCTTTGGAAAAATATCCATATCAGTTGGGGTAACTTTTATGTAAAGGTCATTTCCAGTTCCAGATTCTATACTGGTTATAGTTGCATCATTAATAGTTACTAGTCCACTTGTATAATTGATTGTACCTTTCAGTGTGGTGACATACACTTTTATTGTACCATTCATATAATAAAACTTCAAAGTACCATCCAATGCATCTTCTGCGTATATATTATTACTATTTCCTGCAATCATGAATCCATTTGAGGACAATGTGCCCTGTTTTAGTGGATTGTTGAAGTTGAAGTTATATGTGTATTTCGTATCTGTATTCACAACCTCTGGGTTCAACAATTCAATAGTCGTAACGTTGTTAGTAATTGCCGCATCAGATGCGTCAATTTTAGTAATTAGATTTGAGTATCTAAAATAACTATTAAATTCGTTGACGTAGGTATCATTATATGATACAATGGCCGCTTCTACTTTTGTTTTCAATTCTTCGGCAGTCAGTAATGTGGATTCGTTGTCGTATTTTACTTTACTGGTCAGAATCAGAAAAGTGTAATCTGGGTCAACAATTTCTGGGGTGATGGTCAGTATAGAATAATCCGATTTCAATTTATTTTGAATATTTACTTTTTCATAATCGGAAAGAATAGTTCCAACGTTTGGTCTAATTGAAATAAATACCTTTCCAAAATACGCAGGCACGTTATCTTCACCCCCCCAAACATTTACCGATTTTGCTTGTGGGTATATTTTTGGGACAATTTGTCTGTAGTCCCTAAGTGTTACAGCACGATTCTGACCCTCAAAACTCTTTGGTGCATAGAATTTTATAGAATCTAGTGTCTCTTTATCAGAACCACCGACAGCAGAAGTTACTACAGTAACATTGGAAACTCCACCTTGTCGTGCAATATCTTTTAATGCATGTTTTTTCAACAATATGGCGGCCGCACCATTCGGCGCAGCACCAGCGGTGGAAAGATAAGTTACTATAATTTTATTGCCTGTTTCGATACCTTTACCAAGAACATTATCTCCGAAATATATCTCAAATCTTCCGTTAGTACTCTCTTGCAAAAAGTAGGTCGCATCAATATCAGTCAAAGACATATTGTCAGTTTCTTTTTTAAACTCTGTATATGTATTTTCATCGATATTCGGTTGTACTAAAACATTGATGGTTGAAGTGTCTATGGTCTCGTTGAGAAGAATAAACTTCTGATTTGGGTCTGTACTATCAACAATAAAGGTTTCGGTGACCTGTTCGCCCTGCACCACAACAAGGTCTGTAATAGTGTATAGGGTTTCGTATACATTTGATGAGTTGAGGGTGGGCTCACTAGATCTAACTGCAATTCGGTTCACCTTCGGTACAAATGTGTA
>TARA_B110000285_G_scaffold102959_1_pt1 | contig 30339 bp, 30 predicted proteins | sample TARA_B110000285 | Tara Oceans TARA_B110000285 (sample SAMEA4397756) | marine metagenome | biome: Polar Biome; feature: [SRF] surface water layer (ENVO:00010504); material: water (ENVO:00002006), including particulate matter (ENVO:01000060) such as... | depth 5 m
TTCGATGGCTTTGTTTTCATTTGATGTAGCGAAGATTAATTTCATTTAAAAAGATTTAAATAACCGTCCTTATGTGCCAAAACTGAATATTCACGCTTTATAGTCTCTTTTCCTGCTGCCCCAATTCTCATTCGTTCTTTTTTATCTTGAATCAGTTTTTCAAGGGTCCTCTCCCATTCATCATGACCATCAGCAAAGAATCCATTTATATTCTGCTTGACAATTTTTTTATTTACACCTACAGGAGAAACAACAGAAGGTATGCCTAGGGCCATATATTGAAGACATTTAAATCCACATTTTCCTTCTGACCAAATATCATTTTCTAAGGGCATAACCCCAATAGAAATTTGATTTAGATCATGGATTTCGGAGTCGCTATTCCACTTTATAAAATTTAAAGACTTCAAATCATATTCAGGTTTTTCATTGGAGATCACACGGAATTCGAAATCATATCGAAGCTCAAGTCTTTTAATCACTGGAACAATAAAATCTAAGAATCTCATTGTCGTATGCGTTCCGGTCCAACCAATGATAATTCCTTGATCATAATCAGTATTGATATTATGATAATTTACCGTATCAATTGTCGTTGGTATTATAGTAACATTCTCATTATACTTTTTTGCATATTTCGATAAATAAGAATTACCAACAGTCACCTGACCTGCCCATTTAATACAGTACTTAACTTTCCAGTATGCTTTTAAACGGTGATATTTCGCATTAGATTCGCTGTAGTTCGCTAACCATATTGCGTCATCAAAGTCATAGATATATGCTTTTCGAAAGACTTTTGCTATCAAAAACTCAAAAATAGGCGGGCCCAAATGAGATGCTTCTCGATGAATAAAAACATAATCATATCGATGAATAGTTAAGATCGTAATTACGCGACGAAGGAAACTTTTTATAATACCTGATATCTTTTTAAATACCCCACCTTCCTTATATAATTGAGACCAAGTTTTAGAATCTAAAAAAGGGGCAAAGTGAATTTGAAAATCATTCGCCTTTAATAGGGGGATGTATTGTTCAAATCGAAACCTCTGAGAAGGAGCCTCTCCTTGTGGGTAAGGGACGATGAAAATAATTGACTTATCTTTTTCAGACTTCATTTAAAGTTATTTTTTCATAGATTTCAGTATATTTATTAACACCGTAATCAAGGCCAAAATAATCATTTGCACCCTTTATAGTTTGCCTTTTATCAAAACTAAAACCTCCCAATTCAAAAGTGTTAATTTCGTCAGCAGGAACAACACATCCAGAATGATATTGCTTCACTAAATCACCTGTATCTCCAACGCCATCATTACAAATTATTGGTATTCCCATGGCCATCAATTCGCCCTGCTTAGTAGGGGAACTCGCCTTCTTAGAATAAGCAGGAAGAATAAAGAAAATAGAATAAGTAAATAAGGTCATATAGGCAGGTACTTCATGATGCTTGGCTGATACTACACGAACGTTATCCCTATCAATTCCTTTTTCTTTAGCAGTAGAAAAAATGAATAATGGGTTTTCATTTGTAACAAACAAAAAAATTGGCCGTTCCTCTTTTTTTGTATTACGATGAAAGAAAGAAAGCATTTCATCTAACATATACCAGGTACCTATTGACCCCACATACCCCATTACAAATTGACTTTTATCTATTTTCAATGTTGTTCTCAGGTTATCTTTAAGTAAATCAGATATATGCTTTGAATTAAACTTATCAGTATCTACACAGCAAGGTATTACGCTGATTTTATCACCTATACTTTCAAGACCTTTCCAACTAATTATTTCATTTTTACCCGTTTTAGTTAATGAAACGATATGTTCTGATTCAGCAAAAAAATTAATTTCCTTTCGCTTAAAAAAATCATATACCAATTTGTATATCGGATTTTTCAAATCCCATATCTTTCCATCCACGCGTTCATCTGCCCAAAAACCACGCATGTCAAATAAAAAGGGAATAGAAAATTTATGCTTAAAACTCAGGCCTATTAATGCAGATAAATAACTTCTACAATGTATCAAGGACAAACCATGCTTTTTGTGTAAGCTTTTCGCCAATCTTTTCATTTTCATCACATCCCAGACAGTAGATAATAATGGAGGTCTTTTGGTGTACTTTAAGGGATGCCAGTTAATATTGTTTTCCGCACAAACAGCCTCAATTGTAGCCCTGTTTTCAGCATACCTTTCAGGTTTTTCAAAACTGATTAGGTGGAAGGTATAACCGGCTTTGGTGAGTCCAACAATATACGGCAGAACCTGAGACTGGCCGAGTGGATCTGTCATTCCATCATAGGAAAGGTATAAGACGTGTTTCACCATTTAAACAAAGATATCATTCTTAGAAATATGCAGTATATCCAAAATGGATTTTACTCGAACGAAAATCTATAGGGTTCGAGAACTCTTTCCCGAGGGCATAAGTAATCGAAAAAATCCCGATTTTAGAACCGAAGGAAATTCCGCCTCCAAAACCTAATGGATAATCACTATAATACACAGTAGCCGAATTTTCATAAATACCCTGATCGTAAAAAAGAAAAACATTGCTATTTCTGTCAAGCAAGAATCTATACTCGAGCGTAAGCTGCCCTTTTGTGGATGCAAAAAGCTCTTCCTCGTTAAATCCTCTAAGTGTGTTTAATCCACCAAAGCGATACAATTCATTTTGATAGATTACTGGACTTGAATAAAAATCAAAAATGGCACTAAGCAGAACCACATGACGAGGAAATAGCGGGATGAATTCACGGTACAAGAAATGTCCTGAGTAGGTTGTATTCTTTGTAGATGTTCCATTTAGCGAATCTGCCCTCAGCCCTCTTTGACCAATATAAATCTTCGCATTTATATATCTGCCCTTACTCGGGTTTACTAAATTATCGAGGGTTTTCTTTTCAAATGACAATCCGTAAGCATTCGTTCGATATGAATTCAGACTTGTAAATTCGGAACTCGAAGCAGCACCACTCAAAACACTCGAAGACACAAAACGATAATGTGCTCTAATTCGAAACCCACTTTTTAAAGTATAAGAAATGTTTATTTCTGAATTCAAATCAAGAAAAGTAGAATCTCGCTTATAAAGCAAGAAATGAGATTCTACGCCAAAAGGAGATTGAAACAAATAAGGATAATTAATATCAATATTCATACGCTGTGTTTGCGGCCGAATACTTCTCCAGTTAAATTTAAACAACTCCCCTTTCTTTAATGCATTTTCCAATTTCAAATTCACTTCACCGGTTAATGCCATTTTTTGGCTTACCGGATTTGGTTGCAGCCCAATGGCACCTCTGAGGTAACTTACTTTCGCCGATTTTAAATAGAGGAATAATTCAAAGCCTTGGTCCGTATATAATATCTCTGATGGCTTAACGCTTGTTAAAAATGAGGTTTGCTGAATTTTTCGATCGATCAATCCTATTTTTCGTTCTGAGTAGACCTCACCAATCGTATAATCGATAATTCCTTGAACCGTACGATTTGAAATGCTGGAGTCGCCTCGCACATGAATTGTCTTCAAACTACTATAGGGCCCTAAATCCATTTTGAGGTCAGCGCTGATCTGAGTATCTTCAATTTGTACAGAATCTAAAGAAATATTAACAAACGGATAGCCCGCATTTGCATACAAAAGAATTTTAGCTTGAAACATCTGGCTAAGTTCATTTGGAGTATAGCTCGAAATCGTATTTTTCTTTTTAAAAACGCCAATGTCTAACCCAGAACTATTCCGAATTTCAATTTCATTAAATTGAATTCCTAAATCAATGGAGACTTTTTTCAGGGAAGTATCTTGTTTAATGACATGTAAAAAAAAGCCTTTTTCTAGTAATTGACTGCTCAACTCACGCGTACTTTTATTTTGATGGAAAGTGATAGTGGTATCAATTGATAATGATTTAGGCAAATGCTTAATGCGTACCTGACTTGACAATTCGACAGTATACTTTACTTGACCTAAAAGCTCGAAACCTTCAGATATCATTATAAATAAAAAGAAAATTAGAATACGTACTTTCACTTAGCTTTTACTACTTGATAACGCATAAAATTCGAATTTTTGTATTCATTGTCCAATAAAATTTAAATAAAATTGTAACTTTATGTGATATAGGCTCGTTAGACTTAACACGAACAACAAAACTACACTACTATGAAAACTAAAGCAACATTTTTATTTCTACTTGCCTTTTTAACAACAATATTAATTTCTTGTGGATCGGGAAGAACTGCAAGTTGCGATGCCTATGGTAGCATCGACGTTCAAGTAGAACATCAAGAATTGGTATCCAAGTAAGGAAAACCACTAAAAATATTAAAGAAAGCGTTTCAAGTACATTTTCATTTCGGATTGTATTTTAGACGCTTCTTTTTTTGCCCCTAATGCAAAATCCGTTGAATGGTCAGCGTAAATAATACCTCTAGAAGAATTCACTAACAATCCGCAGTCCGAAGTCATTCCATAACGGACCACCTCAGCCAAAGATCCTCCTTGAGCTCCTACACCAGGTACTAAAAAGAAAGAATCCGGAGCCAAAGCTCTAATCGCACCGATATCTTCAGAACGGGTTGCTCCAACAACAAACATCAAATTCTCAGGTGTCCCCCACTCTAGACATCTATTCACGACGGATTCGAATAAAGGTTTTTCATTAGATTCAAGAAACTGAAAATCATTCGCCCCTTTATTAGATGTTAATGCCAAGACGACTGCCCATTTGTTTGGATGTGTAAGAAATGGCTCTACACTATCTGAACCCATATAAGGTGCAATCGTTAAAGCATCGCAATTATAAGTCTCAAAAAATGTCTTTGCATAGTATAAAGACGTGTTTCCAATATCTCCTCGCTTGGCATCGGCAACTACAAGGCATTCTTTAGGTATGTATTCTACCGTTTTTTGAAAAGACCTCCACCCCGCTATACCCAAACACTCATAAAACGCTAGATTCGGTTTATAGGCCACCGCATATTCCTTCGTAGCATCTATAATCGCTTTGTTAAATTCAAAAATAGGATCGTCCAAATCCAAGAGATGCTCAGGTATTTTTGCTAAATCAGGATCTAAACCAACGCATAAAAATGACTTTTTAGCTTTAATTTGATGTATTAATTCTGATCTTTTCATTCTGTTTCCCCTTTTAATTTCTCCGCATTTTCAGCCATCTTCAAGGCATCGATCATATCCTGTATATCTCCATTCATGAAAGAACTTAGGTTATACATCGTTTTATTGATTCGATGATCTGTAATTCTACCTTGAGGATAATTGTAGGTGCGTACTTTTGCGGACCGGTCTCCCGAAGCAACTAGTGTTTTTCTATGTGCTGCACGTTCGTCATTTATTCGATCTAATTCCGCTTGATATAATCGTGACCTCAACACAGATGTTGCTTTTTCTAAGTTTTTATGCTGACTTCGTCCGTCCTGACACTCTACAACAAAACCGGATGGAATGTGGGTAAGCCTAATGGCAGATTCAGTTTTATTGACGTGCTGACCTCCTGCACCTGAAGCGCGAAAAGTATCTCTCCTCACATCACTCATTTTGAGTTCAAAATCTACTTCTTCAGCCTCTGGCAATACTGCTACTGTAATCGCAGAGGTATGCACCCGTCCTTGTGACTCCGTTTCGGGGACACGTTGAACCCTATGCGCTCCTGACTCAAATTTCAAAGTACCATAGATCCCCTCGCCTTCAATACTGATAGAGATTTCTTTATACCCCTTTACGGTGCCTTGCGAGGAGTTGATTATTTCATACTTCCACGATTTTTCTTTAAAAAACATGGTATACATTCTAAAAATATCCTCAACAAAGATACATGCCTCATCGCCACCTGTCCCCGCTCTTAATTCAATAATTGCATTTTTATCATCTTCAGGATCCTTTGGGATCAGCATTACTTTGATCTCCTCTTCTAACAATGGTCTTTGCTCATCTAGCTCATTGATTTCCATCTTAGCCATTTCACGCATCTCGTCATCTGTCTCACTTTCGAGGAGGTCTCTAGCACTCTTTAAATTCGAAAGAAGGTTGCTATAGGTTTTATAGGTTTGGTCTAGGATTTCTAAATCACGGTATTCCTTATTCAGCTTGACATAGCGCTGCATATCAGAGATAATGTCTGGATCTGTAATTAAGGTACCCACTTCTATAAATCGAAAATGAATAGCCTCTAGCTTTGCAAGTAAATCAGACATATGCTTCGTAATATTTTGACTGCTAATTTAATTATAATAAAACGAAAGGAATCTAAGGGTACAAATAAAAAAGCCATACACGGGGTGCATGGCTTTTTAAAATATTAAATAAAGAAATTAATCTATCGAACCTTGAACTCTTTTCATAAATGCATTCAAAGCGGCTTTTTTCTCTGCACCCTCTTTAATTGATTGATGCACCTCAATAGCGCCTGAAAAGTTGGAAAGCAATTCTCCTATAACATCAAGTTCTTCATCCTTTAAGGACTCCAATTCGATTAGATTTTCCAATGTTTCCATTGTTTCAACAACATAGTCTTCATCATTGTTTTCAATGAAGGCAACAATATGTTTAATTACTGGTAATCGCATTTAAAACTTGTTCTATGGTTTCTATTTTGTTGCCTTGTGCTTCCTCTATAAGCTGACCATCCTTAAAACTCGCAAAGGTTGGAAGGTTACTTACATTTGCTAATTTTCGAGATTCTGGATATTTCTCAGCATCTACATAAACAAATAAAACATCCTCATGCTCCCTTGAGAAACGCTTAAACTTAGGTTTGGTTATTTTACAATTCCCACACCAAGTTGCACCATATTGAACCATCACTTTTTGGTGCTGCTCAATTTGTGCTTTTAGATCATCAGCGCTCGCTTCAATAAACATTTAGTGCTTTTTTAAGTAGTCAGCAACTCCATCTCTTGTAGCATCCATAGCATCTTTTCCTTCTTCCCAGTTTGCTGGACAAACTTCACCATGCTTTTGATTGTGCGCATAAGCATCAATTAAACGAAGTACTTCTTGAACATTTCTTCCTACCGGGAAAAAGTTTATCGCTTCATGAAAAACAAATCCTGCTTCATCTAATAGATAAGTAGCTCTGTATGGTACATTGTCACCAGCACTTGGCTCTTCATCAAACAGATCAAAATCAAGAATGTCTAATTCCATTGCAAGAACCCTTGTGGAATCGGCAATTAATGGAAATTGAACACCTTCAATCCCACCATTTTCTTTAGAAGTACTGAGCCAAGCAAAATGAACCTCAGCCGTATCACAAGACGCTCCTATTAAAATTGTATTTCTCTTTTCAAATTCTTTTGAAGCTTCTTGAAATGCGTGAATTTCCGTTGGACATACAAAAGTGAAATCTTTAGGATACCAAAAAAGACATACTTTCTTTTTATTGTCTACTGCTTGTTTAAGAACATTGATTTGAAATGCATCACCCATTTCATCAATTGCCTTTACAGACATATCTGGGAATGTTTTACCTACTAGGGACATATTTTTTTTGTTTTTTAATTATTATTTACAAATGTACACACTATATCAGTATAGATTATATCAATATTTATTATATTTATATATATAATATCTATATGATTTCGGTTCAACAAATGCGATACATCATAGTTCTCAGCGAAGAGCTACATTTTGAGAAAGCCAGTAAAAAATGCTTTGTCACTCAGCCTACATTGTCAATGCAGATAAAAAAAGCAGAGGACTTATTAGGTCAAAAGCTTTTTGACAGAAGTCGCCAGCCTATGAAAGTTACCAAATTTGGGATTCAACTTCTGCCTATAATCAGAAACATAATGTTTGAATTAAACAAAGTGGACGAAATCGTTAAGAAAACCGCTGGCACATTCCAGGAAGAAATTCGCCTCGGTGTAATACCTACCGTTTCAAACTACTTAATTCCAAAACTATATGGATCCTGGAAGAAAAGTTTCCCTGACCTCAACATTATAATTCACGAGTATACTACTGAGAATCTAATCGCATTACTAGAAAACAAAGAGCTAGATTTAGGTGTTTTCGCTGGACCCTACACACACAATTCATGTACGACTCAGACCTTATTTTTAGAACAAATACTTATTTATGCGCCCAGCCTATCTTCTGAATATGTGGAATTGGATACTTTAAAAAGGATGAAGCCCTGGTTACTTACGAAGGAGAATTGCCTCAGAAATCAGATGGTATCGTTCTGTAATATAGACGAATCTGAAAAAAAATGGAGTTATGAGGGAGGAAATATTGAATTATTAAAACGTATGGTTGAAGAACATGGAGGATACACCTTAGTCCCTAAATACTATTCCGAAGAAAGCCCTGAATTAAAACCCATTATGAATAAAGAAATGGTTCCTGTTCGCGAAATAATAGGAGTTTATCCCTCTAGATCCACAAAAAACTCTTTAATTGATAAGATTCTAAAATCTATCCGAGTACAATACCCCAGCGACTTAAATAAATCAAAAAAAATCGTACTTGACTGGAAATAAGAACTTACTTCTTGTTGGACGCTTTTTTCACAAAATCATCGTAAGAAAGTTTCTTTTCTTTCATGGGTACATTCGCTTGAAAATAATCAGATAGCTTCTTTTCCGTAATACGGTCATAGATTCCATTAACCTGTTCCTTGTCCTTTAAAAGCCCCATAGCTGTCTCTGTTAACTCTTTATCCTCAGGTGCGGGCATTCCATATTGAGCATAATTAGAAATTAGAAGGGATTTTGTGAATTCAACAACCTCTTCATTAGAGATTTGAATGTCATTTTCTTTAAAGATTCGACCTTGAATCAACTGCCACTTCATAGACTTTAGATAGCTATCAAACTCCTTATTTAATGTCTCATCGTCAATAGGTTTATCGTTTGAAATTTTAATCCATCGCTTAAGAAAATCTTCCGGCAGTTCGATTTTTGTTTTATCCATCAAATAATCATAGACCGTCTGTGTAAACAAGCGATCCGAATCAGCCTTAAACATGTTTTCTAAATCAGACGTTACCTTTGTTTTCAATTCAGCTTCAGAACTCACCTCTTGATTCGGAAAAAGTTTAGCATATAAATCTTCATTTAAATCTGCTAGCTGCATTCTTTTAATATCGTTAACTGTAAACTTAAACGTACTTGAAATTCCAGATAAATCTTCTTCTTTGATATTCAGCATAGAAGCCAAATCTTTCGCATCCTTAGCAACCGCTTTTGGATCAAGAACTAAAGAATCATCAACCTTCAACCCAATTAACGATTTAATAGCCTTTTTGTCTTTAAGGAACTCCATTGAAATAGTGGAATTATTCTCGACCCCATTATCTTTAGGTTCACCAGAACTATCTAATTCTCTAAATAATCCCATCACCATATCTTTGTCCGCAACGATTTCCGTCGACTCCAGTTTTCCATATCTTCTTCTGAGGTCTTCGATTTGACTGGAGATCAATTTGTCGTCTACCTTCACAGAAAAATACTCAATGCCTCTTCGCGAAGCGGTTGGGATTTCAAATTTGGGAGAAAAGCCAATTTCATAAGAAAACTCAAAGTCACCTGGATTTTCCATGTCCCCTTTAAAAGTTTCATTTGCAGTTGGAATAGGGTTTCCTAAAATTTCAAGTTTCTCTTCCGTAATATATTTATACAAGGTATCATTCGCCATTTTATTCAATTCCTCAGCCAAAACAGATTTTCCGTATTGCTTTTGAATCATACCCAAAGGCACTTTTCCTGGACGAAAACCAGGTACTTTTGCCGATTTACGATGTTTCTCAAGAGACGCTTTTACGATATTTTGATAATCCTCTGATTTAATTTCAACCTTTAAAATAGCATTCAATTTATCGACGCTTTGTTGTAATACCTTCATTTTCGTTATTTGTTTAAATAAAAAAGGTCCCGTTTGGTAAAACGAGACCTATAAATGGTGCGGATGGAGGGACTCGAACCCACACACCTCACGGCACTAGATCCTAAGTCTAGCGTGTCTACCAATTTCACCACATCCGCATATATCATCTCAAAAAGCAAGAATTAAGTCTTGCCAAGACTCTAAACATTTTTAAAGCCGGTTGCAAAGATAATTTTTTTTAAATAACTATGGAAAATTAGTTCCTTGAATTTTGAATGTTCGCCCTAATTTCTTTCATAAATTCAGATGCATAGACAAAACTGGTTATTTCAGGGTTGTCTGTAGTAATGATTGACTTGCGATCACCTTGCCACCAGCGCTTGCCTTGATATATGAAAATAACGTTTTCACCAATCTCTATTACTGAATTCATATCATGCGTAATCACAATCGTTGTCATTTTATATTCTCGAGTAATATCTTGGATCAAACCATCAATAACGATCGCTGTTTTAGGGTCCAAACCTGAATTAGGTTCATCACAAAACAAATATTTCGGATTCATTGAAATTGCCCGAGCAATACCAATTCTTTTCTGCATCCCCCCACTGCATTCAGAGGGAAGTAACTTATTTTTCCCAGATAGATTAACACGTTCTAAACAAAAATCTACTCTTTTTTGAATTTCACCAGAAGACATTTTAGTAAACATCGTTAATGGAAATCCTATGTTCTCCTCAACGTTCATAGAATCAAATAATGCTGAGCCTTGAAAAAGCATTCCAATTTCCTGACGAAGCTTGCTTTTCTGGTTACTCCGCATTTTTATAAAATCCAAACCTTCATAGAGGATCGCACCAGAGTCGACATCGTGCAGGCCGACCATGCATTTTGCTAAAACAGATTTTCCTTGACCGGATTGCCCAATAATTAAATTGACCTTTCCCTTTTCGAAAGTGGTATTGATGTCAAACAAAATTTGATCATCTCCAAAAGATTTATTTACGTTTTTAATTTCTATCATTAAAGAAGAAGTAAATAAGTAAGAAGGAAATTCATAACCAATATTGCAATTGTACTGCTCACAACAGCTTGGGTGGAAGCTTTACCAACATCTAATGAACCACCTTTCACATAATATCCATAATAGGAAGAAATCGAGACGATCAGGAATCCAAAACAAACGGTCTTAATGAGTGCATAAGTAATGTGGAATGGGTTGAAAAATGATCTTATTCCCAAAACATAAGTTTCTGTCGTTACAAGATCTGAAAACATCAAGGCCAACCAGCCTCCTATCATAGAAAGTGCCATTGAAAAAATAATTAAAATCGGGAAGAAGATAACGGCTCCAATTATTTTGGGTAAGACTAAAAAGTTCAATGAGTTTACGCCCATGATTTCCAGCGCATCAATCTGCTCAGTGACTCTCATTGTACCTATTTCAGAAGCTATATTTGAACCAACTTTTCCTGCCAAAATCAAAGAGATGATCGTTGGTGAAAACTCTAATATAGTGCTGGATTGGGTAATATAACCTATTGTATAGTCAGGGAGTAATGGGGTCGTCATGTTTGAGGCAGTCTGTAGCGCGATCACTCCCCCCATAAACGCCGACATGAGTGCTACAATTGGTAAAGAATTAATACCAATCACATGAAGCTCCGTCACGATTCTTTTCCATAAGATATGCCACTTAGAGGGTACCGAAAAAAGAACCTTTAGCATGAGAAAATAACGGCCTAAATGAAACAAAAACTTCATGACACTAAATTAAACAATATTTCCATGGAAGATTATTGGATTCGAACAGAATGTTACTTTTGAAATAGAATAAATGAACTCAGCACACAAAGACATCGAATTTCAAAATAACTTGAACAAATACTTGCCCAAAGAATTTGTGTCATATACATGGGACTTGTTAAAAGATTCTGGTGTTCATTTTAGAATTGTAGCACCTAGAAAAACAAAGCTTGGCGATTTCCGAGCTCCAAGACCGAACAAAAACAAGCCGGAAATAACCATAAACGGCAATCTCAATCCTTATGCATTCCTTATTACGACATTGCATGAAATAGCGCACCTTAATACCTTTAAACTCTACAGGGGCAGCGTTAAGCCACACGGTCTAGAATGGAAACATGAATTTCAACAATTGTTAAAACCTCTCATTAGCGAAAAGGAATTCCCCGACAATTTAAAACGCTGTTTAATTAATTCCGTAAAAAAAACAAAAGCCTCTTCTTGCTCAGATATCGATTTGAGTCGAGAATTACGAAAGTTTGATTTGTCAGTAAAAACAGTTCCATTAGAAAACATTTTAATCGGTGAAAGCTTCACATTAAACAATAAATCATTCAAAAAAGGAAAATTAAGAAGAACAAGGTATCTTTGCAGAGAATTAAATTCTGGCCGGAACTATCTCATTCATGCTTTAGCCGAAGTAAATTCTTTATGAAATGGAAAACAAATCTTTATATTGTCTCATAATGGCTGGTGGTGTCGGTAGTCGCTTTTGGCCACTATCAACAGAAGAAAACCCAAAACAATTTCTTGACTTCTTAGGAACTGGCCAAAGTCTTCTACAAATGACTTTTGACCGATTTCAAAATATTATCCCTCGAGAAAACATCTTCATACTGACCAATGCATCCTACGAGGGGAAAGTAATTGAGCAATTGAAGGTTCCTAATAAGCAAGTGATTTGCGAGCCCCTACGGAAAAACACCGCACCATGCATTGCATTTGCAACGGCTAAAATATTGAATCAAGATCCAGAGGCCGTTATGGTTGTATCGCCTTCTGACCACCTCATCACAAATGAGCTGCAGTTCAACCAGGACATTGCATTAGGAATTAATACGGCTAGGGAAAAAGACAGCCTAATAACCTTTGGGATACCACCTCATCGCCCTGATATAGGCTACGGATATATTGAATTTGACGATTCTAAAAAGGAAGAAAGCGTTCAAAGTGTAAAACAGTTTAGAGAAAAACCAAATTTACAAAGCGCAGAAGCGTTTTTAAACGCAGGTAATTTCTATTGGAATTCTGGCATGTTTATCTGGAGAGGTCGTGTTTTAAGAGATAGCTTTAAAAGAAATTGTAAATCCCTGTATGATTTGTTTTTTAAAACCGAAAACAATTACAATTCGGATCAAGAAATTGCATTCTGTCAAATTGCATTTGAAAAAAGCGAAAGTATTTCTATTGATTACGCCATATTAGAAAAAGAACCAAATGTAGAGGTCGTATTATCTAAATTTGGCTGGAGTGACCTTGGAACCTGGGGAAGTATTAAGGAAATCACCTCAAAAGATGAGAACGGAAGTTCTGTAAACCACAACAACATCCACTTATTTAATAGTAAGAATTGCTTTGTTCATTCAGAAAAAGAAAAGACGATTCTTATCGATGGGCTTCATAATTATATTGTAGTTGACACGAAGGACAAACTTATGATATTGAAGGATGAAAATGAGCAAAAGCTAAAAGAATACTTAAAAACTACAAGCCATAAATCATCCTAAGATGGTGAAAATACGAGATATCGATCTTGGGGAATTTCCTCTATTACTTGCGCCCATGGAGGATGTGAGTGACCCGCCCTTTAGAACACTTTGTAAAAGGCATGGCGCGGATTTAATGTATACCGAATTCATATCTTCCGAAGGACTCATAAGGGATGCGCTTAAAAGCAGAATGAAACTAGACATCTTCGAAAAGGAAAGACCTATTGGAATTCAGATTTTTGGCTCGAACATCGAAAGTATGCGCTTGGCCACTGAAATAACGGCCCAATCCAATCCAGACATTATCGATATTAATTATGGCTGTCCTGTAAAAAAAGTAGCTTGTAAAGGTGCTGGCGCTGGTATTCTTCAAGATATACCCAAAATGGTTCGCATGACCGCTGAAATTGTCAAATCAACAAACCTTCCCGTAACCGTAAAAACACGTTTGGGTTGGGATGATCAATCAAAATACATCGTAGAAGTAGCCGAGCGACTTCAAGACGTTGGTATTGAAGCTATCTCAATACATGGAAGAACAAGAAAGCAAATGTATAAAGGCGAAGCCGATTGGTCTTTGATTGCAGACGTCAAAAACAATTCAAGGATGAATATTCCCGTGTTTGGAAACGGTGACATTAACACCCCCGAAAAGGCTCTAGCGTATAAAAACAAATATGGTGTTGACGGTGTAATGATTGGCAGAGCAAGCATTGGTAATCCATGGATATTTCGAGAGATCAAACACTTTTTAAAACATGGTACCCATCATGCTCCACCCAATTTCCTAGAGAAAGTAGAAGCGGTAATTGAACATCTTGAAACCAGTATTGCATGGAAAGGCGAAAAACTTGGGATTGCAGAAATGAAGCGTCACTATTCAAACTATTTCAGGGGAATCGTAAACTTCAAGGATATCAAAACCAATCTAGTCACCTCAAACGAATTGGATGAACTAAATAGCATATTAAAAATGCTAATAGAAAAAGCCGATATGTATGAGTTTTCAAGCTCCTATTGAACCATTTTCGTTTTTATGTGTTTATCGATTATGCCTATTTGGTTACCCATTTCTGGATTTCAAGATTACTTAGTTTCTAATGAAGGAAATATCAAGTCATTAACGCGCGTCAAAACATTTAAAAATGGCCGTACAATGAAATTTGAATCCAAAAACAAGAAATTAAGAAGACACCCAAGAAATGGTTTCTTAATGACAGACCTTATTAGTGATAAAGGAATTAGAAAAACTGTTTATCCACACAAAGTCGTTGCGGGTGCATTTATAGAAAATGACAAGCCTAGAAAGAAAAAAGTCGTCATTCATATCAATGGTGACCTTGGTAATAACCATTCCGATAATCTACGATGGTGCACATTTAGCGACTCCATAAAAATGGGCTTTGCTTCAGGGAAAAGAGACAATAGCAAGCTCTGGGAAAAAAGAAGAATTAAATATGGGCCAAGCGGTGGGAATTCATCAATGGGAAGACCTGATCCTTTGTCTGATGCTCAAAAACAGGAAATACTGATCCTAAGAAAAAATAAAAGCCTAATGTATCTTGCCGAACAGTTCAACTGTAGCGCTTCTCACATACACAAAACCCTGCGCCGATTAGAAAAAGAGTCTATCACAAGAACGATATAGATTCCAGTATTTTTCTCATGGGTATCTCCAAAGACCCATAAACCTTTTTGTTTTTAAGACTATCTACTTTAAAGTTCAATTCCGTACCATTAACCGACCACTGAATACTGTTGTTATGTGATATATAGGCCTTTGGGGGGCTCTTAGTAGAATAGAAAACCACCCTGCTATCATCTATTTTAAGCTTTAATTGCGGGGAAAATAAAAATCTAAATTGGTCGTCTTCTCGTGTTAAAATACCTTTTTCGAGGAGCTTTTGAATCAGCTTCTCAGCGGGTTCCTTGACCGTAAACATCAAAGAATATCGAGGTACGTTTTTATAGCGGGTTTTTTCAATTTGAGTGGGCTCAAAATTATCGTCGAGTTCCGTTTCAATATACTTTTCCTGAACCATGTAATAACCGCCCTCTTCAAAGCAAAAATCTCCATCCCAAATTTCAACAAAATCAGAAATAGGAAAGCTAATTTTGGAAGTCAAAGCAGATAGTTTTTGTATAAATAAGTCTTTGGTTGCGGCTGAAAAACCTTTTGAATTAAGGTGCAAGTCAATCGTTCTTTTAGAACGATCGGAAAACTTTATAGCTTGTCCCGAATCATTTACAAAAAATGGAATGGAATCATTTATAGATAAATAGCTCTTTAATTGAAATCCAGACGAATCACTATCATGCGCTACAAAGGCATGATCGATTCCAATACTTTTTAAAGATTTACATTCTGAATAAAGCACAAGGTTTTCATCTGGGTAAATATCATTTGCAAATAGGCCTTTCCACATGGTACCGATAGATCTATTCTTTGTAGCGATAAAATCGTTGTAAATCTCATAAAAAAAATCGCCATAATAAATAAACAAGAAGTTGTCTCTATGAAAAATATGTAAGCGAAAATCGCTTAAATGGTAAACTCTATCTTGTCCGATAATCGTATCAGTAACATGGTTTTCCAAAGATATTCTATCGAGAGCACTCTTTAATTTTTCAGAAGTATATAAAGGAATTACGCTACCTAAATCCCCCCTTTCATTAGCAAAAACATAGAGAGAGCTTTGAACGTCTAGTCCATATTGCTTTGCCATTGAAAGCACAAATTCAGAAGTTAAAAACTGCCTTTGCGCTATTTGATTAAAAAGCATCAAATCAGTTGACTCCGTCAATAACTCTAGAAGAGACACCGACCCTACTATATCGGCATCAGGAAGAAAGGTTTCAATAATTGAAATTGCTTGTACAGGAGCCTTAAAAGGTTTTAGATAAAGCAATACACCCAGTAAAAAGCCGAGCAATACAATAAAAGCTAACTTCTTATACACCGCGATTTATTTTGATAGAATGAAAAGAGCATTAATCATATCAAGAAATTGAGAAGCCTTACCAGAGGAGCTTTCAAAATTATAATGCAAGGAATAATCTGTTTTATTCAACTCAGATAATTCAGATTTCAGCACAATACTTCCTGACTTTGTCTTTAGGTTATTTAAAACATTTTTTTGACGTTCATCTAAAAAGGCTCTCGGGAATTCATTTAAGGATTGATTCAAATCAAGATTTGCATATAATACGCCTGATTTTTTAATCTTCTTGACTGATTTTTTAGATATTGCTCCCTTACCATATCCATCTAAATGGTCAACAACTAAACTCAAGTCGTTAGACAATAACAGCACTTTAGGAGTACAAACAACATACATTGGCGCGGCATCCAATATCACATCTTTCAGAATCCAATATCCCTCTTTTTTCTCTATTCGCGAGGTTAATCTAGATAAATCAGAAAGTACCATTTCGCATAAATCTGTTCGTTCAGAGGCAAATCCGATTGTGAATACAGGTATTTCTTCCTGAGCAAAGGTTTCTATTTCAGTATATTCGAAGTCATCCTCATTGTATTCATATTCTATGCGCTTTGTTGTAATTTCTTTAACGCCATTAAACGTTGCAAATAACCCTCCTTTATAGGCCCCGAAAAAGGCCTTTTTATCTACTAATTTATCTAGGAGTTGAATCGCTAACAAATTCATCACCATCTTATTGTCTTTTTTATCTTTTAAAATGGGCAATAAGATCTCATATGCCTTTTCATAAGCTTTTCTTAAATCTACATTGTAAATAAAATATGCCGGTGCATCCGCAGGAATATATTTGATGAAATCTTTATTGAGCGGATTATTATTCATATCCGAATAAATCGCCCCTAGTTTATCACCATAATTTGCCTGAACATCAAAATGCACCTCATTGGAATCCAAGTAAAGATCGCCAGTCATATAATTTTCCGAGTAAAGTTCTTTCAAGTCTTCATTGACTATAGGGTACATCGTCTGAAAATACCACAAACCACCTTGGTTTGAAAAATTCCTTGAATTGTCAATGAAAAACACACCTTCAGATTCTTTTTCAATTTGAGTTTTAAATCGTTGATCGATAGATTTTAAACTAATCTTATTCAGAATCAGTTCATCAATAATTCCTTGCATTCCTTTAACTTGCATACTGACGTCTATACTGTCTCGAACTTCCCAATAGGTCTTAAATACACCCGTTTCTTCCGTGAGAATCTCTTCCAGATCTTCCATGGGTTCCTGAACCGCTTCAGCCACTGCTGCCTCAGTCGCATCGTCAACGATCCATTCAGAAGTCTCCCCTGCCCATTGTGTTTCCTCCGATTCATAATAATTCAATGAATCCGTCATGTGCACAAGGTAAGTGTCCGTGGGTTGAACACGTAGTAAAACACCTGAATTACCAAAAATTATTAATGAATTAAACAAGGAGCTGTAGCGTTTTGCCCCATTCGAAAGTGTTTCAACAAATTCAAAATCATCAAAAACTTTAAAAAGTTGATCTTTGTTTTTTACACCAAAAGAAAACCCTGTTACTTCGTAAACATTGTCTTTGCCATAAAATATATTTAAGCGCTGGTCAAAGTCTAATCCGGCATCCTTTAGGGTCTTACCCGCAGTGGATCCATCAAAAAGCTCTTGATGCAGCTCTTCCATAAAATCATACTGAACCAATTCATCTATAGAGATTTTCTGAAGAAGATTGATGTTATTAATACTAAAAACCGTAGAAGCATTTCTAGGAATCAAGTCTTCACTCTTCTGGCTAAATAATGAAGATTGTATTAATACAAAAACAAATAAAACACCTTTTTTTAAGTTCAACATAAAACATAGATTGTAGCGTCGAAATTACAAATAAATCTCTAGTTTTCAGTAGGTAAAACCGAGATTGTATTCTCCATGATAGCAGGGTTACCAAAAACATCAAAGAGAGAATTTCTCAGCATCACCGCTCTTTTGTTTTTAGATAAAACCGCTGCGGGATTATTTATGTTTTCAACGGGATTATTAAACCTACTTATAGAGGTGTACATCCCACTTTTCATAAGCTGCTGATCATCTTGTTGAATCATACCAAATTTAAACGTGTTTAAATCGGGCACTTCTCTAACCAAAACTCTACCATCCCATGAAATCCAATCAAATGAGGCGCCATCGGCAACATCACCTGTGCTTTCAATAGTTGCTTGCATCGCCGTGAGAAAAAAATCAACATTTTCAAAATGGAGCATTATTTTAAAAATATAATGTTCGTAATCTTCAGATATAATGACGTCACTTATTCCCTCTTGACAATTTAAAATCTTAATAAGTTCTCCGATTTTATTTTCGATCTCGAATTTAGAAGGAACTTTTTTTCCATCCAGGCTGTCTAATGCTAAAATAGAATTAATCTTTAATTTACTAGAACTTAAATTAATTGTATACTTGAAATCTCCGCTCCCATCAGTATTAAAGGAAATGTCATCTAATATCTCTATACATGAGTTTAAAGAGAAAATCAACAGGCCCAAAAGGAAAAAATGTCTCATTAAAGTTCTAGAACCAAAGTTTAGGCCAAACTAATCAAAAATAAAAAGCCATCCTAAGATGGCTTTAAATTATTAAACTTTTTGTTTTCTGATTCCTTGAAAATCAAACAGAATACTACATCATACCCGGCATCCCACCACCCATAGGAGGCATTCCGGCTGCAGAAGCTTCTTCTGGTTGATCAGCGATAACGCATTCCGTAGTTAATAGCATTGCCGCAATCGATGCCGCATTTTCTATTGCGATACGAGTCACTTTCGTTGGGTCAACGACGCCAGCTTTCACTAGGTCTTCAAATTTCTCAGTACGCGCATTGTAACCATAATCAGCTTTTCCAGCTTTTACTTCCTGAACAATTACCGCTCCTTCTTGACCAGAATTCGCAATAATTTGTCTTAAAGGCTCTTCTGCAGCACGTTTTACAATAGCTATACCCGTCATTTCATCTTCATTCAAACCCTTCACTTTATCAAGTGTTTCAATTGATCTCAATAGAGCAACGCCACCACCAGCAACGATACCTTCTTCAACCGCAGCGCGTGTAGCAGCCAAAGCATCGTCAACACGGTCCTTTTTCTCCTTCATTTCAACTTCAGTAGGTGCTCCAACATAAAGTACGGCAACACCACCAGACAATTTCGCCAAACGTTCTTGTAACTTTTCTTTATCGTAATCTGAAGTCGTTGATTCTATTTGAGCTTTGATTTGCCCAATGCGCGCTTTGATATCAGCTTTCTTGCCTTTTCCATTCACGATCGTTGTATTATCCTTGTTAATCTCAATCTTCTCTGCGGTACCAAGCATATCGATTGTTGTGCCTTCCAATGTCATACCTCTCTCCTCTGAAATGACTTGACCTCCTGTAAGGATGGCTATATCTTCTAACATTTCCTTTCTGCGATCACCAAACCCTGGTGCTTTTACTGCAGCAACTTTTAGTGAGCCACGAATTCTGTTCACAACCAAAGTGCCTAAGGCTTCACCATCAACATCCTCTGCAATAATGATTAACCCCTTACTAGATTGTGCTACAGGCTCTAAAATCGGAAGCAATTCCTTCATGGAAGAAATTTTCTTTTCGCAAATCAGAATCATCGGATTTTCCATTTCCGTAATCATCTTCTCCGTATTTGTAACGAAGTATGGAGACAAATAACCACGGTCGAACTGCATCCCCTCTACGGTGACCACTTCAGTTTCAATTCCTTTTGCCTCTTCAACAGTTATAACGCCATCCTTTCCAACGTCTCTCATGGCCTTTGCAATTAATGCACCGATTTTCTCGTCATTGTTTGCTGAAATAGTCGCTATTTGCTCAATCTTGGAATTATCGCTACCTATTTCTTTTGACATTTTACGAAGATTGCTTACAACTTCAGTTACTGCTTTATCAATCCCTCTTTTAAGATCCATTGGATTTGCACCAGCCGCAACATTTTTCAATCCTGCGCTAATAATGGCTTGCGCAAGTACAGTTGCAGTTGTCGTTCCGTCCCCAGCAATGTCCGCTGTTTTTGATGCGACCTCTTTCACCATCTGTGCCCCCATGTTCTCAACCTCATCCTCTAACTCGATTTCCTTAGCAACCGTCACACCATCTTTTGTGATTTGAGGTGCACCAAATTTCTTTCCGATAACCACGTTTCGTCCTTTAGGACCAAGGGTTACCTTTACAGCATTCGCTAGGGCATCAACGCCCTTTTTAAGCTTCTCTCTAGCTTCTACATCAAAAAATATATCTTTTGCCATCTTATAAATTCTTAATTATTAATAATTCCATAAATGTCTGATTCCTTCATAATCAGATAATCTCCGTTCTCAATTTTAATCTCTGTCCCCGAATATTGGCCATATAAAACTGAATCCCCGACCTTTACGGTCATCTTTTCATCACTCTTACCAGGTCCAACAGCAACTACAATCCCTTTCAAAGGTTTTTCTTTTGCCGTGTCTGGAATGATAATTCCACTCGTAGTCTTTTGCTCTGCAGGTGCTGCTTCAACCAACACACGATCCGCTAACGGTTTAAATTTTATCGCCATTTTAATATTTTTAATTTAAAAGGAACTAGACCAATTTTATGCCAAAGGCAAAATCAAGACAATATTTCGCCTTTTGATTTTATTTCAGATAAAATTGTCAGAATATGTGCCAACCTGACACGAAGAAATTTTTATTTAGAAGATTCCTGTCCTGGTGATGCAGGTTGTTCGGTATTCGCTTTTTGAGCTTCAGGGCTCTTTGGTTTTGGTTGACGCACTGTAATCACAATACTAACCAGGACGATAATACCCGCTAGAGACCAAGTCAATCGATCAATGAATTCATTGGTTTTCTTAACGCCACCAAGCTGTCCAGGAGATGCGAAATCAGAACTTAAGCCTCCACCTTTAGGATTCTGTACATATACAACGAGTATCAACAAGATACTTGACAAAAGAACGATGATTGAAAGAATGATATCCATTATGTAGTTTTATTTTTTAAATTCTGAATTTGGTCTGCAAAGAAACTCTTTTTTTCGGGAAAAATCAAAATTAATTGCTCATAAGTTGATTTAGCCATTGTATAATTACCTTGGCTCTCAAATACTTTGGCCAGCGTCTCACTCACAGGCAAGTTCGCCATCTCAAGACTCTCCTTCGCTTTCTTAACCGGTGAGAAAAAAGGAACCTTTGGTTTTTCAAATGTTAAGAACTCTTTTTTATTTTCTGTATCAATCTGCACAGCCCCCACACTAAGCCAATCATTAAAAGATCTTGATGTACTAATATCTATTGTCTCAGGCTTATTAATCTTGAATGTGTCTTGGCTTTTTTTTCTTCTCAAGTCTAGGGCTTCGACCGTTTCATTAGATGACTTTTCAGGAGCCTCTTTAAGCTCTTTTAAAACCTTGGCCGCTAATGCTTCAGACTCAATCAACTTGTCCAAAGGGTCGGTCTTAACAGGCTCTTCGCTCAATGTCTCAAAAACTTCTTCGCCAGGATCAATCTCCGTGATATCATTTGAAGTATCAATTTCAAATGATCTAGTTAGATTGTAAATAACTTCTCTTGAATTAAGCCCAACCGCATATTCCTCTAATTCAGAAGTGAATCGGAGATCGTTCTGTGTTTTTAATGACTTTAAATAGGCCACTGTGAAACTAGAGCACCAAGGATAAAGTGCCATAAGCTCCTTAAACACCTTTGAATCTTCAAAGGATAATTCTGAAGAGAACAATTTTAATTCAATATTTGACTTGTCAAGTTCTACCAATTAGAAAGTAATTTGTTAATGATATCTTGAGAAATTTGCTCATTAATCTCCTCAATCAATAATGATTCTACGGATGCTAAGTTAACACTTGAATTAAAATCAGCAAATCGTGAAACAGATAAAGGAATACTTTCCACTGAAGGCGCATTAATGTTGATTACAAATTTGACACGTATCGTTAACCTGTTTTGTGTTGCATTATCATCTTGTTGGATTGCTATAGGTGCGACATCATACCTCGTTATGTTTCCTGAGATTTCAACTTCGCCCGCGCCATCTGTATTTAAAACAAGTCTTGTATTATTCTGCACAGCATCTTTTAGTTGCTCTGAAAGCTGGGGCCCATAGTTTAAGGGACAGTTTGGAGCCGAATTTTCAATCATTTCAACAGAAAAAGATTTCCACTCTTCCGGCATGGACCCTGCATCCTTAAAACTCACACTTGAAGGCCAGCATCCCATTAATAAAACGGGGAATATTAAGAAGAATATACGGCAGATTCTCATTTATTTACCAAATTATATTCTTTTATTTTTCTGTAAAGCGTTCGTTCAGAGATCCCTAATTCTTGGGCAGCATACTTTCTTTTACCTCGATGCTTTTCAAGCGCCTTTTTAATCAAATCTTGTTCGCGATCTTCAAGCGATAGAGATTCTTCTACTTCATGATGCGTTTCAAATGGAGGGCGATTTACGTCAATAGTATGACTAGACTCGGGTAAACTTCTGTTGGAAGGCACTAACTCATTTTCGACCTCATTATATATTTCATTAACAAAAGCCGATTGCCGATCAGAAAGGGAAACATTTCCATCCTTTGAGAGGAGGTCTACAACTAGCTTTTTCACCTCGCTCAAATCCTTTTTCATGTCAAAAAGAAATTTGTACATTAAATCACGTTCTGAAAATTCATTTTGAGGAGAGCTTTTCCTTAAAACTAATGCTGTACTTTTCTTTTTATCACTTAAGTAAGTTGCTAAAACCAATGCGTCAATCTCACGCTTTGTTTCTATGACAGAAACCTGTTCAACAAGGTTTTTTAATTGACGTATGTTTCCTGGCCAATCATTAGATTCTAGTAATAAGACACTGTCATTCATTAGTTTGATTGCAGGCATGCGATACTTTTCCGCGAAATCATGAGCGAATTTTCTAAACAAAAGATGAATATCATCCTTTCGGTCCCTGAGCGCAGGAAGTTGTATAGGCACCGTACTCAATCGATAATAAAGATCCTCACGGAATTTACCTGATGAGATGGCGTCCATCATGTTTTCATTCGTTGCAGCGACTACACGGACATTCGTCTTAATGACCTTAGAAGCACCCACACGCATAAATTCTCCGGTTTCTAATACCCTTAACAGTCTAACCTGTGTCTGCATGGGCAGCTCGGCGACCTCATCAAGAAAGATTGTACCTCCATTCGCAACCTCAAAATAACCTAGCCTACTGCCAGAAGCGCCTGTAAAAGAACCTTTTTCGTGACCAAAAAGCTCTGAATCAATAGTACCCTCTGGTATTGCACCACAGTTAACCGCAATATATTCTCCATGCTTACGTCCACTTAGTTGGTGAATAACTTGTGGGATTATTTCTTTTCCAGTACCACTTTCTCCTGCAACTAATACGGAGATATCAGTAGGAGCCACCTGGGCAGCAACTTCTAGGGCCCTATTAAGTAAGGGAGCATCGCCTATAATTCCAAAACGTTGTTTAATTTGCTGTACGTTCATTCTAATTAATTTTCTATAACCTCACCTAAAAGTGTCGCAGAAGTACAATTAAGAATTTTAACCTGTATGTAATCTCCTTTTTGAAAATCCCCAACTGGAAAAACCACCATGGAATTACGCCCTGTTCGACCCGACATATGTTCTTCAGACCTTTTAGAGACTCCCTCCACTAAAACTTTTTCTACTTTTCCTATTCTTTTCTTATTTGAAGCTAATGAATAAGTCAATTGATTTTCGATGATTTCAGTGAGTCTTTTCGATTTCACCTCTTCAGGAACGTCATCCTTAAATTTCCTTTCAGCTAAGGTTTTGGGTCGCTCCGAATATTTGAACATGTATGCAAAATCGTATGCAACTAATCTCATAAGGGTCACCGTATCGTCGTGTTCATGATCAGACTCACCGCAAAAACCTGAAATAATATCTGTAGAGATTGCGCAATCAGGAATAATCTGATGAATTGCCTCGATGCGATTGAGGTACCATTCTCGAGAATATCCACGGTTCATTCTTTTTAACACTTCCGTATTTCCGGATTGAACTGGCAAATGAATATAATTACAAATATTTTCATAAGCAGCCATTGCATGAAGAACATCATCAGTCATATCTTTAGGATGCGACGTAGAGAATCGGACACGTAAATCAGGTGACACTTTTGCTACTTTTTCAAGTAGTTGAGCAAAGTTAACCGTTGGAAGTTCCTTATCTTTAATTTCTCCCTTATTGGAAACATTCCATCGATAAGAGTCAACATTTTGTCCCAATAGGGTTACTTCTCGATAACCTGAGGAAAGTAAATCTATACACTCTTGTACAATAGTTTCTGGGTCTCGGCTCCTTTCTCGTCCTCTTGTAAACGGCACGACACAAAAGGAACACATATTATCGCATCCTCTCATAATCGTAACGAACGCAGAAACACCCCCCTTGTCCAAACGTACAGGCGAGATATCTGCATATGTTTCATCACGAGAAAGCAATACATTTACCGCCCTTTGCCCCGTTCCAACTTCTTCAATTAAATTAGGTAAATCTCTATAGGCATCGGGACCCGCGACCAAGTCAACAAGCTTTTCTTGTTCCAAAAGCGACTTCTTCAATCGCTCGGCCATACAACCTAGAATTCCCACGACCATTTCCGGGTTTTTTTCTTTTTTCTTTTTGAATTCTGTTAATCGTTTTCGGACTCTTTTCTCAGCGTTGTCACGAATAGAACATGTATTGATCAATACAACATCTGCTTCATCCACATCGCGCGTAGTTGAAAATCCATTTTTAGTCATTATAGAAGCAACAACTTCGCTATCAGAAAAATTCATTTGACAACCGTAGCTCTCAATATATAGCTTCTTTGAAGCCCTAGCAAAGGAAGAATCCTCTCGCGCTAGTACTTCACCCTGACGGCCTTCAAGAATTTCGTTTTCTTCTAATGACATGAATTGTATTTTTGAACTACAAATTTACGCAAATCGATAAGTGTGACAAAATGTCAGAGTGCTTTTTTTAAGTATTTCATGACTGCCGATAGCTCTGATAAATTTATCGTCTTGTTTTTTTTCAGAACAAACATTTGATAGTTAACGTTAAGATAAGTTACATTTGCACACAAACAAAAACAAAATATGTCAAAAAATTTAGTAATTGTTGAGTCACCTGCTAAGGCAAAAACCATAGAAGGGTATTTAGGAAAAGACTTTGTTGTGAGGTCTAGTTTTGGTCATGTTCGAGATTTAGCCAAGAAAAACGCTATTGATATCGAGAATGGATTTACACCAAATTATGAGGTTTCAACAGATAAGAAACAAATAGTTGCTGAATTAAAAAAACTGGCGAAGGCTGCTGAGATTGTTTGGCTAGCTACTGATGAGGATCGCGAGGGAGAAGCCATTTCTTGGCACCTTCAAGAGACCTTGAAATTGAATGAAAAAGAAACCAGACGAATTACATTTAATGAGATCACCCAAAAGGCGATTTTAAAAGCCATCACAAATTACAGAACTGTAAATAAAAAACTCGTTGATGCACAACAAGCAAGACGTATATTAGATCGTATTGTAGGTTTTGAATTGTCTCCAGTGCTATGGAGAAAAGTCCGCCCGAGTTTATCTGCCGGTCGTGTGCAATCCGTTGCCGTAAAACTCATTGTCGAAAGAGAAAAACAAATTATAGCCCACGAATCATCATCATTTTATAAAACCAGCGGGACTTTCGCAGTCAAAAATGGTAAGGTCAAGGGGGACGTTTCAAGTCAATTTGAAAGCCGTGAAGAAACAGAAGCCTTTCTTAAATCATGTGTTCATGCAAATTTCACTGTAGAAGATGTTCAGAAGAAACCTGCAACGAAGAAGCCTACTGCTCCTTTTACTACCTCAACACTTCAGCAAGAAGCCAGTTTGAAATTAGGATTTTCCGTTTCTAGGACAATGTCAGTAGCACAAAGACTCTATGAATCAGGTCATATAACCTACATGAGGACTGATTCTGTAAACCTTTCTGAGACTGCTCGAAATGCGGCAAAAGATGCGATTATTCAGAAATACGGAGATTCCTATTCTAATCCGCAGCAATATAGAACAAAATCAAGCGGTGCTCAAGAGGCTCACGAAGCTATTCGCCCATCGGAATTTGGCGTATCAGAAGTACAGATGGAAAATGATGAAAGTAGGCTTTATGAACTGATTTGGAAAAGAGCAATCTCGAGCCAAATGAGTGATGCAAAGCTTGAAAGAACTACAATTAAAATTGGCGCTCCTCAAGTTGAAAAGACGTTTGTTTGCAAAGGTGAAGTAATTGTATTTGATGGCTTTCTATCTGTCTATATTGAAAGCAACCTATCTGATCAGGATGACGATGATACACAAGGTTTACTTCCTAAAGTAGAAAAAGGAGAAGATGCAACAAGACTAGAAATAAACGCAAATCAACGCTTTAGCAGAGCACCTGCGAGATATGTGGAGGCTTCTTTAGTTAAGAAGTTAGAAGAACTCGGTATTGGAAGGCCGTCAACATACGCACCAACAATTTCAACAATTCAAAAGCGAGGTTACGTTGAAAAGAAAATTAATGACGGAACTGAACGAAAATACATTTCAATGTCTCTTTTGGAGGATAATGTTGAAATAACAACAAAAACGGAGATTACAGGAAGAGAAAAAAACAAATTATCGCCTACTGATATTGGTGTTGTTGTCACGGATTTCCTTCAAGACAACTTCAAAGACATTATGGATTATCAATTCACCGCAATTATTGAAAGTCAATTTGATGAAATTGCACAAGGAGAATTGGACTGGAAGAAAATGCTTGAATCGTTTTACAAACCATTTCATTCTGGCGTTGAAAATACAATTGAGAACTCTGAAAGGGCAACTGGAGAAAGGTCACTTGGAAACCACCCTGAGAGTGGTAGGAAAATAATAACTAGAATCGGGAAATTTGGCCCAATGGTCCAGGTTGGTGATGAAAAAGAAGACGGTATTAAGGCAGAATTTGCGTCCCTATTGAGTTCTCAGTCAATTTCGTCAATCACCTTAGAAGAAGCCCTTGAACTCTTTAAACTACCAAGGATTCTAGGGAAACATGAAGACAAGGATGTAAAAGTGAATATCGGACGTTTTGGTCCTTATGTTCAAGTGGAAAAAACTTATGCTTCTATTCCCAAGGAGCTTGATCCAATGGAAATTGATTTCGATACTGCACTAGAAATTTATTTAGAGAAAGTAAAACAGGCTGAAGCCAATAAAATAAAATCTTTTGAGGAACAGCCAGATTTGTTTGTTCTCAACGGGAAATATGGACCTTACATTAAACAGGGGAAAGCAAATTTCAAAATCCCAAAAGACCTTGTCGCTGAGGATTTAGAGTTAAAAGATTGCCTGGATATCATTAAAAATCAGCCTAAAAAAACACGTGGTAAAAAGAAAGCTAAAAAGTAAAACCATCTCTAATTCTGTTTTTTTTATATTTACTATATGAATGGTACCATCAATAAGGTAATTCTTGTTGGAAATCTTGGCAAAGATCCTGAAGTCAGAAAGTCAGAATCAGGTGCCTTGTTGGTGAGGTTTTCCATGGCCACATCTGAACAATATATTGATAAAAACTCAGGTAAACGCATTGAAAATACCGACTGGCATGACGTAGTCGTCTGGGGTAATCTTGCTGAAATAGCAGAAAAAATTCTTCTCAAAGGAATGAAAGTATATGTTGAAGGGAAAATTAAAAAAAGATCCTGGAACGACAAAGAAGGAAACAAGCGCTATAGTGTTGATGTTGTGGCTAATGAACTTACTGTTCTATCCAAAATGGACCCAAAAGAAAAGCCAAAGCACTCCTATACTGAAGAAAACAACCGAAAAATCAATTCAAGACTTGAAGATATTGAAAGTGAAACCGACGACATCCTCCCTTTTTAATGATTAATACTGAACCTTTCCCCTTATTCTTTACGGCTATTTCGATAGATACAACGTCGCTTGTTTTATGTCTTGTGATTCTTCTGCTCTTAATACTATCCGCTCTATTTTCTAGCGCAGAAACAGCTTATTTCTCCCTGTCACCTAAAGACAATGAAACGATCGAGCAGGAAAAGAGCCAAAAAGGAAATACGATTTTAAATCTATTAAAAGAACCCAAAGAATTACTAGCAACTTTGCTCATCGCAAATAATTTTGTCAATGTAGGCATCGTTATATTGTCTAGTTACCTCATTAGTTACTTTTTCCCGCATGCAGATAATTATTTACGCTTTTTCCTAGAGGTCATTGGCATAACTCTTTTGATTTTAATTTGGGGAGAGGTCATTCCTAAGATCTTTGCAGTTAAGAACGCGCCTTTGGTGTCCAAAATGATGGCAAAGCCCCTGACATTGATCAAATTAACACCTCCTTTCTCGTGGCTGGTGCGCTCGCTGGTTAGAAGTTCTAGGATTTTTGACCAAACGAAAAAAGGGAAGGTTAATATAACCCCCTCTGATTTAGAGCAAGCTGTGGCTATAACTAAAGAAGAATCTCCGAAAGACGAGCATAAGATTTTAGAGGGTATCGTCATGTTTGGTAAGACAGAGGCTTCGCAAATAATGAAACCTAGAATTGAGGTTTCTGCCGTTGATTCTCAAATGAAATTCAGTGAAATAAAATCCTTTATTTTAGACTGCGGTTTTTCCAGAATCCCTGTTTATAAAGAAACAGCAGACCAAGTAATCGGGATTTTATACATTAAAGACTTGTTGCCATTCCTTAATCAAAATGATCAATTCAATTGGTTAAGTACCTTGAGGAAGCCTTTTTTCATTCCTGAAAACAAGAAAATAAATGACCTTCTTCAGGAATTTAAAACAAAAAAAATGCACCTATCTATCGTCGTTGACGAATATGGAGGAGCATCAGGTATCGTTACACTTGAGGATATCTTAGAAGAAATAGTAGGTGATATTACAGATGAATTTGATGAAGAGGAACTGGTCTATTCTAAAATTGATGATGGCGTTTATATCTTTGAGGGAAGAACCTCGCTTATGGATTTTTATAAAGCCGCCAAAGTTGATTCAGAACCCTTTGAAAAGTTAAAAGGGGAAACTGAAACAATAGGGGGATTTGTTGTTGAGCAAGCCGGTAGAATATTAAAAAACCAAGAATTTATTGAAATTGAAAAATGTAAATTAATTGTGGAGTCCTCGGACAAAAGACGGATCATATCTTTAAAAATAATAACCAAAACACCAGATGAATAGTAGAATAGTTTTCTCCTTATTAATCTCTTTTTTTATTCTTGGCGCCTGCAAAGAAGATTCACCCATTCCCAAACCCCCTACCTATTTAAAAGCTAATCTGCCTGCACATAACTATCACAAAGAAGTTGTTGAAGATCTATTTTCTTTCGATGTATCAGATTTGTACACTCTAAAAAGCTCAAACAACTGCAATTATAATTATTGTGAGCAAGAGATTGATTTAGGTAGAGAAATCAACGGCGTAATTAATCTTTTCTATAAAAGAATCGCACATAAAGACTCTTTACCCTCACTCATTAATTTTTCTAATAAAGAAGTTGATTTTCACAAAGTCAAAGCAGACCAAATCGACTTTGATCAAATTTTAGATTCAAAAAACCGGGTTTTTGGTACTTTATTTGAGCTTAAGGGAAATGTTGCCACAAATTATCAGTTCTACCTCACTGATTCCACTGAAAACTTTTTACGAGGTGAAGTTCTATTGAACTGTGTGCCTAATTATGACTCCTTGAGAAATGTATTGGCCTATATTAAAGAGGACCTTGAAGTGATGATGAATACTTTTGAATGGAAGAAAAAATAACAAACAAAGTACTATTGTCCCTCGGGTCTAATCTGGGTGACCGTATACAAAATATCAACGCTGCAATACAAGCCATAGGTGATTTGATAGGCCTTGTGAGTGAAAAATCAAATTTTCATTATACCTCACC
>TARA_B110000285_G_scaffold53494_1_pt1 | contig 30153 bp, 20 predicted proteins | sample TARA_B110000285 | Tara Oceans TARA_B110000285 (sample SAMEA4397756) | marine metagenome | biome: Polar Biome; feature: [SRF] surface water layer (ENVO:00010504); material: water (ENVO:00002006), including particulate matter (ENVO:01000060) such as... | depth 5 m
AATTTCTTTTTTCTAATATTGATATCGTCAAGATTTACAATAATACGTTCTGTATAAAACAGTGTGTCTCCCGATTGATCTCGGATCAACACACCATCTAAAGCCACACGGTCTAAAAAGACAATGGCAACTTTGTCAATCTTCACTTCTGCGTTCAGTTCTTTTGAAAGATAATCCGTCGCTTTTTTAGCGAAGTACGTTTGAACAGGTGAAGAGCGGATTATAAAGGCCAAAACTATTATCAATATTAGAGACCACTCGATCAAAAATCCGAGCGCGCGTACTAATATTTTAATTAATTTTGTCATCCTTACGCAAATTTAAACATTGTGAGTCAAAAAGAGCCCATTATACTCGCTATTGAATCGTCTTGTGACGATACTTCTGCCGCTATCCTCAAAAATGAATCCATTTTATCCAATTTAATTGCTGGGCAAGATATCCATCGATTTTACGGAGGAGTCGTTCCAGAGTTAGCATCTAGAGCTCATTTACAGAATATTTTACCAGTAGTTGATGCTGCGATTGAAAAGGCAGGTGTTCAATTGTCTGATATTGATGCGGTTGCATTTACGAAAGGTCCCGGTCTTTTAGGGTCGCTTGTTGTGGGCACTTCCTTTGCAAAGTCCTTGTCTTTAGCGTTAAACATTCCACTCATTGATGTCAATCACATGCATGGTCATGTTTTGGCTCATTTCATTGATGATGAAGAAGAAATGAAAGTTTCTGATTGGGTATTAACGGATGGTCCTATTAAAAAGAAGAAGCCAAAGTTCCCATTTATTTGCTTGACGGTTTCTGGTGGGCATACACAAGTGGTTTTAGTTAAGAGTCATTTGGATATGGAGATTGTTGGGGCAACAAAAGACGACGCTGCTGGTGAAGCTTTCGATAAAGCAGCTAAAATGCTTGGCTTTGAATATCCCGGTGGACCATTAGTTGACAAACATGCTAAAGATGGAGATCCTTTGAAATTCAAGTTCACAAGACCAAAGGTCGGTGGGTATGATTTCAGTTTTAGCGGTTTAAAAACAGGAATCCTATACTTCTTACAAAAGGAAGTTAAGACCAACCCAAATTTTATTGAAGAGAATTTGAATGATTTGTGTGCTTCGATTCAATTTACGATCGTAGACATATTAATCCGTCAGTTAAAAACAGTTACTAAGGATTTGGGAATTAAAGAAGTGGCTATCGCTGGCGGTGTTTCGGCGAACAGCGGTCTTCGAAAAGCGTTGCAAGAAACAGGAGCGAATAAGGGGTGGAATGTTTACATCCCTCGATTTGAATATTGTACGGATAATGCAGCAATGATTGCCATCACAGGGAAGTTTATGTATGAGCAAGGCTTGTTCGCAGACCAAACCGTTACCGCTGCGGCTAGAGTGCCATTTGCTCGATAGAATTAGCCAAATATTCAATACCCTCTTTATTTTGGTGAAACTGCTTGCTAAACAAGTTTAGTATCTATATCTTGGAATTGACCAAACTCAAAGTTATGCAAGCGACTTTAAAACCAACGGAGATTAATAAGGAAATTATTTCGACTCTTCCTTTTCACATGCACAAAACAATTCAACAACATCCAAGGCTAATGGAGCAGATAAAGCATGCGACTCGATTAGGGAATGGATATAGAGGTAAAGTAACTATTTACTTTGAAGATGATGAAGGGCTAAAATGCGTCAACACAACAATTTGGTCCTATGGAGCTAAATTCATTTGTTTAAAAGGCGGTGTTTGGTTATCCATAAATAGAATTGTAGAAATCAAATAGTTTCTCGGATTTATTCCAGTTAAATGAAAGATTATTTTCAAAATAGCGTTTTGGGAATACAAGGTTATTTTATTTAACTTCTCTGATATTCAATTCCTAATTCGTAGATTTGGTTCTCTATGAAAGGAATCGTATTAATCATTTCTGTTTTTCTGTCTGCTGTGTCTTTTGGGCAAGATAAAATCACATGGATTTTTTCTTTTGACCAAGAATTGAGCGCGATAAGTATTGACGCTGATATCGAGGAGGGATGGCATTTGTACAGTCAATTCCTCGACAATGAATTCGGACCGATTCCAACCAGGTTTGAGTATGTAAGGAATGAAAGTTATAAGCTTGTCGGAGGTACTCTCGAACCGCAATCAATCAAAGAATATGATGAAAACTTTGAAGGAGACATGAGTTTCTTCAAGGATAAAGTTAGTTTCGTTCAGAAAGTAGAAAACACGAACGCAACCTCAATTGAGGGAGTTGTGACATATATGGTTTGTAACGACGAAATGTGTATGCCGCCCGTTGATTTAGAATTTTCAATAACAATTAAAGAGTAATATGAGAAAATACGTTTGGCTTTTTAGTCTAATGATGTTCGCGAATTTAGTTTCAAATGAAAGCTATGCGCAGCCAGCGGGAAACTGGGGAGAGAAAGTTGAATGGTCATATAAGGTTGTAAAGATCGATGAAAGTCATGCCGATATTGTTTTAATAGCAAAATTGCTTGAGCATTGGCACGTTTACTCAATGGTTCATGATCCAATGACAGCAGATGGAACAGGGTATCCAACGAAAATCACCTTCACTAAAAGTAAGAACTACAGATTAGTAGGGAAAGCAAAAGACGGAAAGAAAGCGCACGTTCATGAAGACGTTTTAGGAACATCCTTAATTTTTGAAGGCAATGCTACCTTTAAACAAAGGATTGAAATCTTAACTGAAGATGCTTTTGATGTTTCATTTGAATATGAATTTCAAGTTTGTGATGAGAATGGGTGTTTATTTCCACCAGCACAAGAAGGAACGGTGAAAGTAAAAGGATTTAAGCCTGCTTCAAATGATGATTTAGAAGGTAAGCTTACTATTAAAGGAGATGATGCAACAGATAAGGATGGAAATTCTTTTGTTAAGCACAATAACTCTTGGGTTCAAGTTCCAGAAGGGAACAGCATTAAATTTTACAAAGAGTACTTAAAACTTGGTGGCAGCTATGAATAGTAAATTAATCGTATCATTAATATTTTCAATGTTCTTCCTTGCTGGAGGAGTAATCGCCGGTGAAGATAAAGACAATGGGGCTGTAACAGAACTATTGAACTTAGTTGAAACTAAAAAAGATTTTACAGATGCTCTTGGTCTGATTGAATCAGATTTTGAAGAGGCCAAATCAAGTGAGGAAGTAAAGACACAAATTGTTGCTTTATCAAAAAAACATAAAGTTGATTCGCCAGAGTGGTCAAAAGATGAGGAGGAAACAGTTGTTGTTAATGGTGGCTCAAATGACCATACAGTTGATAACAGCGGAGGTGGTCTCGAGAAAAGAAGTCTTTGGAGTATCTTCTTTGAAGGTTTTCTATGGGGATTCATTGCACTGCTTACACCTTGTGTTTTTCCAATGATTCCAATGACCGTTTCATTTTTTACAAAACAATCACAAACTAAAGCCAAAGGAATCTCAAACGCATTACTCTATGGTTTTTTTATTGTACTGATTTATGTGGCCTTAGGGTTATTGATTACAGTGGCGTCTGGAAGTTCTCTTACCGTTTATGATCTAGCTACCAACGTTTATATGAATATTGGATTCTTTGCAATTTTCATGATTTTCGCCTTCTCATTTTTAGGAGCGTTTGAAATTAGAATGCCTGCAAAATGGGTGAATGCTTCAGATAGTAAAGCGGATAAGGGAGGTATTGTAGGTATATTCTTCATGGCATTCACATTGGCTCTTGTATCTTTCTCTTGTACAGGTCCAATTATTGGATCGTCATTGGTACAGGCTATTAGTTCTGGAAACATGATGGGGCCTGCTGCAATAATGCTTGGTTTCTCTATAGCGCTGTCGCTGCCGTTTATGCTGTTTGCAATCTTCCCAGGGTGGATGAATTCTATGCCGCAGTCTGGTGGTTGGTTGAATTCAGTTAAAGTTGTGCTTGGACTTTTAGAAATTGCATTGGCAATGAAATTTTTCAGTATGGTGGATTTGGCCTACCACTGGGATATTCTTACAAGAGAAGTATTTGTTGCAATTTGGGTTGCTGTATTTGGTGTGATGACATTGTATCTCTTCGGGAAAATACAATTCTCACATGATTCACCAGTTCAAAAATTATCTGTGACTCGATTTATGTTTGGTTTTTCAGCGTTGGTATTTACCATTTATTTGATTCCGGGAATGTGGGGAGCCCCTTTGTCAGCAATTGATGGAATAGCACCCCCTAGAACACACTCTGAAGACGGGTTCGAATTTGTTCACGGTCCATTACCCGAGCCAACAGACGAACTCTTCCTTGAGTACAGATCTGAAATGCATAAAGTAGCTGATGGTTCAATTCTAGTATTCCATGATTTAGATATCGGAAGAGAATATGCACAAAAAGCGAATAAACCTATCCTAGTTGATTTTACAGGCCATTCATGTGCAAATTGTCGTAAAACTGAAAATACTGTTTGGGGTAATGAAGAGATTAAACCATTGTTGAAAGATCAGCTGGTAATTGTTTCTCTTTATTGTGATGATAAAGAATTATTGCCGAAATCGGAATGGGTTTATTCCGATATTACAAAAGGGAAAATTAAGACAATCGGTAATAAGTGGTCAGCGTATCAAATTGAAACTTATGGGCAGATTTCGCAACCTTTATATATAATTCAAGACCACGATGGAAAGGATTTAACCTCAGCAATTGGTTATACACCGAATATCGCTTCTTACAAGAAGTTCTTAAAAGGAGGGATTGATAATTTTTACAAACGTCACGCGGATGGTTTGAAAGTAAAAATAGAATAGAGCATTAATTCAAATCTAAATATTTAAATCCCTCTTTTCAACATTGAATTGAGGGATTTTTTTATTCCCAAAAATTTCGCTGATTAAAAGAATTAGTAGCTTTACTTTATGAACAACTTGCTCATAACTCCAATTGAATTTCTCAAAGGTGTAGGCCCTAAAAAAGCGGATCTCTTAAAGAAGGAGTTGCGCATTTTTACATTCAACGATTTACTCACTTATTTCCCGTTCCGCTACATCGATAGATCTCAATTTCATAAGGTTTCAGACTTAATCGGTTTGAACGGCCCTGCGCAATTGAAAGGCAAGATAGTTGGTATGATGGATGTCGGTTCTGGCAGGGGCAAGCGGCTTACGGCTCAATTTCAAGATGAATCGGGAATGATTAATCTTGTTTGGTTCAAAGGCGCAAGCTGGATTAAAAAGTCGATTAAGATCAACGAAGAGATTATCGTTTATGGACGTCCGAAACAATTTGGAGGAAAATGGAACATTCCCCATCCTGAGATGTCGTCTGTAAAAATGACGGGAGATAAATTTCAACCTGTTTATTCGAGTACAGAGTTGCTTTCTATAAATGGAATGGATACTAAAGGGATTGAGAAACTCACAGGTGTTCTACTGGATCAAATTCATGGTCAAATTGAGGAACTTCTTCCAGAAAGTGTTATTCAAGGGAATAGATTGATTGGCAGAGAGCAAGCCATTTTGAAAGTGCATCGACCAAAAACAGAACAGGATGCGCAAGAGGCCAGACTTCGATTAAAATTTGAGGAATTGTTTTTTTTGCAAATGGAACTCTTGGTTCGAAAGAAGATCACGATCCAAAAATCCAAAGGAGTAATAATGACTGAGGTTGGCGACGTTTTTAACGATTTCTACAAGAATCACATTCCGTTTGAATTGACGGGAGCGCAGAAAAAAGTGCTCAAAGAAATTCGCCATGATTTGAATACTGGACACCACATGAACAGATTGCTGCAAGGCGATGTTGGAAGTGGAAAGACACTTGTAGCGCTGCTCACAATGCTATTGGGGATAGGAAATGGATTTCAAGCAGCGTTAATGGCACCGACAGAAATTCTCGCGATTCAGCACAATGAATCCATCTCTGAGATGATGGAGAAATTGGATATCAAAGTTGCTTTGTTAACCGGCTCAACAAAAAAGAAAGATCGAATCGTATTGCATGAAAAACTGCAATCCGGTGAAATAGATATCTTAATTGGTACCCACGCGTTACTTGAGGATGTGGTTCAATTCAAGAATTTAGGAATTGTAGTAATTGATGAGCAACATCGATTTGGCGTTGCACAGCGGGCGAGAATGTGGAAGAAGAATGATTTACCACCGCATGTTTTAATCATGACTGCAACTCCGATTCCAAGAACATTGGCCATGACTTTTTATGGGGATTTAGATGTTTCCGTGATTGATGAATTGCCCCCTGGTCGTAAGCCAATCACAACGCTACATCGCTATGACAATTATCGATTGAGAGTCTTTGGGTTTATGAAAGAAGAAATTGCTAAAGGAAGACAGGTTTATATCGTTTATCCGCTAATAAATGAATCCAAGACTTTAGATTTCAATAATTTAATGGATGGATTCGAAGCAATTAAAAGAACGTTTCCAATGCCAGATTTCCATGTCAGTATTGTTCATGGACAGATGAAACCAGCGGACAAGGAATTTGAAATGAACCGCTTTATCAAAGGAGAAACGCAAATTATGGTAGCCACAACCGTTATTGAAGTTGGGGTGAATGTACCCAACGCTTCGGTGATGATTATTGAAAGTGCAGAACGCTTTGGTTTGTCCCAATTGCATCAGTTAAGAGGCCGAGTAGGGCGTGGTGCGGAGCAATCCTATTGCATCTTAATGACTGGAGATGAGATTTCGAAAGACAGTTTGAAGCGGATGAAAACGATGGTAAAAACCAATGATGGCTTTGAAATTGCTGAGGTTGATCTTCAATTAAGAGGTCCAGGTGATTTATTAGGTACACAGCAAAGTGGAATCCTTGATCTGAAAATCGCGAACCTTTCAACAGATAGTCAGATTGTTGGACTTGCGCGGGAAGTGGCAAAATCCATACTTATAAAAGACCCAGCGATTGAGATGAAAGAACACAAAGGGATTCGATCAAAATTGACGCAAATGTTGAAGTCGAGACCAAATTGGGGAAGGATAGCTTAGGTGGATTGGTCGCTGCGCTTTTGGAGGGTTGCACCTTTTGGATCACTTCGTTCTTGGATTGCCCTTTTGGCTTTTGGATTGGTTCTCATTTTATTGAAACTGTGAATAATCCAAAAGGCTCGGCCGCTCCAAAAAGGAACAAAGTGACTGACCATAAAGCATGGAGTGTGCTCAGAATTAATATCTTTAAAAAAAAACAACTATGCGATCTTTACTAATAGCGTGTCTAATTCTAATTTCATCCAACTCCTTTTCTCAACTGATTAGTGGTGGAGCGAAAAATGAAGGCCGAGTAGTTATTTCAGAAATGCCTTTTGTTTTGGCTGGAACTATTGATGGTTGGGCGAAGTATGAATTGGCGATTGACCGCAAAGGAAAGGTAACAAGCGCTCAGATTTTGGAAACTAACTTGACTAGAACCTCAGCGAAATTACAAATTCGTAACTATGTTATGAAGATGAAGTTTACTGAAGGAACAGTTTATCCTCGCTTTCATCATGGAGTTGTAAAGATCACGCTTGTAAAATCAAACGACCTTCCCAAACAACCGGAAATCATTATTGATTAAGAAGGATAAATGCGGTTCATTTTGTTTGCATGAATATCCATAATCATTTTTCTTTTCAATTTTAATGTTGGTGTTAATTCTAAGCCTTCAACTGAAAGTTCGTTTTCTAGAAGCTCAACACATTTGATTTACTCCCAATGACCGTATTGTTCGTTAAATACATTCACCTCTTGATTAATTCTTACTTTAACTTGTTCGTTTGGAATAATAGACGCATTCGATCCATCACCAAACAGATTTATCAATACGCAAAATAGTAAGGGTTTATTTTAATAATCGTCTCAGGATCTTACCTACGTTGGATTTTGGCAATTCATCTCTAAAATGAATAACTTTTGGAACCTTGTAATTGGTTAATTTTTCTCTACAAGTTTCGATCACTTCCTCTTTGGTCAGCGAGTCATCTTTCTTAACGACAAAGGCCTGGACATATTCTGTTCCATCCTCATTTTTACCTCCACAAACACCGACTTCTAGTACTTTTAGGTTTTCAGTGATAGCTTTTTCAACTTCACTTGGATATACGTTAAATCCGGAAACTAAAACCATTTCTTTTTTACGGTCAACTATTTTGAAAAAACCTTCTTCATCCATAACCCCAACATCGCCGGTAAGAAAATATTCCCCATGCATGCAGTTGGCTGTTTCTTCAGGTAGGTTCCAATACCCTTGCATTACTTGTGGTCCTTTTATTCCAATTTCTCCTTTTTCACCTTGTGGGACTTCGACTTTATTATCATCAAATATTTTAACGTCAGTATTCGGAAGTGGTAACCCGATGGTTCCAATTTTATGATTTCCGCCCACAGGGTTTATTGTTGCAGCCGGGCTTGTTTCTGAGAGCCCGTAAGCTTCGAGCATCGGGCTGTTTGTGACTTTTTGCCATTCAGCGGCAACAACATCTTGAACTGCCATGCCACCACCTAAGGCCATTTTGAGCTCACTAAAATCAAGACTGCGGAAAGCATCCTGGTTGAGGAGCCCATTGAATAGGGTATTCACTCCAGTTATGAAGGTAAACGGATTCTTCTTGAGGTCTTTACAGAATCCTTTCATATCTCTAGGATTGGTGATTAAAATATTTTTCGCACCATATCTAAAAAAGACCACACAATTTGCTGTTAATGCAAAAATGTGATACATAGGAAGTGCAGTTATAATAGTCTCTTGACCATCTTCGAATTTATGTCCAATCCATGCCTCAACCTGCTGAACATTAGCACAAATATTCCCATGAGAAAGTGTAGCACCTTTAGAAACCCCTGTTGTTCCTCCAGTATACTGAAGAAAGGCTTGGTCGTCTTTACCTAGGCTAACAGGTGTGCCTTTTTTACCTTTACTATCCTTGAAGATTTGTTTCAAAGGAGTGGTATTGTTTAGCGTAAATGCAGGCACCATTTTTTTAACATTACGAACAACAAAATTTGTTATTGCCCCTTTTAACCCACCTAGCATATCACCGATGGTTGTTGTAATTACTGTTTCTATTTCAGTATCACTCAAGATCTCCTGTAAATTATGAGCAAAGTTCTCTAATATTATTATGGCTTTAGCTCCAGAATCTTTATACTGATGACGCATTTCTTCAGCAGTATATAAGGGATTTGTATTAACAATAACCAATCCCGCCTTTAAACAGGCGAAAATAGTAATTGGGAATTGAAGTAGATTGGGCATTTGGAGCGCAATTCGGTCTCCTTTTTTAAGTTTTGTTTTGTTTTGAAGGTGCCAAACAAGGGCATCAACATGTGCAGATACGTCGTTGAAACTGATTTCTACGTCCATATTTTTATATGCTGTTTTATTCCCAAACTTTTGAACAGATTGATCGAAAATCTCAACAAGATTGTTGTATCTATTCAGCTCTATTGTTTGTGGAACTTCTGAAGGGTAGGATTTAAACCAAGGGTAATCACTCATAATTAATTTTATTTCATTGTTTACGGATTAACCGTTACTAAAAAAACATCTTCTGATTTGGGTATGTATTTAATTGGTGATATGGAATATTGAAAAGTCTTTTAGATTCAATCATGGTTTGATAATCATATGCTTTTACACTACAAAATTACATCAAGTCAATACAAATCAATTGCGCAATTCGCAAATAAATAAAGTCAGGTACGGTTCGAGTTATTTCGAAAAGTCTCTAAAGTTCAGCAGCTGCGTGTTTATCGATGAGTTACGAATATAATAAAAAAAAAACATCAAAACATATTGAAAAAATGTTCGATGATAAAGCCTATTTACTCGATGAATGAATCGCTTTGGTAAACGAGTTATTTAAAGTGTACCTGAACGGGGTGAATATCTGTTATTAGTGTAACAAAATGAGGTCTATAATTGTTTTAACTGAAGATCTAAATAGGTTTAATTGAAAAGAAAAGAATACAATATCGTCGTAAAAGAGCACTCTAACAATTTGTATGGGTATTCGATTAAGTTTCTGAGAGATTCAGAAGACGCGAAAGATATTGTTCAAGATGTTTTCGAAAAGTTGTGGTTGAACAGAACAAACGTTGAATTTCCTAAAGCGAAATCATGGATGTTTACAACAGCTCATAATGCGATGATTAACTTTTCAAACAAAAAAGGAAGAACTCAATTGACAGATGAGATTAGACAATTCGAAAAAGGTTCGGTTACTCCGAATTCATTTGAGTCAAATCAAGTTGTTGATAGAGCGGTAAGTATTCTTCCTCCGATTCAAAAAAGTATCATTCTATTAAGAGACCTTGAAGGGTATTCTTATAAAGAAATAGGTGATATGCTTCAATTATCGGATTCCCAAGTAAAGGTGTACCTGTTTAGAGCAAGAAAGAAAATTAAAAATCAGTTAAAAGGATTGATAGAACTAGTATGAGTAACCCATCATTTTCAAATATTGATTTATGGTTGTTTGAGCTCGCGGAAGGAAACCTTTCTCCAGCGCAAATTACACAACTAGAATCGTTTTTACTTCAGAACCCTGAGCTTGATGTAGATCGTGATTTATGGGATATGTCAAGTGTAAGCGCTATGCCCGTTGTATATCCAAATCAAAAAGGTCTCGGCAGAGGAAATTCTAAGAGACGTTTTGCGTTCATTGGTCTTTTGCCTTTATTATTCATCACTTCTTCAGTTGGTTTTATCGGATATTTTAGCTCTGATGAATCAGAAGTTGCGTCGAATAAAACTATTCAAACAGCAAGTATCGTTTTAAATCAAACAGAACATAATCAATTACTATTGAATGAAATAGACGATTTAAAGTCGACTATTGTTTCTTTAGAGAATAAAATAACGAGTTCTAAATCTTCAAGGATTTCTGAAGTTTTAAACGATCACTTTACAAACGGTTCTTCAACTTCCAATCGAATTGAAGAGCAACATGACAATAAAATAGTAGAATCAAACCCTAAAAATGGAGTTTTGACTCCAGAGCGTCAAGGAACGAACGCGAATCAAGGAATAGATAGTAATCAAAGGGGGCAAGGAGTTTCGGCAAACACTACTCCCAATTTGACTTTTGCGACGAACGTTCCCGCTTTGAATGTCTCTTCTATTGGTAATACGAGTGCTAATACTATTGTGATTGTAAATACAAACGCGAATAATTCGGTTGCACCAATTTTGGTTCCAAATGAACCACCAGCAGGTGTAAATGAACCATTGTTAGGGTTGAATGAGCTTAATGTACTTCCTGAGGCAAGAGGTTTATTGGCAAAGAAAACGGAAAAGCAATTGGAAACACGTGAGTTGGAACGTTTAGAATCTCCTTCAAATGAGGTAGTTAACTCTTTAAACAGTACGTCTAAAAGCGATTGGAAGAGTATAGGCGTTTCGGAATACAATAATTCGTTTAAAAATAGAATGGCTGGATTTGGACGAAACTTTCGGCGTATGATGGACAATCCAATTGCTCTGAAGAATTCAAGAGATCCTCACTTTCATGTTCCGGGTAAGTCATCTCAGGATTTAAACTTTGGTTCAGTTGGTACTTTAATTGCACTACGCGTTCAAACATTGAGTCGGATGCAATGGTACGGTCAAGCAAACGAACAATTTTCGAATCAACTCTCAATCGATGGCTATTCTTATGCCTTGCGCGGAGGCCTTGGAATTCAATTGAATCATTCGATTTACAACCGTGGAGGACTTCAGGTAAGTGATGCAACATTTACGTATTCACCTAAAATATCTGTAAGTAGAAAAATTTCCGTCGAACCATCATTCAGGTTCAAAATGGGAGGTAAATTCCTAAACGATCAGAACATGGGTAATGCTTCTCAAGTTGAATTCGATAGAGGAAACGTACAGAGCTATTACAACGATACGACAGCGCCAGTTGGAAAAAACTTGTTGTACAAAGATTTGGGGATTGGTTTGAATGTGAATACCAAATGGTTCTTCATGAGTGCACAAGTAGACAATATTTTTAACCACCGTGATAATCTTTACTCAACTAATTTGGCCGATCCAAGAAGAGCTGGAACGCAATTTGTATCAACAATAGGAACAGATCTGGATTCGAGAGACGAAAGCATGACTTTCTCTCCATATATGGTCTACCAAAAGATCGAACAACTTTCTGAAGCGTGGTTAGGATTTAACTACCGCTTTGAATGGTTCACAGTTGGAGGAGCAATTTCTTCTAACCTTGAACCTGCAGCCTCAATTGGAGTGAAGTTTAAGCATTTTTCTATGCACGTGAACTCTGATTATACAAACAGTTTAATGACTAGTAAAAAAGTGTTTTCGCATCAAGTGACGCTAAGATTCCTAGGCAAACCAAACCGCTTTGGAAAACGATTATTAAATCTTTAATAACATGAGAAACATTTTAATTTTACTTTTTATTGGAGTCAGCTTCGGGTCATCTGCTCAAGATCCTCAGTTTACCCAATTTTATGCGAACCCGATTTATCTTAATCCTGCCTTTGCTGGGTCTAAGATTTGTCCGCGCTTTGCAATGAACTACCGAAACGAATGGCCAAGTCTTACAGGAAATTATGTTACCTACAGTATGTCTTACGATCAATACTTCAAGAACATCTCTGGAGGAATTGGAGTTATCGCGACACACGATCAACAAGGTCAAGGAACGATTTTTACTTCCTCGCTTGGATTGATTTATTCGTACCATCTGAAAGTCAATCGTAAATTTTCCATGATGTTTGGAGCTAAAGCGGCCATGACCAACAAATTTCTTGATTGGGATAAACTGACTTTTGGAGATATGATTGATCCACGAAGAGGTTTTATCTACCAAACAGGAGATGTTCAACGTGGAGGAAATCGATATTTCTTCGATGCATCCGCTGGATTTGTTGGGTACAATGAGCATTTTTTCTTTGGAGCAGCGGCACATCACTTGAACCGCCCGGATGAATCCATGATTATTGGATCGTCAAGATTGCCTATGCGTATTACAGGTCATATGGGAGCTAGTATACCTCTTGGTTCAAAATCGCAGTACAATAATATTACCACAATAATGCCTAACATTATTTACCAATATCAAAATGGTTTCCAAGAGCTTATGTTGGGTACGTATGTTAAATACGGAGCATTTACAGCAGGAGCATGGTACAGAAATAAAGATGCATTTATTCTTTCATTGGGCGTTGATACAGGGAAATTCAAAATAGGATACAGTTACGATGTGACTGTTTCTAAATTAAACAATGGTGTTTCTGGTGGATCTCATGAAATTTCACTTGGGCTTACTTTGGCTTGTAAAACAAAAGGAGTAACGTTCAAAACAATTTCCTGCCCATCTTTCTAAAGATTTTTTAACTCGATTTTCTTTTCTGGTTTGTAAAATCGAGCTTGCAGTAAAAAGGTTTATTCTACGGAATAGACCTTTTTCCCTTTAATATAAACCATGTAAGCGAAGTTCTGCGTGTAACTTCCATTTGCCACAACTGGATCTTCAAATATAGAAAGTGTGGCGTCTTTGCCTTCTTTGATCGTTCCCAGTGAGTTTTCTTGAAACGAAGCCTCTGCTGCCCAAATTGTCATTCCTTTTATACATTCCTCTAAAGTTATGCTCTCATTGACTAGAAATCCATTGCTTGGCTCGTTGTCCACATTCTTTCTGTTTACTGCCGAATGAATTGTTCTAAATGGATCGATGTATTCCACGGGAAAATCTGTTCCGATAGCTAGCCTGCCTGTGTTTGCCAAGATCGATTTGAATGCGTAAGCTCCTTCCATTCTTTCCGAACCAATTCTATCTTCCACCCATTGCTGATCACTTGTAGCGTGTGTTGGTTGTACACTGGCATAAGCTCCTGATTGAGCAAATAAAACGAAGTCCTTTGGATCGACAATTTGTGCGTGCTCAATACGCCACCTGTGATTTGGGTTGACTTCTATCGCTTCTTGATAAATTCCGAGCATTAATTTGTTTGTCGAGTCGCCAATCGCATGCGTATTCATTTGATAACCCGTCTCGTGACAAATTTCCGCAATCAACCGCATGTGAGGAAGTGATGTCGTTAAATACCCTGAATGATCGTGCTTGTCGGCATAAGGATACTTTAAAAACGCACCTCTAGAACCCAAAGCGCCGTCTCCAAAAACTTTAAAGCTTCGGATGTATAAGTTTTTGTTTCTATAAAATCCATTTTTCCTTGCAAATGCAATGTTCTCGTCCGATGGCAAAAGCATTCCGTAAATATTGATTTTAAGATCACGCTGGCTAACCAATCGATCGATTATTTTGAATTCAGCACGATTCATTCCGGCTTCGTGGACGCCTGTGATACCATACATCAAAAGTTCGTGTTGAACTTCAAGAATCGCGTCTTTCAATTCCTTTTGTCCGAATTCTGGCAGGATTTCAATGATTGGGTTCATTGCGTTATCTGCAAAAAAACCAGTTGGTTGTAAAATAAATGATCCTTCCTGAGTAATTGAACTTCCGAATAATGTTGCAATAGTATCCGTTTCAAAATACCCTCCTTGGTTTAGCTCAGAGTCCTCATTGAACTTATTGATTACATCTGATTTCTTTATTAAAAAATCATTGGCTAACAATGCATGACCGTCAATTCTAAACAAGCAAACCGCAATATCTGGGAATGTTTTATTTAATAATTCATTCGTCGGCATTTTTCCATCCCATAAACTTTGATCCCAACCTCGGCCAATTATAAATTTCCGGTTGTATTTACTTTGGTATTTTTCGATTCGTATAATCATCTCATCGTATGATTTACAGCCAATAAGGTTCACGCTCAACGTTTGCTTCGCGTAACTCAAAATATGTCCATGCGCATCCACCCAACCTGGATAAACATCTTTCTTCTGTGCATCAATGTATTCCCCCGCACTGTATTTATTCAATATTTGGCGCTCCGGTCCAACTTCAACAATCTTTCCATCGCGAATGGCCACGGCCTCGAATACGTCACCGTTAGCATTCATAGTGTGTATATTCGCATTGTGAATAATCACATCTACGGATTCTCCTTTCATACAAGAAGTAATTAGTAACGGAAACATGAGAATCAAAAATAGAGCTGCCTTTTTCATTGTTTAATTTTTAGCGAAGATAGGGTAGAAAAAGAATTTAGGATTTAGAATTTAGAATTTTAAGGTATGATTGGTATTTTGATAGCTAAATTCTAAGGTCTAAATTCTATTACCATAGCGCGGAATTACTATTTTTGCGTTAAATAATTTTTACATGGAGACCCCGAAAACGTACGAGCCGCAGAAGGCAGAAGAGAAATGGTATTCTTACTGGATGGAAAAAGGATATTTTCATTCAGAACCGGATGAAAGAGAGCCATATACAATCGTCATTCCTCCGCCAAACGTCACGGGAGTTTTACACATGGGACACATGTTGAACAATACAATTCAAGATGTATTGGTTCGTCGTGCTCGAATGCATGGAAAAAATGCATGTTGGGTTCCTGGAACAGATCATGCGTCCATTGCTACTGAAGCCAAAGTTGTTCATAAATTACGCGAGCAGGGAATCAAGAAATCGGATCTTACAAGAGAAGAATTCTTAGCACATGCTTTCGAGTGGAAAGACAAACACGGTGGAATTATTTTAAGCCAACTTAAGAAATTAGGTGCGTCTTGTGATTGGGAACGAACAAGTTTCACAATGGATCCTGAATATTCAGAATCGGTGAAAGATGTTTTTATTGACTTGTACCAAAAAGGAAAAATCTACCGCGGTGTTCGAATGGTGAACTGGGATCCAGAGGCACTCACCGCATTGTCTGATGAAGAAGTATTGCACAAAGAAGTGAATTCTAAACTGTTCCATGTTCGTTACAAGATCGATGGTACAGATGACCAGTGGTTAACGATTGCGACTACCCGTCCTGAAACTATTTTGGGTGATTCAGCTATTTGTGTGAATCCAAACGATGCACGCTATGCAAATTTAAAAGGCAAGCATGCGATTGTTCCAATTGTAGGACGGAAAATCCCGATCATATTTGACGATTATGTTGATATGGAATTTGGAACTGGATGTTTAAAAGTTACTCCAGCTCACGATACGAATGATTATGATTTAGGGAAGAAATTCGACTTGGAAACGATCGATATCTTAAATGATAACGGATCAATGAACGAAAATGCGCTTCATTATGAAGGTCAAGACCGTTTTGAGGCGAGAACAAATATTGAGAAAGAACTTCACGATAAAGGGTATTTAATAAAAACAGAGGACCACATCAATAAGGTGGGGTACTCTGAGCGAACGAATGCGGTTATTGAGCCAAGATTGTCATTGCAGTGGTTTGTTGATATGAAAGACCTCTCTGCGAAAGCAAAAGACGATGTTATGACTGGAGACGTTCAATTTCATCCTGAGAAGTTTAAGAATACCTACCGTCACTGGATGGAAAATATTAAAGATTGGTGTATTTCTCGCCAATTGTGGTGGGGACATCAGATTCCAGCTTGGTATTACGGTGAAGGAAATGAGAACTACGTTGTTGCCAAAACAATTGAGGAGGCCATTCCATTAGCGACTGAAAAAGCGGGGAAGACGATTACGGCTGAAGATCTTAGACAAGACGAAGACGTTTTGGATACATGGTTCTCAAGTTGGTTGTGGCCTATTTCTGTTTTCAATGGATTGACTGATCCTAAAAATGAAGAAATCAACTATTACTATCCAACAAATGATATTGTAACTGCACCGGAGATTATGTTCTTCTGGATTGCACGAATGATCATTGCTGGAAATGAATATATGGATGGTGTTCCGCCGTTTAAGAACGTTTATTATACTGGTATTGTCAGAGATAAGCTGGGACGTAAAATGTCTAAGTCTCTTGGGAATTCTCCAGATCCAATTGATTTAATCAATAAATACGGAGCGGACGGTGTTCGATTAGGAATGCTTGTTTCTTCTCCAGCGGGGAATGATTTGCCGTTCGACAGCTCACAATGTGTTCAAGGAAGAAACTTTACGAACAAGGTTTGGAATGCGAACAACTTGATTAACTCTTGGTCAATTCAAGAGGATCTTCCTCAACCGGAAGCTGCTGTTAAAGCAATTGACTGGTTTGAGGCTAAGTTTAATCAAGAATTGAAAACAATCAATGTATTGTTTGATCGATTTAAGATTTCTGAAGCGCTAATGGCTACCTATAAGTTGGTTTGGGATGATTTCTGCGGATGGTACTTAGAAATGGTTAAACCGGGGTACCAGCATCCTATCGATGTTAAAACATTGGATAGAACAAAGACTTTTTACGAAGATATTTTACGATTGATTCAACCATTTACGCCCTTTATCGCAGAAGAAATGTGGCATTCATTGAGAGAGCGTGAAGATGGGGACGATGCAGTTGTTGCTAAATGGCCTGAGGTTAAGGAACTTGATGAAGCCGTTTTAAGTCAGTTTAACTTGGCAACGGAAGTAATTACCCATATCCGTAACATCAGAAAGAAAAATAACATTGCGAATAAGGTTAAAATTGACTTATTCATTAAAATGAACAAGTCAATTAATAAAACATTTGACTCAGTTATTGTTAAAATGGGGAACTTGACTCAATTGGAATATATTGATAGTAAGGTAGAAAGCTCGAATTCATTCATTGTTGATGGAAATGAATATTTCATTCCATTTGGTGATACAATCGATGTAGAAGCCGAGAAAGAAAAGATGTCTGAAGAGCTTGATTACACCCAAGGGTTCTTGAAAAGTGTTCAGAAAAAATTACAAAATGAAAAGTTCGTAACAAGTGCTCCTGAGCAAGTTGTGCAAATTGAACGCAAAAAAGAAGAGGATGCTTTAAGTAAAATTGCCATTTTGGAGGATAAAATTGCAGCTTTAAACTAAAGCAAACTGAACTGAGCATAAAACTTAATAAATCTACTAAGTACAACGAGCGAAAATAATGACATTATTGACGATGTCGCAACAGAGTCTACAAAACTATCGGGAAATACTTAGGGAAGCCGAGCTGTAGATTCAGTTAAACCCTCAATTACTCATAAAGAATATCTTCAATCGTACTTTTGGAAACAAAATGATAATTCTTTTGAGCCTCTGCAAATACAGTCTTGCCCCATGCTAAATCATCGGGATCTTCCGAATCTTTACACGCTTGATAAATCGACTCGATATACCAACGCCTTCCAATTTTATTTAGATAGGCCGCAGCTTCCGGTCGAAGTTTCTTGTTTCCACTTTTAATTGCAAGATAGAACCAATCCGATTTTAATGCTGGATTTCCTTCCGTAGAGAATTTAAATTGAGCATCAATCTTATTCATCATTTCATTGGGAATGGATTGGTCGAGTCCACGAATAAACGTTTGCCATTCTTGACTTGTAAAATCTCCTCTTTGGGAGTTTGCGAAAGAGCCCGTAAAAATGTTTTCTCCTTCATTTACTCTATTTGACAGGGTTTTCATTTTGTCCAAACGGTCTGAAGTCAATGTAACACAGTTTTCAGGAAGTCCAGTTTCATAAATCCATTCATTCGTATTGAATGCAAGCGACTTTGGTTCCAAGAGTTCTTTGTTTAAATAAGTAATGAAGTCTTCCGTTGTAATCGTTTTGAAAGCGTGCGCATCGAAATACCCTTTTAGGAAGGTGTCAAATTTCTCTCTTCCAACTGCCGCTTCCAATGTTCTTAGAAAAAATGCTCCCTTTATATAGGCTATGTCTGTCATTCCATCATCTGGAGCACGTTCATCCAGTTGAAGTTTTAATTGAGAATCTTCAGGATGATCACTTTCTTTCATTCGTACCAATTCTGCCTCTAAATCTTGGAATTCAATCAATGCCAGAATGTCTGCAGATTCTTTTCCGTAGAGCTTTTCCATGATTCGATTCTCAAAATAAACGGTAAAGCCTTCATTGAGCCAGAAGTCATTCCAAGTTGCGTTGGTTACTAGATTTCCAGACCAAGAGTGCGCCAATTCATGAGCAACAACAGAGGTCATGCTTCTATCTCCAGCAATTATTGTAGGATTCGCGAAAGTCAATCTAGGATTTTCCATTCCGCCAAAAGGGAAAGAGTAGGGAAGGATGACCAAATCGTATTGATCCCATCTGTATTCACCATAAATACTTTCAGCTGCGGCAATCATTTTAGGAAGGTCCGCAAATTCGTAAACACAAGCGTTGACTAACTTAGGCTCACTATAAACGCCACAATTTTCACCAAGCGAAGTGTATTCCATATCTCCAACTGCTAGAGCGATGAGATATGCTGGGATTCGTTGCCTCATTTCGAAATGGTACTTGCCGTTTTCACTTTTCTTTTTAGGATTGGAAGCACTCATTATAGCGAGTAGTCCCGCTGGAACTTTTACATCTGCTGAATAGGAAATTCGATTCATAGGGGTGTCCTGCAATGGAATCCAAGAACGAGTTAAAATGGCCTGTCCTTGCGTATACATATAAGGATACTTCTTTCCAGCCGTCAATGATGGTTTAAGCCAATCCAAGGCTTCCGTATTTTCTGTTGTCTGATAATAAATATTAATGTACTTTGTGTTCTCGGCTATTTTAACCGCCAAAGACTGTCCGAGCAATTCATTATTTTCTCCAATAACATATTCCGTTGCTTTCTCCTTGCCTTTGCCCAATGTCACTTTATTGATAGCGAGTCCTTTAATGTCAAAGACAGCCGTATCGCATGTGTGGGGATTCATTTCATGACGTGCAACACCGTAAATAGTGTGGTTTTCAAAGTTTACATCAAGATCAAGGTGCAAATGAATGGTATGGATTTCATTCGTATTTGAATACGTATGTACATCAATTCGATTGAGTTCAATCGCAGCAGTTGGCTCGGAATCCTTAGATATGTTTGCGCATGAGGATAAAAATCCACCGATGCATAAAACTGCAAATAATAACTTTTTCATTGTATAAAGAAATTAGGTGTGTTAAAGATATAAGTTAAGTGTTAATTACCATGAATTCTTTAGTTAAACTCCTGAAGTTATGAACGGTAAATCATTAGTTTGAACGATTTAGCCATTCGTCGATTATTTGGTGATTTTCGACTTTTTTTTATTACATTCACGCACCAATTTATATTTATGAGTAATCAAGATAGTACCGCTCCAACAAAGACAATATTAGGACATCCAGCAGGTTTGTTCGTTCTGTTTTTCACGGAAATGTGGGAGCGTTTTTCGTACTATGGAATGCGAGGGTTGCTTATCTTGTATATCGCTGCATCGGTTACTTCTGGTGAAGCAGAGGGCGCAGGGCTTGGTTGGACAACTAAAGATGCAATTTGGATTTATGGTTGGTACACAATGCTTGTATATGTAATGTCTATTCCGGGCGGTATTATTGCTGATAAATGGCTTGGACAGAAAAAAACAGTATTTATTGGTGGATTACTTTTGGTCGCCGGACACGGAACATTAGCAATTCCGACTCAAGAAGCTTTCTTTACAGGCTTGATTCTAATTATTCTCGGAGTTGGATGTCTTAAGCCAAATATATCGACAATGGTAGGTGGCCTGTACAAACCAGGAGATATTCGCAGAGACAAAGGATTTACAATTTTCTATATTGGAATTAATATCGGTGCATTTTTAGCGAGTATTACCGTTGGTTTTGTTGCCTATGAATGGGGATGGCACGCAGGCTTTGGATTGGCTGGTGTCGGAATGGCATTGGGTCAAATCGTTTATATGTTGGGTCAAAAACACCTTAGACATGTAGGTAACTTCATCGGTAAATCAGATGATCCAGCGGTTGTAGCAGCATCTAAGAGACCACTTAATAAAATTGAAAAAGACAGAGTAATTGTATTGATTCTTTCCTTCTTAATCATTGTTGTGTTTTGGGCGGCATTCGAACAGGCCGGAGGCTTAATGAGTTTGTACACAGATGTTAAAGTAGATCGATTTGTCTTTGGAATGGAAGTTCCAACAGCAGTTTTCCAATCATTGAATTCTGGATATATCATTATTCTTGGAGCTCCAATTGCAGCCTTTTGGGTGATGTGGAGTAGAAGAGGTAGAGAATCGTCATCGCTTTTTAAAATGGCGGTAGGAACAATTATTATGGGGATGGGATTCATCTTTATGATGTTCGCCTCTCAAGAAGCATCGTCAGAAGCATTTGGTAAAGCAGCATTGGTCTGGATTTTCTTGGCGTATCTATTTCATACCCTTGGTGAACTATGTGCTTCACCGGTATCTCTATCTTTCATTACGAAATTGGCTCCTTTGAAATATGCATCTATTATGATGGGGGTTTATTTTGCAGCAACCGGATTCGGAAACAAATTAGCTGGTTCAATTGGTGAGTCTTCTCAAATTGAAGCTTACGAAGGGAAAATGATCGCTAAAGTTGAAGTGATGAATGGCTTCACAGAGAAGGATAAGTTTGAAGTTAAGAAAAAGAAGGTGAAGGATTTTCCAATGAACCTTGATAAGAATATTGAGTTCAAAACAAATGTTTACCTCAGTAATGGTGAAGTTGTTTATGAAAAGTTCAAAGGAGGTGAAGATGTTTCGGAGTTATTGAAATTGGATAAGAAATCTCAAAAATCATTAACTGCTGAATTAAAGAATTATAAAGCCACAAAGGCGAATCCAGTTCACGCTAAATTGCTTTTTGAAAAAGACGGTGAAGCAGTTAAGAAATCTGAAAACATGGGAGACGGCAAAAAATACGGCGTTTCTTTTGTACTTGAAGAAACACAAAGTAAGCAAGAGTATAAAACATTTATGTGGATTACTATATTTACAGTTGCGTTTGGATTGTTGTTGATTGTTTTCCTAAAGAGAGTAAAGAAATTAACGCATGGTGCTGAAGACAATGAAGGTGTTAGCCCGGACGAATTAGAAGATGTAGAGTTGGCGAATACAGAAGGATAATAAATTAGAAATAAACAGAGTAAATAGATAAATATGGCAGACCAGAATTCAGATATGTTTAAATCAAAAGTTTTAGGACATCCATCCGGATTATTCGTTCTATTCTTTACAGAAATGTGGGAGCGTTTCTCTTATTACGGAATGCGTGCCTTATTGGTTCTTTTCTTAGTAAGTGCACTCGGCCTTGGTGGTTGGGATTGGCCAAGAAGTCAAGCTTTAGCTCTTTATGGTACGTATACAGCGTTGGTTTATTTAACCCCTATTCTCGGTGGATTTATAGCCGATAAATATATTGGTTACCGTAGGGCGGTTATTATTGGTGCTTTGATCATGACTTTAGGTCACGTTTCAATGGCCATTGAGTCAAGTCATATGTTCTTATACATCGGTATCGGATTATTGATTATTGGAAATGGATTCTTCAAGCCGAACATGACATCTATTATATCTCACATGTATAAAGATACTCCTGAAAAGAAAGATGGAGCCTTTACTATATTCTACATGGGAGTGAACGCTGGGGCTTTCTTAGGTATTCTTTTATGTGGATACATTGGTGAGAAAATTGGTTGGAGTTATGGATTTGGACTTGCTGGGATCTTCATGTTACTTGGGATGTTACAATTCTACTTCAGTGCAAATATCTTTGGTAATATTGGATTGAAGCCTAAACCAGCAGTTGAAGCTACTGGAGAATTAGATGCACATGGAAATGATACAAATTCTCAGTTGGAATTTGAAGGTGATAAATTAAACCCTTTCACAATGCTCGACAAAATTCTTGTCGTTATTTCAGCCTTCATTGGTGTGAGTTGGGTTATAAATGATCCTTTAGCAAAAATTGCTGAGATTAATTTCTTGGAGATTGGTGGTATTGATTATTCAATGTATTACATTCTTGCAGGGTTAGCGGCATTTTTTGTTCTGGTTATTTCTAGAATTATAAGATATCCCAAAATAACAAGGGATAGAATGGTAGCTATTGTGATTTTTGCGATTATGACTGTTTGTTTCTGGATGAGTTTTGAACAAGCCGGTGGTTCGATGACAATTTTCGCGAAAGATTATACGAATCGTGTTATGGATGGATCTTATTACTATGTGTTCTTAGTGGTAAACATCTTAATTACTGTAATTCCAATCGGTATCATTACGTGGGTACTAATTAAATTATTCAAGCAAACATATAAGCGTTTCAAACTGGCGAGCGTTATTCTAGGGTCAAGTTTCCTAATTATTTGGGTGATTGTTTTCTGGATGATGAACCGGGATTTAACATCACAGTCATACAATATCGAATATCAGACCATTCAAACAACTTTATCTCCTGAATCTTATAAGCTAAGTGAAGCTAGAACGGCGTCATTTGTGGAGAAATTAGAAGGTGACGAGTCATTTGCGCTTGGCGACGATGAAGTTGCAATTGATAAAATAGTTTACAATGGAAAAACGATAGAACACAAGCATTCTGAGAAAGCGAGAAGACAAGATAAAGAAAAGGAGCAAAAGAAATTTGATGCTGCTTATGTCGGTGCTGTTTTAGCGATAACGGAGCCTTCAAAAGCTATCGTTCATTACGAAGACACAAAGAAGAATATGACTGTGGCAATGAGCGAACTTACTTTCTCTACTATTGTAACTGAAGAAACCATAATTGCCGCAAACGAAGTTATTGTGATGGCTGAAACAGGAATTATTGAGCCTGTTAAGTTGAAAGTTGGTGATCCAGTTGCTATTCTTGATGTTGACAAGAAAGGTTCATTCATGTATCTGACCAAAGACAAGGAAAAAAATGTAAGAACAAAAGCGAAAGAAGCGAAGTTGGATACTGGAATTGTTACGTGTTCAGTTTCTGAGATTACGAAGGAAAAAGTTATTATTCCAGCAACGTGGTTCTTAATTCTTAATTCACTATTTATTATCGCTTTTGCTCCATTGTTTTCTAAATGGTGGGAAAGTAAATTCAATCCATCTGCTACAGTTAAGTATGGTCTTGGACTTATCTTATTAGGAGTTGGATTTGGAGCACTTGCATTTGGTTCTATGGGAATCGAAGCGGGAGCAAAAACAGCATCTGTAAGTTTGATCTGGTTGGTATTAGCCTACTTGTTCCATACATTAGGTGAACTCTGCTTATCACCGGTGGCACTGTCTTATGTAAGTAAGTTGGTTCCTGGTCGAATGATTGCAATGATGTTCGGTATCTGGTATATCGCTGTTGCGATTGGCAACAAACTTGCCGGTTCTATGGGGGGAATGATTGACGAAATTACAGAAGAGTACAGCATGTCTGCGTTCTTCTTGATATTTACGTTCATTCCGATCTTACTTGGGTTGTTGGGTATTGCCCTTACCAAACTTGTAAATAAATTAATGCACGGAGTTAAGTAACTTCAATTAATAATATTTAAAAAACAGTCCTCCTTGGAGGGCTGTTTTCATTTTAACACAATCTTCTAATGAAATTTCTTCTTCCACTAATCGCACTTCTTTTTTCTTTTAATACATTCTCTCAAACGATTGAGTTGATGGATACAACCAAGATGAAAAAACTCAAACCAGGATCGTATGAATACGTGATGATGGGGAGTAAAGAAGAAATTGTCATCGAAAAAAAGAGTAATGTTTTCATTGACTTTGCACAAATTGATGTTCCGGATAAAATGGATTCAATGGCTATCGCTTTGGGGAATGATACGATTTGGACAAAAGAAGTAACACCTTTCCTTATTAAAAATATGGACGCAACAATTTCCTTGGAATGTGTTATGGTTCATCAAGGAGATACCTTGAAGTTCAAAAGCAGCCAAGCGAAATCGTTGGGCTTAAAAGTGAAAAGATTGGAACGCCCTTTTTTTACCGATGATCCGATTGTATTTGGGATCTTAGCAATTGTTTTGGGTTTAATCTTTTTCACAGCGCACAAGCAAACGCCATTCTGGAAGAAGTTTTATATCGCAGTACCTGCTTTGTTGCTGTGTTACCTGATTCCGGCAATTCTTGTTGCATTAGGACTCATTTCAAAAGATTACAGCAGTCTTTATACGATGGCTAAGAACTATCTATTGCCGGCAGCATTGATTTTAATGACGATTGGGATCGATTTTAAAGCGATTATAAATCTTGGTCCAAAAGCGCTTATTATGTTCTTTACCGCAACAATTGGTATCGTTATCGGTGGGCCTTTGGCAATTTGGATTTATACATTTATCGATCCTACGGTAGTGGGTGGAACGGGAGATGCAGCAACCTGGAAGGGCTTTGCAACCTTGGCCGGAAGTTGGATTGGAGGAGGTGCGAATCAAACGGCAATGCTTGAACTGTATCAATATAAACAAGAATTGTACGGTAAAATGATCACAATAGATATTGTTGTGGCTCAATTGTGGATGATTTTCCTTTTGTGGGCAGCTACACGCGCAGAGAAATTTGACAAATGGCTTAAAGCAGACACCTCTGCAATTGAGGATCTAAAGGCTCGAATGGAAAATTATGAATCACTCAACGCTAAGAAACCATCACTTACAGATTACATGGTTATGATTGGCCTTACATTCGGGTTGGTTGGATTCTCGCATTGGGCAGGACAAATATTGGCTCCATTCTTTAAAGAGTTGATGGGGAAGGATTCTCCATTTGCGAGTTCTTTCTTCTGGCTAGTCGTATTAACAACGGCTGGTGGCTTAATCTATTCTGCTACCAAAGTAAGAAGGTTCGAAGGTGCCGGTGCATCAAAGCTTGGAAGTGTATTTATATATATATTGGTTGCCACGATCGGTATGAAAATGGACCTTGGGAAAGCGTTAGAAGAACCACAATTGATTTTGGTTGGGATTATATGGATGCTAATTCATGTGGGACTTCTGTTCTTAGTCGCTAAGTTGATTAGAGCTCCTTTCTTCTTTTTAGCTGTAGGTTCAAAAGCAAACGTTGGAGGCGCTGCTTCTGCTCCAGTTGTAGCAGCAGCATTTCATCCTTCACTAGCAAGTGTTGGTGCGTTGTTAGCCGTACTGGGGTATGGTATTGGTTCTATTGCCGCAATGGCATGTGCTGAAATGATGGCGATGGTTGCACCTTAATCTTGTTTTTTGAGATAAACGTTTCGTTAATTTATTTTGAACCCTGCGCCTGATTTACAAATCAGTAAATAACGTGGAGGAATAAGTGCTCTTAATAATTTTGGTAGAAACTTATTTACGAAGCTTCCACACCTTGCAGACTAACCAAGTGCGAGTAGATCCCTTTTTGAGCGATTAAATCATCGTGAATTCCTTGTTCTTTAATCTCTCCATTTTCTAATACAAGGATTTTATCTGCTTTTTTAATTGTAGACAATCGATGTGCAATGACAAACGATGTGCGGCCTTTCATTAGCGTGTCCAATGCCTCCTGAACCAGGCGTTCTGATTCAGAATCTAAAGCAGATGTTGCCTCATCCAATATAAGTATCGCAGGATCCTTCAAAATGGCTCTAGCGATGGCCACACGTTGCTTTTGTCCTCCAGACAACTGAATGCCTCGATCCCCAACTTCAGTCTCTAAATTGTCAGGAAATGAATTAATGAATTCCCATGCGTTGGCCTTTTTTGCAGCATCAATTATTTCGTCTTCAGTTGCATCTGGCTTTCCGAAAGCAATGTTTTCTTTTATAGAACCTGCAAACAAAATTACATCTTGAGGAACTAAAGCCATGTGAGATCTAAGATGTTCGATATCGATATTTTCAGAACTCTTTCCGTCAAAGCTGATTTTACCACCGGTAATTGGATAGTAATTTAATAGCAACGAAGCTACTGTAGATTTACCTGCCCCAGAAGGACCGACAAGAGCTATGGTTTGATTCTTCTTTGCTGAGAAGCTAATACTCTTCAGGATTTCAATATCATCTCTCTGAGGGTAGCTAAATGAAACAGATTCGAAGTTGACTTCACCAGTAAACGCTGGTTTTTCCTTTCCAGTCAAAAGATCTTTCTCATTTTTTGTTCCAATGATGTCCATTAAATGCTCAGAGGCTCCAACTGCTTTCATGATGTTAGCATACATATCAGCTATAGAACCGAATGAAGCTCCCATCATAATAGTAAACATGATAAATGAGAAGAAATCTTTTTGTGCCAATTCTGGATTTGGACCTTGTGTCATTAAAAGTCCTTTCCAAATCACAAAAACAATTGCTCCGAAAATACAGAAGATAATAAATGAAGCAAATACTCCTCTCCAAAGACCTGACTTAACATTTAAGGCCTTGATATTATCAATGGCCGTTTTGTATTTACCAAGCATGAATAATTCTCGCGTAAATGACTTAACATTTGAAATGCCCATTAACGATTCTTCAATAGTAGAATTGGATTTTGCCGCTTCATCTTGTGCTTCTTTAGATAGTTTTCGAATAAATCTTCCGAAAATAACAGCGATTATGATCATTACAGGGAAGGTTCCCAGCATAATAAGGGCTAGTTTCCAAGAAAGAAATAAAAGGAATATAATACCACCAACAATAATAATTATCTGACGAAAGAACTCCGCGATTGTCGTTCCCATCACTTGCTGGATCTTTTCAACATCTGCAGACATACGACTTGTTAATTCTCCAACCTTGTTCTTATTGAAGAAATCCATTGGCATGTAGAGTAGACGGCTAAAAGATTCTCTTTTAATGTCGCGCAATGCACTTTCAGTAACATGCGTAAAGATTATTATTCTAAAAAATCCAAATATTGCTTGTGCAGCGAATACGATTAATAAGCCCATGGCAACTGAGTCTACGTCAGTAATTGATATCTGACCAAGTAAACCAGACATAGCACTATCTTGATCTGATCCAGTCCCAAGTAATTGACCCATTAATAAAGGGAAAAGCAGTCCAACAAGGCTTGAAAGAGCTAGAAAAAGCCATCCTACAACATATATTCCTGCATAAGGACGTAGGTATGAAAAGATCTTTTTAGCTCTTTTCATGTCGTCCTTAGAAAGTTTAACTCGCTTTTCTTTTTCCTTTTTTTTTGGTCTGAGCATGTAATTCTAATCGGTTTTCAAGTCGAACAAAAGTAGCCACAAAAACAGTAATCTACTTAATTTTTGATATTTTTATCCAAAGGTTTTGCCAGATAGAAAAATTACCTATCTTTGCAGTCCGAAATTAGACAATAGAGTAAACGACATATCATGCCAAAAAGAACATTTCAACCATCAGTAAGAAAGAGAAGAAACAAACACGGATTCCGTAGTCGTATGGCGACTAAAAATGGAAGAAGAGTTTTAGCTGCAAGACGTAAGAAAGGTAGAAAGAAGATTTCTGTTTCTGACGAAGGAATGCACAAGCGTTAGACTTTTTCTTTAAAGAGATTGAAGCCGATACACAATTTGTATCGGCTTTTTTTGTTTTCGATAGTTTAATTTGTCGATTGAATTAAATGAGGTTATATCGCTTTTATAAAACTTAAAGATTCACGTTTTATAAGTCAAATATTTCACTAACTTAAATAAGGAGGCGCTACAACGTTTCCTTTTTTTATTACCTAAAAACCTACCCTATGTTAGTGAAAACCTTTGGCGCAGCCGTATTCGGTATTGATGCCTCGACCATTACAATTGAAGTTAACCTTGCTCAAGGAATTAATTTTTTTCTAGTCGGATTACCCGATTCTGCAGTAAAAGAAAGTCAACAACGTATAAAAGCCGCATTCTCAAACAACGAATTTAGATTTCCAGGAAAAGAGATAACAATCAACATGGCACCTGCCGATGTTCGAAAAGAAGGTTCTGTCTTTGACCTTCCAATAGCGATAGGAATTTTAGCTTCAAGCGATCAGATTCCGAGTGATAAACTCCATGATTATGTGGTTTTGGGAGAACTGTCGCTGGATGGTAAACTCAATCCACTCAAAGGCGTTTTACCAATCGCATTGAACGCTAAAAAGGACGGTTTCAAAGGAATAGTTCTGCCAAAAGAAAATGCGAGAGAGGCAGCTATGGTTGAGGGATTGAACGTATATCCCGTTGAACATTTGAAAGAAGTTGTTGAATTCTTCAAAGGTGAAAGCATCATAGAGCCGTATTCCATTGATATTAAACAGTTGTTCAATCAAGCCGTTCAAGAAAGTGATATTGACTTTAAAGATGTGAAAGGACAATTGGCAATTAAACGCGCCTTTGAAATTGCAGCAGCGGGAGGTCATAACGTAATTCTTATTGGGCCTCCAGGATCGGGTAAGTCTATGCTAGCCAAACGGTTGCCGACAATTCTGCCGCCATTAACTATTCAAGAATCGCTTGAATCCACGAAAATCCATTCGGTTGTTGGAAGGTTATCTGGCGATGGAGGCTTGATTACCGAACGGCCTTTTCGAAAACCCCACCATACTATTTCAGATGTTGCACTTTAAATATGGGGGTAATTATTTATTGATTATATTTAAAGGTACAAAATGGAACTATTATGCTCGGAATTTATTGTCGTATTTCTAAGGATAGAAAGAAGCAAGTTAGTATTGCTGTTCAAAAAGCTCATGGCGTTGAATTTGCAGACAGTCAAAGTCCACCTTTAAAATATGAAGTATATATAGATAAAGGAATCTCTGGTCGAGGTTCTATTGATAAACGTCCTGAGTATTCTAGAATGATGAATGATATTCGTAGTGGGAGAATAGATAGTCTGTACATCTACGAACGTAGTAGGAATGATAGAAATATTAGCACTTGGGTTTCTCTAGCTGAGGAATTGAAAGAGAAATCTATTCCTTTATATATAAAAGGTAAGTACAAGGATTTAAATGATAATGATACTTATTATCAATTAGTACAATATGCCGTTTATGATCAAAAATTCGCGGATGAAACTTCTGAAAAAATTCAAGATGCACTAAAAGAAAACGTGAAGAACGGAAAGGCATTTTCTATCAATCCATATGGTTATAAAACGGGTGAGGGTAGTCTTTTAGTGCTAGACGAAATTGAGACGAAGGTAGTTCAAAGGATGTATGAAATGAGTCTCTCAGGGAAAGGAACAGATAAAATAGCAGAGTTACTAAATATTGAAGGAGTCGAGACAAGAAGAGGCGCTCGCTGGCATGGAAAAACAGTTCAAGATATAATTAATAACCCTATACATAAAGGACTTAGAAGATGGGGTGATAGTTTTTATGAAGCACCTGCATCAATGAGCGCTGAATATTGGCAAAAAGTTCAGAACAATTTTAAAAATAATGCTAATACACGAGGGCGAAAAGAATCTTATAACTATTTGCTAAAGCACATATTAAAGTGCGGGTACTGC
>TARA_B110000285_G_scaffold35677_1_pt1 | contig 29787 bp, 60 predicted proteins | sample TARA_B110000285 | Tara Oceans TARA_B110000285 (sample SAMEA4397756) | marine metagenome | biome: Polar Biome; feature: [SRF] surface water layer (ENVO:00010504); material: water (ENVO:00002006), including particulate matter (ENVO:01000060) such as... | depth 5 m
TCAAAAGCACACATTGAACAAACTGCAATGGCTGGCGAAGGTGTAGCACAGTTGCAACGTGTAGAAGAAGATATCGCACGAAATAAAGCAGTTATTGCCCGTGCTGAAGAGAAGATGATTAAACTAGAATCATCAGATGAAACAATAGATACAAACATTCAAGCAAAGATTGATGCAGAAGAAAGTCGGATCACTGAAAAATCTCAGAGATTACAAATAGCGATAGCAGAAGTGTCTGCATCATTGGAGTTATCAGTTGCACCATATATAACACAGCAACAGTCAGCAGATAATGCAATTGCATTGATGAATGGGTTTGTTGAGAAAAATGAAGTTAAGAAGATACAAGGATTAATAGGTGAAGTACAAGATGGAGACTATGGAACAAAGACTGCATTAGGGGTTAAAACATACAGAAATAATCTACTAGATGAGCGTGCCACAGCATTATCTATTGTCAATGAATTGCGATTAGAAACAAGAACTGAAATTTCTAGACTACGTGACAATTTTGAAAATCAAGTATCAGCGTCAAATGAATTGATTAGTCGTATGACAACTGAACGTAGCGTAGTTGAAAATGTAGACACTGAAGCCGACATAACCGCATTACAATTGAAGATTAAGAATTCAGAACTATTGCTTGACAAACTATATGAAACAAAGTATACTATAGAGACTGAAAGCAGAAAGTTAGAAGCAGAAGTAGGACCTGTTAAATACATTGCAGCACTGATATACGGTGATAATCCTACTCATGACACGTTGGAAGATGCTGTACGCTGGATAATTATGATACTTGTTGTAGTATTTGATCCTTTAGCAGTTGTTCTAGTAATCGCGGGCATATCTGTTCTTGATCGGAAAAAAGTTAAAGTTAAAGAAGACGATAAGCAAGCATATAATAGAGCAAAAATGCAACGCATAGTTGATAATGTTCCACATGAGATAAAAAAACACGAAGAGGTAGTTGAAGAGGTAGTTGAAGAGGTAGTTGAAGAGGTAGTTGAAGAGGTAGTTGAAGAGATACCTCATCCTATATCCGCAGATTCAGCAATGGATGAACATAAATTGCATGATGAAGAATTTGTCACACTTAAAGAACTTGAAACAGACTTACAACGACAAATACGTGAAACTAATGAACAACTTGAATTAAACAAGGCTAGTCGAGCAATTACAAAAGAAACAAATAAGAAAGCATTGTTGCATGTTGAAGATATATCAAATCGTCTTATTGAACGTGGAACTGGTATAACAAGTATCAATGATATTATAGTAGGAGCAGCAGATGATTCTGGCACACTAGAGCAGTTATTGGAAGGTGCCGACAAAGAAACATTAAACGATGTACTATCAATTATAGCAAATAAAATTAATCAAATACAGGAAAGTAAATGAAGCCAGACAATAGTAGTTATACAATAACTAATCCGGATCTATTTTTGACAAATGATGGGATTTCTGTATTAATCACAAGTACCAACAAAGACTTTATTGATGAAGTAAAATTAATAGTAGAGAATCATATTGAACACAGTATTGTGTTTAATGTCCAGCCGTCAAGTACTACTGAAACAGGTGTTCCCTGGATGTGGTACGTGAGTCGCGCAGTTGACATTATGTTTGTTGACTTAGACACGTGTGCTTGGGTAGATATTTGTACTGCGTTGACAAAGGATCAAGATGATAATCACGTTGTTGTTTTTTATAGTGAAAAAGATAAGAAACGTGATGCCATTAAATTGATAAATGCAACAAGTCAATATACTATATTGAAAAGCATTAAAGAGATTAGTGGATATATGGAAACACATGTGCAACTATCAATGCCATTATGACAGATGTTTTAAAATGTGCATTTTGTCATAAGACCCAGAAACAAGTTTCTAAGTTACTTGCCGGAATCGATGATGAAATATATATTTGTAATAAATGTGTATATTTGTCGCATAGCATTTTAGATAAAGAAGATAAAAGCCACACACTCCATGATAAAAAACGTAAGTTACGTGATGTGTATGAGACTATTCCCCCCAAACAAGTACATGCATTTTTAAACGAGCATGTAATAGGACAAGAAAAGGTTAAGAAAGGAATTAGTGTAGCAATATACAATCATTGCAAGCGAATCTTTAACGACACCGAAGTAGAAGTACAAAAATCAAATGTGTTGCTACTAGGTCCTACTGGTGTTGGTAAGACACTTATTGCACAAACACTAGCAAGTTCAATGGACGTGCCATTTGTCATAACAGATGCAACTACTATTACAGAGAGTGGTTATGCTGGTGATGATGCAGAAGTGTTGATACATAAATTATTACAAAATTCAGATTATGATATTGCACGTACAGAAATTGGTATTATCTATGTAGATGAAATAGATAAGAAAGCCAAACGTAATGACATGGTTAGTTTAAGTCGTGATGTATCAGGCGAAGGTGTACAACAAAGTTTATTGAAACTAATGGAAGGTACAATAATAGCAGTACCTAATAAAGAAGGTAGGCTTCCAGAGAAGATAGACATAAATACAGAGAATATACTGTTTATAGTTGGTGGTGCATTTGTCGGATTAGATAAAGTAGTTGCCCAGCGACTTGGTAAATCAAAAATAGGATTTACTGGAAAACTAGCAAACAAAGATTATAATTGGGAAGAACAACTAGAATCTAGTGATCTAGTACAGTATGGTTTAATACCAGAATTCTTAGGAAGATTACCATCAGTTAATGTACTACATGAATTATCTAAAGATGATTTGATTCGTGTTTTGACTGAACCAAAAAATAGTATTGTGAAGCAATATAAAGCATTGTTTAAATTAGATAATGTTAGTTTAGAATTCTTGCCTGATGCATTAAAAGCAATAGCCGAGACTGCTATTAAGCAAGAGTTAGGTGCAAGAGGATTAAGAAAAATAATCGACAATGCACTAATTGATACACAGTATGAATTACCAGACCTTGTTAAACAGGGCGTACAGAAGATTATTATTAGTGAAGAAACTATAACAAGAGGAACAACACCACACATGATAAAAGGTAGCATCAGTGAAAAATAAAAAACAAATATTGATTTTTAATCAATTCATCACTTCTGTCGAAGTACGTGTCAATTTTGAAGACGGGGAAAGTAAAGTACTAAATACAGTACAAGCATTATCTATTGCAGAAGGTAGAGGATTGGATTTGATTGTTATCAATGAAATTGCAGTTCCACCAGTATGTAAGATTGCTGATAAAAATAAGTTTTTGTATGAAAAGAAACAAAAACAAAAAGACATTGCAAAAAAGGCAAGAGCCAGCACAGTAGAACATAAAGAAATCCGTATGGGTTTAAATATCGAAGAGAATGATATTACTGTTAAATCTAATAAGATTAAAACATTATTAGAAAAGAAATGCAAAGTTACTATTACTGTGACCTTGAAGGGTCGGGAACGAAGTAAGCAACATATAGCACGTGAACTAATTCAATCTATTGCAGATCGATTAGGTGTTGAGTTGGAATTATTCGGTGCCGCTGGTAATAGAGTAAGTGCGAAAATAAAAGGTTAAGAATGGCATATAATAGAAATGAGCGGCAAGGATTGACGGTTGCAGTATACAATGATAATATCGAACAAGCGTTGCGTAAATTTAAAAAGAAGATGACCACAGATGGTAAACTTCAGGAAGTAAAAGATCGCGCAGAATTTACACCAAGATTTGAAAAGCGTAAAGCGTCGGCTGCGGCAGCAAAAGCAAGATTGCGCAAGCAATTATCAATGGAAAATGTTACAAAAAAACGTTTATTCTAAATAGACAACTAGTAACTTAATACAAACAAAGGAGCATTAAATGCTCCTTTTTGCTTGCTTTATTATTAATTATGTAGTATAATATACGTTAACCAATAAAGAAGGAAATACCAATGGAACAATCAGAATCACAATCACAATCAGAACTAACTCACACGCGACTACGTGGTCCATCAAAGTATAATGTTATCTTTTTAAATGATGATGCAACATCTATAGAATTTGTTATTTCGGTACTCGCTGGCATCTTTCATAAAGATAAAATAGAAGCAGAAGCAATAGCAGCACACATTCATGAAAAAGGCAAAGCAATCGCTGGAACCTACATCTACGAAGTAGCAGAACAAAAAGTAACTGAGACAGTATCTAATGCTCGTGTTGCGGGCTTCCCATTATCATTAACTTTGGAAGAAGTTGAATAAACACTTGACAAGTAAGAATCCTTAGTATATAATAGTTATATAAGTTAATTAAATCAAGGAAGTTATTATGGGTATGTTAGTTAGCGTTTATCGTAATAAATTAGCCGATTCTACAAATGGCGGAGTATCTGCTAAGTTAGATCAATTTATCGTAGCGAATGTTGAAGGACCGTTTATGTCAGAACCGACCGCAACAGATGTGTTGGTTCTTGAACCTGGTCCGTTAAATAGTGCACGTTTGATTCCAGCAGTATACAATGACTCAACTAATGCGTGGGAACCTATCAGTAGGGCGCTTGGTGAATGGGTTATGTTTGGTGGTAATTACGCTGGTACATCTGATTCACGATTCTGCGAGGCAACTGGTGTTATAACTGGAACCCGATTAGACCTAGTTAAAATCTTCGACAGGACCGAGGAAGAGGTAGATGGATAAGTCATTTAAAGAAGCAGTATGCTCTGCTTTTCATGGAGAATCAGACGAAGAAATACGGGAACATGGTTTCGTTGGTGACTTAGTTGAAGTGCATGAGTATGCTCTGATGCTTGCAGATAAACTATATGAAACAGACTATGGTTTAGTAGAAGTATACGACTTTGTGTATGCATGGTCAAAGAGTGATGAAGTTAAATTTCCTTGGGAAAGGTAATTAGATTTCAAAACACTTGACAAGTAAGGCTCCTTACGTTATAATAGTTATATAAGTTAATTAAAGAAGGAAGTTATTATGGAATTATCAAACGAAGTATGGTTGTCATATGCAATGGTTTCAGCAATACTTACATATGCACTTTTTTGGCAACCATATGTAATCATCAAATCAATTAAAGAAAAGATTGATACTAAAAATATGGAGAAATAACATGGATGAAAAACATTTAGTGTGGGGCAGTATTGTACTGTTTGTTGTATTTTGGGGTGAACCTGACTTGATCGATAGTATGATTTCTTATCTAACATATGCATCTGGTGGTAGGTAATGAACTATCTAAAAGATGCGGGAACGATAGTAGAAGCATCAATGATGCAAGCATACCAAAAGTTATCTAATAATGATACGGACTATACAGTACAAGTAGCAGCAATGTATCCATCAGCACTCGTCATTGCTGGTGAAACTGAGCGTAAGTATACAGTGGTGATTGAAGTTGCCTCAGTATATGATTATAGAGTAGCAGTTTGCTATAATGGTATATTGATGTACATAGTAGAAAATCCTAATAACAAGTACTATGAAGACTTAAAAAATAATGATTTATGTTTAGACACATCTCTCACATCGGAGTTATATAATGATTGATTTTATGCAAGCAAATCTAGGCTTTACGGCTGTTTTTTTCGGAACTATTATATATGTATTGGGCAACTGGATGGGACGTAATCATAGTGAAGAATTGATTGACAACGCCATTTCAAATACGGTACAAGTAACAACAGAACTAGTTGTTAATGACCTCATTGATAGTGGTTACATTTGTTGTCGAGAGGAAGAACATGATGGTAAGACTGTATCTTACATGATTACATATGAAGAATATATTTCTTTAAATAAATAATGCATTGACATTAGCCACTAAATACTGTATAATGAATACATACATTAATAAATTGAGATAAATTATGAAGCAATATATTATAATGAATACGGTATTTGCTGTAGCGATCTATCTAGGATTTTACAGCGATCTAGATAATATGCTATCAGCATTTGCAGTTGGTTATGCCTATGGCGTAGCATGGTATACTATTTTACTTGGCTTGGTTGTTGGCTGGTTTATGTATGATGATATGGTCACTCAATTAAGAAATTCAAAGAGTTGGAAGTCTAATCGTATATTTGATACTATATACGACCTCTGTATAATTTTAGCGTTTGTAGGAGTAGGAACGACAGTAGCGTATGTTACCGCTATATTATATCTTGCACATCTGATTGCTTACAGCAGTATGTGTGCAACAGCAAAAAGATTAAACCTAGCATAATATATTAACTTGACATTCTATATAAATAATAGTATAATAACCTCTACTACAGGAGATTAAAATGGCATATTTTTCAAAAAAGCATTACGGACACAATATTGGTTTGTCAGCAGTATTTCGACAGCCTAATGCAGATCATTCACATTGTAATCTACTACATGGATATAGTTTAGCGTTTACATTTACATTTGGTTGTACCGACTTAGATGATAAGAACTGGGCAGTGGACTTTGGTGGGTTGAAATTATTGAAGCAATGGTTAGAAGATAATTTTGATCATAAGACCGCGATTGACAAAGACGATCCGTTCTTATACAAATTTATGGAACTTGAAGAGTTGGGATTAGCGAGTGTTGTAGTAATGGATGGTGTAGGTGCAGAGAAGTTTGCAGAACACGCATTTAACCATGCAGACGATATTGTACGTAGAGCAACCGATAATCGTTGTTTTTGTGTGAGTGTTGAATGTGCTGAACATGGTTCTAACTCGGCAATTTATAGTACACATAAATAATAGTATATTAATTAGGAGAAGTAAAATGTTACAAGTAATTTTAAATTGGTTTTTGAATACCCCAACAGACACAGTGGTACAGATTGAGCCTACATTTACTAGTATAGTACATACAGAAGATAGTTTGTCTGAACTAACAAAAGATCAGTTAAAGGATCTAGGAGAGAATGAGTTCGATTTAACATTCAAATCTAATGATCGTAAAGCAGCAATGATTAAGCGTATATTAACATCGCAATCGGAAAAATAAATGACATACATTGTAGATGATTCGTGTATTAAATGTAAGTACACAGATTGTGTAAGTGTCTGCCCAGTTGATTGCTTTTATGAGGGTGAAAACACTCTTGTAATTAATCCGGCAGAGTGCATTGACTGTGGTGTGTGTGAGCCAGAATGTCCAGCGGGTGCAATTCATCCCGACTCCAACTTAGATCCCTATGGTCCTGATTGGGTTGAGATTAATCGCAAGTATAGTGAAGATCACGACTGGCCTGTTCTCACTATACAGAAAGATGCACTACCAGATGCAGATTTATTCAATCCTAAGAAAGGATATACAGGACCAAGTAAGTTGGTTGATTTAATTGAAATAGCAGGTCCAGGAGATCAATAATGATTGATTATAGTGATTTTATTAGAACAGTGCCAGATTACCCAATTGAGGGTGTCACATTTTATGACCTTAATAGTTTATTTGCCGATAATAAATTATTCAATATGATGATAGATGATATGTCAGATCAATTATCAGATGAATGTTCAGGCACTTATCCAACACATATTGCAGGATTAGAAAGTCGCGGGTTTGTAGTTGGTGCTGCATTGGCATACCAGATGGGATTACCATTTATAATGATACGTAAGAAAGGTTCAAAATATCCTGGTCCTTTATTAGAACAAAGTTATGGTACAGAATATTCAACAGATTCGATTGTATTACAAGAAGGATTGCTTGGACACACAGATCGTGTTATACTAGCAGATGATTTAATAGCAACTGGTGGTAGTATGATGGCATCAAAATATCTGGTAGAATCAACTGGCGCTAAAGTAGTAGGTATCAGTGTGATTATTGACTTATTTAATTTGCACACCGAAGATTATGACTTAACAAATGTTATAGCATTAGAAACTGTATAAGGAAGACAGCACGTAGTACATAAGGGAGAACGATAATGATTGACATAACCAAAAAAGCACAAGAGTACATGACTACAATTACCAATGGTGATAACGAAATAGTAAAACTTGCTCTTGAAGGTGGTGGTTGTTCTGGATTCCAATATTCTTGGAATATTATTGAAAAAGATATTATCGATGAAAAGAGTGATGAAGTAATGACGTTTGATAATGGTGGTGCTTTGGTTATTGACGGTATGAGTTTGATGTATTTGTTAGGTAGTGAGATTTCATTAGAATCTAGCATCATGGGAACAAAACTAATTATCACTAATCCACAAGTAACAAGTTCATGTGGGTGTGGTGAAAGTATCAACATAGATACTGGTGCCGCATCTTGTCCAAAAGAAGAAACCGTAGCATATAATGCAGATATGTTTTACGATCCCTCATAGTAGTAACAAATTAATAATTATTGTAAATTACGTACGGAGTAATACAAATGACAAATCCATTTAACGATGTAGACATGTTCCAAGAAGCATGTGATCAAGTACCAAGTGAAACAAATTATAAAATGTATCTTGGTTTGATTGAAGAAGAAGTTGGTGAACTAAATGATGCGGTAGCAGATGATGATACTGTAGAACAATTAGATGCACTAGTAGACATTTTAGTTGTTACCATGGGCGCTATACGCGCAGCAGGGTGGGACGGTGAAGGTGCGTGGAAAGAAGTAATGAACACTAATTTTGCAAAGATAGATCCTACAACTGGTAAAGTTATCAAGCGTGAAGATGGTAAAGTATTAAAACCAGAAGGCTGGTTAGCACCTCAACTTGCAAAATTTGTATACTAATAGAGGATAACATCATGTTATTATTATCAGAATATTTTAGAAAAGATGGTGCAAGTGCAGAAGTACTTGCAATTGATGGATTTTATGCTATAATGTATTATAACGATGAAGATATGTTATGCGAAGTTGTAGAATTCAAAAACAACACGCTATTGCAAGTAGAAGAAGCTGCCGAAGATTGGGCATTAGAGGTTACTAAGGAACCAATTGTACTATGTTAGAATATGAAGGTAAAGCACTTGATTCACTATCATTAGAAGACACCATTGAGTTTGAGAAATTAGTATTGAAACGATTAATGGGTTCAGCAATGATGAGCGAACAAGTACAAAATCAACTATCAATGTATGTTGAAGAAATTAGAATGCATAAAGCAGACATGGTTGCTCATTTGCGATTCGATAATTCAACTACGAAAGAAAAGGTAGAGCAAACACTGAACATTGGTGATATCGATGGTGAATTCGATGAAGATGAACAGTAACCAACAGATGGTATTGACAGAGCAAGATGTAATTAGATCATGGCTCTCTGATATACGCATTAACAGGGCACAATTTGAAGATATTGAACCAATTAATATCTACAATGAATGGTGTTCTGAATATGAAGTAGGTACTCCTATCATCGCTAGTCTTGCGGATGATTCTGATGATTATGTCGAGAAATGTATTAACAGTTGGCATATGCCAGATGAATATCATCAATATAATATACACACTCATTTAGAAAATCTATGTAATACAAAAGAAGAATTAACACGTGTTCGATACGAATTAGAATTGTACGAAGATCGTGGATTAACTATTGCTCTTAATTTCCTAAGATATCTTGAACGAATATGTGATGATAATGATATTGTATTGGGCGTAGGTCGTGGTAGTAGTGTATCTAGTTATTGTCTGTTTCTTTTAGGAATACATAGAGTAAATAGTATTAAGTACGAACTAGATATAAAGGAGTTTTTAAAATGAAAAGTGCAAAAACAGCGTTAGGTAGAACGATTAACATGGCAGCATTAGCCGCTAAAAATGAAACAACCCGTGCAGTGAGTAATATCCCAGTAAATGCACGTGGTGATATTATTGACAATCGTGGTAATGTAACAATCTCAAAAGAAGAAATTGCCAAAGAATTCAATAAAGATATGATTATTGGAGTCGAAGAGTCAATAAGCATCAAAGAAGAAACCGTTACTACGTCAACTAAAAAGAAAAACAAAAAAACAGAATCTACTATTGACAGTGACGTGTTTGATATTAATAATGGTACAACCAACGATGTATCAATTGATGAAAAAGTCGTAGAAGTAAATCGCATATTGCGTACAAGGGAAGATGGTTCATCTTATCATGAAATAGAATATTCAGATGGTAGCATGACCGAAGAGTTTTATCAACAGTAATTAAAATAAACTAGAGAGAATAGATATATTATGAAAGTAAAAGTAAAAGCAATAGGTGATAATGTGTTAGCGTCTATGGTCAAGGTGACAGGTGCGCACAGAGTATTAGCAAGTGGAATTTTATTAGCAGATAAAGATATGACTGAATCTGGTATTAGACCACGATGGTTCAAAGTAGAATCAGTAGGACCCAACGTAACATTCGTTGATGTAGGACAATTTGTATATGTTGAACATGGTCGTTGGAGTAGAAAGATGAAGATTCAACAGGGTACAGGTTCGGAATCTACTAGTGTATGGTTATTGGATAACGAGAAATGTCTACTAGTATCAGACAGTGATCCGGCAATCAACGGATATGAGATGTAATACAAACAACAATTTAAAAATGGATTATGAATATGCTATTTAGTAAAGATGAAAAAAAGACGAAGAAAGTTCCTAAAAAAGAAATCCCTAAAGTAATACCATTGCCCAAGGAAGAACCTGCAATGCCACCTATGCCACCTATGCCACCTATGCCTGCACCTCCCAGTGCACCAAGGCAGCCTGGTGAATATTTACGTGATAATGGAGTTCTGTTTATGGATAAAGAATTCAATCAAGAAAATTGTATGCCACTAGTGAAGATGATTATGGAATTTAATCTAATGCCAGACGATAAATCACCAGATGTTATTCACTTATATATTAATTCGCCTGGCGGTTTTGTAGATTCATGTATGCATCTAATTGATGTCGTAAAGCAATCACGTATTCCAGTATACACATACGGCATGGGATCTATCGCAAGTTGTGGTGTAATGCTGATGATGTCAGGTGTTAAAGGACATCGTTATCTAACACATAATACCGCAGTGATGTCACACGAATTCAGTGGTGGTACACGTGGTCAATATCACGACATGGTAGATAGTCAAAAGCACATGGACTGGACAAATAAAAAACTGCTAGAGCATTACAAGAAATGCACTGGTAAGTCTGAAAAATATATCCGTGAGTTTACATTAGCACCAAAAACAGATCATTGGTTAACACCAGAGCAAGCAGTTAAGCATGGTATTGCTGATAAAGTGATCACAACATATTAAAGGTATTTGAATGATAAACAAAATATATAGCATGATTGGTCACTTCTTTTTGAGGCGTACTGATGAATATTGGGAAGATCGTGACTTTAACGAATCAGGCGAGTTTACATCTGGCGCTTCTACCAAAGGTACACGTTATACTGGTTTAAATAAATATGCTAGTCATCAACTCACACCTGATACAGAACCATCATACAATATTCGTATATATTCTGCAAAAGGTGGTAGGGTAGTTGAATGCCATACAAGTACTACTCAGGCTAATCAGCAATTCAAAAATGAAATTATAGACTTATATGTAATACCAGATGGTACTGAATTAGTTGACGAACTGGGTAAAATTTTAATGATGCATTCCTTGACAAAGAAGTAGAAGTAATGTATAATATCTTATTAACAACTTAAATTAGGAAAAGTATATGGCTAAGGAATTATGGGTAGAGAAGTATCGTCCCAGTACAGTAAAAGACTACGTATTCAAGGATAATACTCAGCGAAAGCAAGTACAGAACTGGATCAATGATGGTGGTATTCCACACCTATTGTTCAGTGGTAGTCCTGGAACTGGTAAGACGACAATCGCAAAAGTTCTTATCAACGAACTTTCTATTGAAGATGCTGACGTACTATACATTAACGCTAGTCGTGATAATGGTGTGGAAATGATTCGTAAGAAGATCACCGCATTTAGTGAAACAATGCCTTGGGGTGATTTCAAAGTCATTTTGTTAGATGAGGCTGATCATATTTCACCAGAAGGTCAAGCAGCATTGCGTGGTGTTATGGAACAGTACCATGCTAGTGTTCGATTTATCTTAACATGCAACTATCCTAACATGATTATCCCCGCTTTGCATAGTCGTTGTCAAGGTTTCCATATTGAGAAACTAGATCAGACAGATTTCACGATACGTGTTGCAGAGATTCTAGCAGATAATAGTGTTGAATTTGATATTGACACATTGGACGCAATGGTTCGTGCAAATTATCCTGACTTACGTAAAACAATTAATACAGTACAAATGAGTATTGCAGACAATCTATTACAGAAGCCTGTTGATGATAGCGGTGCTAGTGCAGTATGGCGTATGGATATGATTGATCTATTCAAGACAGGCAATATCAAAGCAGCACGAGAACTTATTGTATCAAAAGCGCGTACAGACGAGTATAATGAAATTTATACTTGGCTATATCGTAATCTTGATTTGTATACAAAAACAGACGCCCAATATGATGATTGTGTGCTTGCTATACGTAATGGGTTAGTAAAGCATACTCAAGTGGCTGATGTAGAGATTAATTTATCTGCGACAATGATTGACTTGGCACGAGCATTATAATAATGAAGTATGTAGATGTCGTTAAATCTTTCTTTATTAGGAATACATTATACTCTTTCGCAATGGGCATTCAGTTGATTGCGTTGATGATTAGTGATAATTTAGGCGTAATAGTTTACTGGATTGCGGTTTTCATGTATGTGACAGCAGTTTTACTTATGATATTTCCGTTTCATTATAAATCATATAGAATTTTATACAATATCTACAGTAAATTTCCAACTTGGTTGCAGCCGCATCCACCATCTATCCCGAACTGGATGCGTAGAACTTTTAAGACTAACATACCTGATGGGTGGAGTACAGTCGTATTACCAGAAAGAAACATACATGAAGAATACACTTCGTACTCTGATTGGTGTGAAGATAACGTTATAGGTAGATATTATGTGGGACAACGATATATCAATCCAGATAGCGTAAAATTCCATTCATGTAAGGTTTACTTTGAAGATGGTAAAGACGCACTAATGTTTAGAATTGCAAATGCATAATGAGACTCCTTCGGGGGTCTTTTTTGCATATACATTAAGTTTTTTCTTATATACATAAATAGTATTAACGAGGAGAATATTATAGTGACAAAAGATTTTTTATTTTGGTGGTTGGTTTTTGTTATTCAACTGCTTGCACTTAGCACCGCTTATTATTATGAATTACACACATACGTATTACAAAATGATCAAACATATATTTCTTTTGCATTATTAGGTCTATGGTTTTTAACAAGTGTTAAAATTGGGCATAGGTCTTATACACGATCTACCACATCTGATGAAACATATTGGTTCATAGCAGAAACCTGTATGTCTATTGGTATGATGGGCACAGTTCTTGGATTTATTCTTATGTTAGATGGTAGTGACTTAGGTTCATTAGACCCATCTGATATTCAATCAATGAAAGATGTAATCGGACAATTAGCGAATGGTATGGCAACAGCATTGTTGACTACATTAGTTGGTCTGATAGCGTCTGTCTCATTACGAGCTCAACTTATCTTACAGGATAATAATAATAAATGAGAGAGAGATATAGTTCTAATCTCGCATTTAATGATATATTATTTAACGCCTTATTAGGCTTTGTAACGTTATTCATTCTAGTGCTAGTACTAATAAATCCTATTACAAAGCAGGGAGATATAACTGCATATGCAGAAATAATGATAATCCTTGAATGGGATGGTGAGGTTTCTGATGATATTGATATATGGGTGAAGGGTCCTGGAATGAAATCACCGCTGAGTTTTCAAAATAAAACTAGCGGATTCATGCATCTTGATAGAGATGATTTGGGAACTACTTCGGATACAATCGTGGTTGGTGGTATTGCCTCAATAATAAAAATTAATAGAGAAGTAGTTAACATGCGTGGTATAATGCCCGGTGACTATTTTATCAATGTGCATGTATATGCAAAACCATCTAGTTCCGAGCCTACATTGTTTACAGTATCATTAGTAGACATTAACCCATATAAAGAAGAAATTCACGTACAGCATTATGCGACAAAGTCAGGTGAATTATTTAAAATACCAGCCTTTACAGTAGACAAAGAAGGTAATATATCAGATATTTTTATTAGTGATATAGTGATACCAAGAATGTCCGTAACCCAAACAGAATCGGCACACAATGCCTCCAGTACTACTAGTATTGCAAGCGGCGCGAGATAACAGAGGATAAGTATTATGTATAGTGTAATAGATACAATGAATATAGATGCGATGATAATATTGTACGTAGTTGGCTTGTTTTCACTAGTAGTAATATGTGTATATGCATTAATACAGAGTAAAGCAAATAGAGTATACACATTTATTATTATTCCAACCGCGTTAATAATGTCACTCTATAGTTGGCAAGCGATAACAGCATTGCAAGGGTTCCCAATATATGGTTTACCATACAATAAAGAGGTACAGGTATTATATACATACGATGAAAAACCTTGGATATATGCACTGTTGTCAGAACCAACTAAGTACAATGGTCCAAAGTTATATAAAATAGATTGGAGTAAAGAGAATTTACAGAAGGTAAAGGAATTATCAGGTCCAGAGGGAAACGCTCAACCACAGGGTAAATTCAAGAAAGGACTAAATGGCGAAGCAATATCATTTGAAATGTCTAATATAGAGAATAATGGACAAGGCACATTGAAAGAATCAACAGTGCCTCGTAGTATAATAGTAGATTAACAAGGAGTACGTCAAGAATGGATGCACCACAAGCAATATTATTAGTAGCACATTATGTAGTATCATTATTTGGAATGCAAATAGGATCTGGAGTAATGAAGTCTTACCCATTTCCAACAATGGAAATTTGTGAAGTATATGAAGAAAGGATGAACGATGAGTCTGAACTTGATATGGAATATAGGTTAATAACACGCACAGATTGCGTGACTATGGAAAAATACATTGAGATTACAGAGAAAAATTTAGAGAAGAAAAAAGATGAATAAAGTAATTAAAAATGTCTATGAATATATCAAACAGTATGTTATCAGTGTACCATTGATTAAATTAATAATTAAATTATACAATAAAATATCACATAGTGCACCATTGGTAATCATGACAGTAATCATATTATTATTCTCGGCTAATCAACTGCATGTATGGTATTCTGAATATATGGTTCTTTACATAGAAGCGAACAAAGAAAAAACAGAAGAAGATGAAGCGAACAAAGAAACTGGACTTGTTTTTACTAAAATAGATCAGAACTTATATACGTTGGTAGGATCTGTACTAGACGGAGATTGTGAACGTATTGTTCCCGACTTGCCAGCATCATTTACTGTTATATTAGAAAGTCCGGGTGGTAGTCTATCAGAAGGTTCATGTCTTGCAGCACATTTTAAATTGCGTGATGTTGTTACAGTAGTGCGTGCAACAGAAGTATTTAATGAAAATGGCAAAGTAATATACACGCCCGGTACTGTGAATTTAAATAGTGAAAATACAAAAGATAGTATGAAAGACAAGTCAATGTGTGCATCTGCATGCGGTCTTTTATTTCTAGCCGGTGATAAACGATACTTAATAGGTGATGTGTACTTTGGCATACATGGACCTCGTACACCATTAGAATCTATTAGTAAAATGAATCCAGCAGCATTAGAGGCATCTGCATATCGTACTGCGGCAGCATTATTAAAACTATTAGATAGACTAGGAGTTGATGAATCATTAAGATTATTATTCATACAAGTTCCATCTGCATCAATGTATTGGTTGCACCCAAGAGACTTTCGCGCTAAACCAGCATTAGTTACAATTGCAACTAATTACAAAGGCTTCTGGGGCTATTCAGCATCGAATGCAGAAGCATCGTTAAAATAGGAGAATATTAAATGTTAAAAAGTTTCTTTGGGTCTAAGGAAAGCGCAGTATATGCATGGTTAATGCTTGCATTCTTGTTAGTTATTACTTGGTACAATGTACAAATATTAGTAGCATATAACTTGTGGAATAAAGAGTTCTATGATGCAATTCAAACCCTTCAACAAGAACGTTTTTGGGACTTATTATGGGGATTTGATATAATCAGATTTACCGATTTGATAACAGTAAAAGAAGACACTGTTCCGTCATTCTTGGAAATTATAATCCTATATACACCAATGGCTACATATGTCATATGGCAGACGCAGAGATATACATTCCGTTGGCGTGAAGCGAATACACATCATTATCTTAAACGATGGGAGAAATCTACTGCTAAAATAGAAGGTGGTTCACAACGTATTCAAGAAGATTTAATGGTATTCGGTAAGACATTACAGAGTCTATTTACAGGGTTCTTTAGTGCAATACTTGTATTATTTGCATTCTTACCTATACTATGGGAACTGTCAGAAGGACTACCAGTTTGGAATGGTCAGATCATCCCAGGATTCTTAGTGTGGGTAGCACTAGCCGTATCTATCGGTGGTACATTGATCTCATTCATACTAGGTATGAAATTGCCTGGACTAGAATACAATAACCAAGTGGTAGAAGCAAAATTCAGAAAGAAATTAGTTCATTCAGAAGATGATTTGACTCAACGTGTAACTGATGATTTATTTCCAATGTTCGCAGCAGTAAAGAAAAACTATTATCGCTTGTTCAACTGGTATATGGGTTTTGGTGTGTGGTCAACTGCATTCGGTTTAGCAGCAGGAAACATAGCAATCATCGTATTAGCACCAAGTTACTTTGAACAGTTAATCACATTAGGTGTTCTATTCCAAGTACTTAACGCATTTGGTAGAGTAGAAGGTTCAATGACATTCTTCATTGATAGATGGACAACAATTGTTGACTTTCAATCAGTGATTAAGCGTCTACGTGAATTCAATAAGGTATTAGATGAAGCAGACCTAATCGAAGCAACTAAACCAGCAAAGAAAAAGCGAATATCTCGCAAGAAGACATAATACAACTTATGTAAAAAAAGACGCTAAATGCGTCTTTTTTATTGCATTTATTTTACAAAAAGACTTGACAAGTAAGGATCATTGCGTTATAATAGTTAAGTAAGTTAATTAAAGCGAGAAAGATTATGAAAGCAATTGTTCGTATTACAGTTAATAAGTTTGAAACTCCTACTACACCAGACAATGTTATGTTTAACTATTCTACTCCTGACTACGATGTGCTTGTTGCCAATATCAAAGGTAAAGGCATGAGTGACATTCATCGCAAGGTTGATCTATTAGTACATCAGATTGAAAAAGAAGAAGGCGCAGAAGCGATGGGTTCAACCATATTATGGAACAAAGAATTCAATGGTCTAGGCTTTATCAAGCATAGCAAACAGAATGGATTTACTGGTCATTGGAGTAAGTGTAAAGCAGATTTGGAAATGTTTTCCACAATCAGTCGAGCGTAAAAGAGAGAATTGTTATGAACGAATATATTTTATTTATTTTCCTTACTGTTGTAAATGATGGTGTTATATCAGATTTAAACGTATTACATCCTGTCAAATTTGCGACGGAAGAAGAATGCACTGCAATGACAACTGATGAATCAAGGTCCCACATTTATCGTTATCTGACAGAAGAGACAATGGGTACTATCATTGATATGAGATTTGAATGCTCCAAAATCCACAATACATAAAACGATTCTTTCCAAATGGATTGCTCAAAGAAGAGCAATACGGATACGACCCTAGAATTAAAAAAGAGGGCATCATTGCGTTAAATCCCGCCTATGAATGTATAACCATATGGCATCGTGAAGACGGTCCTGCACGACTTGTGTATAATAAAAGCGGCAGAGTAGTACAATACAACTGGTGGGTTCATGGCAACAAACTATCTCAAAAAATAATAGATAAATATTTTCTTAATCCACTCAAACCAACCGATGAAGAAGTATTTATATTTAAGTTGGCTGAATTATAATGGTGTTCTCTGCTTTGCATGACATTGCATATGAGGGCTGGTATCGCATTGAACGACCATATAGTGAGTCTGGCGAACGAATTGACATTGATAGAAAATGGTGTTTGACACATTGTACTGGTGACTTTGCAAATTCACCAGCAGGATCAATGTTCTGGTTTGAGAAAGAACAAGATGCAATGATGTTTAAAATTGCAAATTCATAAAGTTAAATTAGTTGACAAACCTCGCCCAAGATGTTATAATTATTACTGTCATGAATATCATGATCTAACAGGTTATAAAAAATGAAGATTATTGCAGGCAATAGTAATTTAAAAATGGCACAAGATATCGCAGATAGGTGCTTTGCATCACTCGTATCAGCCGAAGTCAAGACATTCGCTGATGGTGAATCAAGTGTACAGTTTAACGAGAACATTAGAGGCGAAGATGTATTTATTGTACAAAGTACATCAACTCCAGTTAATGACAATTTAATGGAATTGTTGATTATGATAGACGCTGCTAAACGTAGCAGTGCTGATCGTATTACAGCAGTTATACCTTACTTTGGTTACGCACGACAAGATCGTAAAAGCGCAAGTCGCACTCCAATTACCGCAAAGTTAGTAGCAGACTTACTAACAACAGCAGGCGCAGCACGAGTTCTTACAATGGACTTACACGCAGGACAGATTCAAGGCTTCTTTAACATTCCAGTAGATGATTTAACATCACGTATTGCATTCGCAAAAGATATTAAGCATAATGTAGGTACAGATGGAAGTACAGTATTTGTTAGCCCTGATGCTGGTGGCACAGTTCGCGCACGTAAGTTTGCTGATATGTTTGGTGGTGATATTGCAGTTGTAGACAAGCGTAGACCTCGTGCTGGTGAAAGTGAAGTTATGGGATTAATTGGTGATGTCAAAGGACAACACGCTATCCTAGTAGATGATATCGTTGACAGCGGCGGCACTTTATGTAATGCAGCACAGGCAATAATGGATGCTGGCGCACTTAGTGTTAGAGCATACATTACACATGGTGTACTTACTGGTACTGCATGTCAAAAAGTTGAAAAGAGTGTACTCACTGAACTAGTAATTACTGACAGCATTGAATTTAACTGCCCTAAGAATCATGTAAAAACACGTGTAGTTAGTGTTTCCACTATGTTTGGTGAAGCAATTCGACGTGTCACCAACGAAGAAAGCGTAAGCAGTTTATTCACTCAAAAAATAGTAAAATTATGAAAATTAAATACATCAGCGATATTCATCTTGAGTTCGCACCACTAGACAACGTAACAAAGGGTGATGCTGATGTATTAATCCTGGCTGGTGATATTGATATCAAGGGTAGAGTAGAATGGATTAATGCCCAACTTGAAAATTTTGAGCATGTAATTTATGTTACTGGTAATCATGAATATTATAGGTCTAATATTACACATCTAGAAGAAAGAATAGAAGAGGATATTGATCCGCGTATTCATTTCTTACAGAATAGTTCAGTGAAGATAGAAAATACTGTATTTCATGGTACTACTCTATGGACAGATATGAAGCCTGAAGATGAATGGTTTGCTAACAAAGGTATGGCAGACTTTCGTGTTATTAAAATTGATGAAGATTTTCGTAGATTCACTGCATATGACTCTAAATTAGCGCATTATGCTGCTATGGATTATTTGAAAAAGAGTGTGAATGAGGGTGATGTAATAATCACTCACCATGCACCATCATTCAAATCGTCGTTGGATTGCTTTATAGGAAGCACATTAAATCCATGTTTCGCTACTGATCTATCTGAATTTATATTGATTTATAAACCTAGTTTTTGGATACATGGCCATATGCATAATACATCGGATTATACCATTGGTGGTACTAATATTCTATGTAATCCTAGAGGATACCCAGTTGGTGATGGAGAAAACGAAAATCTTGAATTTGATGTGAACAAAACATTTGATATAGGAGAATAGTATGATAACAATTTTTGATTTTATAGGAGGTGTATTACTTAGTGTTATGTGGTTTATGGTGGTTACATCATTAAGCACCATAATATATGGTAATAGGCCCACAGATAAACAAGTTCTTATTATATCAGTATTTGCAGGTCCATTTGTGTGGGTAATCTTCGCTTTTTGTTTTGCATATGAATACAGTGTTAAGATAATATCAAGATAGATGAATAAAAATAGTTACTATCGTAGTGAGGGACAACGACAACTACGAATTGAGCGCAACTATCCAATTATCATGGAAATCAATATGGGCCAATGGGTATCAATTGACTTAGAAGCAATTAATAAAGTAGTTGATTGCGTACTTATATCGTATTCATCAGGACGAATGCGTGGTTTGCATAAGTCTTATCTACCATATGGTGTACTGCGGTTTAAAACAACAGAAGACATGTTCATAGCAAAACTAATGCTATGACTCAGAGAGATATAATTTAATCAGAGAGATATAATTTAATGCACGATAAGATGTTTGACCACGTAGTTACCAGTACCATACTTGCTGATTTATGTGATGAAAGTTATTATGATGTGTGTCCTTGTACTATGACTACACCATTGATTAATATTAATGAGTGCCCGTTATGTAACGGACATGGTGTTTTAATTATAACAGACTATGATGTAATATTAGCAGATACTTATTTTACTAAAAAATCACTAACACCTATTAGTAAAGTCAGCAGAGCAACAGTTGGTAGATTTGATACGGTTACAATTGATGGGGTTGAACATGAATTCCATAAACCTATATTAAATCATGAACAGACTGTGAAAATGCGTATAGATACAAGAGATGAACATCTTGAACAAATATATCCAGAACTATCGAAACAACGTAACAAAATATTGTTAGAAGAAAAAGCATATAATGATATATTAGAAAAATGTGAACTACTTGAGAAATTAGCAAAATAGACTTGACATATTTAAACTATTTTGGTATAATAATATACAATACCAAATAAGCAATAATGCTTACCAAATAAACTAAGGAAATAAAATGATCGAAGATAATACCGTAGTTAAGTCAGTAGGTGAAATGATTAAAGAGGGTTCAATGAATCCTCGTGATATTCATTCAGAATGGGAAAATAACAAAGATGCACTCATTGCACAACTACAAGAAGGCATTGTAGAAGTCACATTCCTGAAAGTTAATGGGGACGAGCGTGTTATGACATGCACACTACACGAGGATCTAAAACCAGCACCAACTAAGAAAGATCCGTTGTCACTAGAAAAAGTTCGTAAAGTTAACGAAGAAGTTCTTAGTGTATGGGATGTAAAGGCGAAAGGTTGGCGCTCATTTCGATGGGGACTAATCAGTGCAGTTAGTGAAACACCTAATTACGCAGGCCTTGGGGCATTAGTATAATGAGCAAAATCTTTAAGATTATGAGCGAACAGAATAATAATCCAATAATTACACAATGTGTTGATACTGATGATTATAACAAATCTTGGACAGAAGCAGGTCAAAAACGTTCACGTGCAGCACGTGACAAAATACGACTTGCCCTAATTCAAGCGAGAAAAGAAGGTGAAGCAGGAGATGAATCGAAGGTATTAGAGGCGGCAGAATTACGACTCGCACTAAAGGCTTTTGATGCAGCAAAGTAATGTCGCAAAGATTGCGATATAATTAAATAAAACGGAGAATACAATGGATACTATTCATGAAGAAATCGTAGCAGCATATGAAGCATACTTAACCGAACATGCCTCATGGGAAGACAAAGGTGTAAAAGCAGCAGCAGCACGTGCACGAAAAGCACTAGGTGATCTTGGTAAACTTACCAAATCTCGTCGTGGTGAAATCCAAGACAAAAAGAATGCAATGTAATTTCACTAAATGATAAATATGAGGGTCAGTAATATGATCCTCATACAATTAAATTGCAACTATGTGTAATGAATACGCATAGTAAGGGAATTACTGACATAATAGTGAGGTTGAATTTAAAAAAAGTAATGGGTATTTTAGAATTGGCACTTTTTGTGTCTGGGTATGGTGGGATTGTGGCATTACATGAGTATGTCTTATATAAAGAAGACGAAGATGAACACAATAGGTATGATGAAGCAGATCAATACGATGATTGATCAATTAAGTATAAATAGTTATAGAGGTATATAATTATGAAATTAAGTAAAAATTTTACAGTAAGCGAATACACGAAATCATCCACGGCAACTCGTAGATGCATTGATAACTCAATGACTGATGCACACTTAGAAAGTGCTAAAGCATTATTTGAAAATATAGTTCAACCAGTAAGGGATCACTTTGGTCCTACAGTAGTTACATCTGGCTATAGATCAGAGGCATTGAATGAAGCAATTGGTGGTGCGCGTGGTTCTCAGCATTCAAAAGCAGAAGCCGCAGATATGGAAACCAACTTTGCGTCAACAGTACAAGTATCACAATTTATTGCAGATAACTTAGACTTTGATCAACTAATATTGGAATTTTATATCCCAGGAGATCCTAACTCAGGTTGGACTCATTGTAGTTATAAATCAAAGTCAGAAAATAGACACCAAATCTTAACCGCAGTCAAGGAAAATGGTAAAACAATTTATCTAAATGGTATTGTAGTATAATAAGAAATGGCAAAATAACCTACGGAGATAAAATATGAGTACATTAGATAGTTTAACACACCATAAAGAAGTCCTAGAACAACGCCACCGTTTATTAGATAAGGTCATTACTGACATGTATAAACAGAAATCAGATGATGTATTATTACATACTATGAAAAAAGAAAAGTTACAACTACGTGACGACATCGAAGCAATGATTATTAAATTGAAAGATATTAAATAAAAAAACTTTCAATTAATGCTTGACAGCCCCCTAAACACTATGTTATAATATATGCATAAGTTAAATAACGCAAGGATATATTATGAAATTTGTAATCTCAACTCAGTGTTTGGAAAATTACGGCGCTCACTTAGAGGACGGCAAGTTCACTAGTGGTAACGCATATTGGAAGATGAAAGGTGGTAGCGATTATATCGTTGAAGGCCTAACACGAATTCAAGATGCTGTTGCTTATGTTATGGCTGAGTATGGTGAGAACGACCTTGGATACAAAGAGTTTCCAACACAGTTCCGTACATTCGAAGATTGGAAAGAAGAATTGCAAGAGTTAGACGAAGAACATGCGCGTGAAACACTTTATGATGCAATTAATGTTTCTTTATATTAAGGAAGTAATTATGTTTTGGTTATTACACGCAGCAGCATTATTATTCGTCCCAGTCGCATTGTTTGTGACTGTCCCCCTTCACTTGATTGCGAATAGCATCAACTCTAAATAAGGAATTATACAGTATGAAAATTATTTTGGTAATGTCAATATTGACAATGCTAGGTGGTGCTGCCTATGGTCAATTTATTTTGGCATCAGACGCACCATTGTTAGTACCAGCAAAAATCGATTTATCAGAAGATGAAACTTGGAGTGGTATTCAACTACGCTCTGACAGAGAATTCTTCCTGACTAATCCAGAAAAGCATCCTCAAATCTTTTGTCTTGCACAGAATATATATTTCGAGTCAAGTATTGATAATATCGCTGGAATGGCTGGTGTAGCAGACGTTACATTAAATCGTGTGGCTGATAGTCGATATGGTAATACCGTATGTGATGTTATTCATCATGCAGTATACCACGAAAGTTGGAAAACAAAGAAAGATCCTGATCTACCAGATGAATTAAGAGTATATAATCCAGTGCTACACAAATGTGCTTTTTCTTGGTTCTGTGACGGGAAGCCCGACACTATACCTTATGGACGAGAGAACTGGATTAAAGCGCAGATGGTAGCATGGAATATGTACATGAATGGTGAATTCCGTGGAATATCTGAAGGATCTACACACTACCATGCTACGTATGCTACATTCGGACAAGGTGATTGGCGCAAAGATCGTGGTATGCAATTAGTTGGTCGTATTGGTGCACACATATTTTATAGGTGGAATTGATATGGTTGATTTAAAATTTATGACAGCAGGTGAATACATGAATGATGAAATGATTAACTACCCTGACATAACTCGACTTGAAGTAATAGATGATGGACGTGAACTTGTAAAATATGATCTTAAAGATGTTCAGATCAGTATACAAGACGATGGACGCACTATGAAAATATTTGTAAACAAACAAACTGTGTAATCACATACATAAATACGTTAATTGGTAAATACAAATAGTACAAGAGAAAACAAATAATGACGCAATGGCATGGTGGTAAAGGTGATTTAAGACGTGGTTCTACCTACAGTTCTAAGTTTGGTGATGAATATGATCGACTTTGGGGCAAGAAAGAAGCAACATTTGAAAAGACAAAAACAGTTGATACAACTGATGTGTTACGTCCGATAGATGGAAGACTTGCAGAAGCAGACGAATGTGTTTGTCATAAATGCATTCAAGATAATAAATTAGTAGACAAGAGTGGTTTTCTACTAAGTGTTGGCGGTATTGTAGTATGTCCTGAATGCAGTTCAAGACGCTGTGTACACGCAGAAGATCATAACAACAAATGTGTTGGTTGGTCACTTTAATATTACACATGGAGATTTAAATGTCAAATCCAATTTACATGGATTATTCATCAACAACCCCAGTAGATCCTAGGGTAGCTAAAAAAATGGTTGAATGCCTGACAATGGAAGGTAACTTTGGTAATCCAGCGTCACGTTCACATACGTATGGGTGGCAAGCAGAAGCAGCAGTAGACAAAGCACGACAACAAGTAGCAGATTTAGTAGGAGCCGATACACGCGAGATAGTATGGACTTCTGGTGCAACTGAATCAAACAATCTAGCACTTAAAGGTATTGCCCACTTTTATGAAAAGCGTGGCAAACATATTATTACATTACGCACAGAACATAAAGCAATACTAGATACTTGTCGCCAACTTGAGCGTGAAGGTTTTGACGTGACTTACCTAGACCCAATGCCCAATGGGTTACTAGACATTGAAGTGTTTAAAAATACAATCAGAGAAGATACAATTTTAGCATCATTCATGCATGTTAATAATGAGATTGGTGTCATACAAGATTTACACGCAATTGGTAATATATGTAGAGAGCATAAAGTATTCTTTCATGTAGATGCAGTACAATCAGTAGGCAAAATTCCAATTGACTTAGGTACACTACCAGTAGATTTAATGAGTTTTTCAGCACATAAGATTTACGGACCCAAAGGCATGGGTGCACTATATGTATCACGTAAGCCTAGAGTTCGTCTTGAAGCACAGATACATGGTGGTGGACATGAGCGTGGTATGCGTTCTGGTACATTAGCAACACATCAAATTGTTGGTATGGGCGAAGCATTTGCAATTGCACAAGAAAATATGGTAGATGAAGAAATTCGTACACGCGCACTAAGAGATAGGTTATACGCTGGTTTTTCTGATATGGAAGAAGTAGTAGTCAACGGGGATTTTGAACAACGTATTGGTAGTAACTTAAATATTAGTTTTAATTATGTAGAAGGTGAATCTCTATTAATGGCAATCTCTAATATCGCAGTATCTTCTGGCTCTGCATGTACATCTGCAAGCCTTGAACCATCATACGTGTTGAGAGCGTTAGGACTTAGTGACGAATTAGCACACAGTTCAATTCGTTTTAGTTTAGGTCGCTATACAACGGAACAAGACGTAGATGATGCAATAGTTCTTGTTCGTGAAAAAGTTCAAAAATTACGAGACTTATCTCCACTATGGGACATGTTCAAAGATGGTGTTGATTTAAGTAAGGTCGTTTGGGCTGCTCACTAATGAGGGGTTCTAAATAAATAGTAGATTAAATGAGGAAATTATTATGGCATATTCAGATAAAGTATTAGATCATTATGAAAACCCACGTAATGTAGGTAAAATGGATGAATCAGATGAAAATGTAGGTACTGGCATGGTAGGAGCGCCCGCTTGTGGTGACGTTATGCGATTACAAATTAAGGTTAGCGATAGTGGTATCATTGAAGATGCTAAATTCAAAACCTATGGATGTGGTTCAGCAATTGCATCTAGTTCACTGGTTACAGAAATATTAAAAGGTATGAATTTAGACGAAGCAGTTACTATTTCCAATAGTGATATTGCATCAGAACTTGCATTACCACCCGTAAAAATTCACTGCTCAGTATTAGCAGAAGATGCTATCAAAGCAGCAGTAGCAGATTATAAAGAAAAGCACATAACCGCTTAAAGGAGATATGTAATGTGGGAAACAATACAAAGTATGTTTACAGATAGACTATGGATATGGACAGCGTTGGCTGGTAGTATTTTTGGTGCATTGTTTGTAGCATGGATTACTGATACTAAAATTGCACTATGGACTTATGGTAAATGGTCTGCATGTTTAAATCATGTAGTAAATAAATGGGGTTGGACATGGTTTAAGACTGATCCTAATGCATGGACAAAATTAAACCCGAACCTATCTAAGAAGATAGTTGATCTAGAATCTCGTATTGTAGATTTAGAAAATAAAAAAATTAAAAAGAAGAAATGAATTTTTATATAACAGGAACACGTAGAGGGTTAGGTGAAGCACTTGCTTGTAAATATGGAAATATAGATAGTCTAGAACATTGTGATGTTTTTATTAACTGCAAGCATGATGAATATAAACAAGTAGAATTATTATATCAAGCAAGCGAACTAGGTAAACGAATAATTAATATTGGAAGTAACAGTCCTGATACAACTAAACGTAAACCACACCCTTATCAAATACAAAAAGCGGCATTAGACATCGCAAACAATCAACTTTTCTATCAAGGAGTAAATACAACTATAGTAAGATTTGGGTACTTCGATAGTCCAAGAGTTGCTAATGTAGAAGATAAAAAAATGAGTATAGAATATTGTGTTGAAGTAATTGACTGGATATTGCAACAGCCTCATAGAGTAAAAGATATAACAGTTGTTCCAGATTAGTTATGTACAAACAAATTAATTTTATCGAACTAAATGATTTACCTATATTAGATTTGTATACTGAGTTTAATCGACTATTAGATAACAACACTATTAAATGGTTTGATTATTCAAATGATCAATTATGCATTAATACTATCCCTAGTAAACCAGATGACATTCATTTAGGAAGAGGAAGTTTAATATATGACTGGGATAACGCTGATGTTGATGGTTCAGGAAATGTAATCAATTTAAATGTAAAAGAAATTACTTTAGAAGAAGATAGTTTTACTATGTTAGCAAGTCCATTTAAAGGAACACTGTTTGAACAAGTGTATAATGCTTTAAATAAAAAATATCATTTAGGTCGAGTTCGAATAATGAATGCTAAACCTAAGACATGTTTGTCATGGCACTCTGATTCTACCTTACGAGTTCATTATCCTTTAAAAACCCAAGAAGGATGTATGATGATTATTGAAGATGAAATAAAAATTTTAGAAAAAAATAAATGGTACTTGACTAATACATTAAAGAATCATACGGCTATAAACAGCAGCATAGAGACTAGATTGCACTTAGTAGCAGTAATTATTGGAGAAAGATGATAAAATGCAATATGATTTAATTGATTTGCCTGAAGCAGGCGAAGTAACAATTAACTTTCCAAATCCAGACGACCATAATATGTGGTGCAAGAATATAAAATCACAGAGTAACGTATGGAAATATCGTAATCTTTTACAAAATCCTATAGAATTTAAACATAATAGCATGGGATATAGAACACATGAATTTGACTTTGACAACGATGATGAATACATTATCCATATTGGTTGTAGTAATACATATGGACTATACTTACATGAACATGAACGTGCGTCTAGTCTTATAGAAACAAATTTAGATATAAAAACTTACAATTTAGCGTCATGCGGTGGTAGTCCAAATTACATTATGATGAATATATCTAATCTACTGTATAATGTATCAAACAAACCAAAAGCAGTGGTTATACAATGGCCCAAATTTATGAGACTAAATTATCCTTACACAGATATTATGCCTGAAATGCTGAGAATAATGCCATGCCAAAACCTCGACAAATATTTTATACAAGGTGAAATTAACCCTATAGAAACACACTCTAAATGGTGTCGTAGGCACACTTTAAATTTATTAAATAGTTTTGATATTAACACTATTGAGTATACTCTAAATCAAGAAGACCATGCACACTTCTTTCCAGCACTTAATGAGATTGAACGGATAGATAGGGCATACGATTGTAGCCATATAGGCACACTAACAAACGAACACATCTTTAATTATGTTAAGGAACAGTTATAAATGTTATTTAAAAATTCACAAGATAACCATGAGGGCGCTTAATTGGAAAACACGCATCAACGATCTAGAAAACAAAAAACACTATTCAAGGGTTAAATAAATATGTCATCGACAATATCCGACAATATATCAGATATAATGATCAAACGCGACACTTTAAAATACATAGGAGTGCAAATGTCAGGTGGTGCGGATAGCACGTTAATTGCATATCTTATTGCAGCCCATATAGTTAAATATAATTTAAAAACACGCTTACGCAGAATTACCTTTGGTTTTGGGAATAAATCAGAAATATTAAAAAAAGCAGAAGACATTCAATATACAATTACAAAATTGATAGGTAAAGACATATGGGAAGATCCGTACACTGCATTTTACGAACATAAAAATATGCATTCAATAAAGGATCAACTAACATACCTATTTGATAACGATTTGATTGATCATGTTATCCATGGCGTAACAAAAAATCCTCCTATCGAAGAACTGCCCGATCATGAAAATACCCGCATGGTGGAACGAGATGAGCCCGTGTTGTATGATAACGAATACTGGTCTGCACCTTTTTACAATTTAACTAAAGATGTTATTCTTCAAGAATATTTTAATCTAGGAATAGAATCTCTATTATTTGATACATGTTCGTGTGACGCAAATATATCTCCTAAATTAATAGTACCATGCGGAGCGTGTTGGTGGTGCAAAGAACGACAGTGGGCATTTAATAAAATAGGAAAACTTGATGGCAATTCACCCTCGCAACAGTAGTACTAATAGATTTCCCATTTTTAAGGAAATCTTTGGAGATATAAAAAAATATAATATTTTAGATTTTGGAGGAAGCTCAGGAAACTTATTGTATTTTTCACAAGGAGAGATACTCGAAAACTCTTATACATGCATTGATATAAGTAAGGAAGCAACTGATAGCGGGCAGTCCGAATTTCCAAAGGCTAGATTTGATTATTATGATAGATACAATTGGATGTACAATCATAATGGAAATCTAGATTTAAAATTTCCTAACATTAATAAGTCTTATGATTTTATTTGGGCATATAGTGTGTTCAGTCATACCGACTTAGACGAAATGCTTAAAACAATCAAATGGATGATATCGTTAAATCCTAAGAAGATTGCAGTTAGTTTTCTAGATTTAGAGTTAGCACTATTAACTTATTTTTATAATAAACGAATTGAAAGCTACGGATATAGTATTGATATACGAAAATTCTGTAACAATGATTTTAATACTGTATCTTTATTTGATAGCAATATGTTAACGGTTAATAAGTTAAAATTAGAAAGTTACAATTGTGATCATTTTGTAACTTTCTATAATATAGATTTTTTAAAAGAATATTTTGCTGAACAAGACATCTATATAAATATTATAACGCCTAAAAATAGTACTGTGCCATTTTTAGTTATTGACAGGAAAGACATTAATGATTAAGATTTTAGATTTCATTAAGATTGATATAAACCAAC